>Ga0255095_1000696_pt1 | contig 16148 bp, 9 predicted proteins | sample Colum_Law_RepC_8_2_FD_188435 | JGI IMG/M metagenome (GOLD analysis project Ga0255095, IMG submission 188435) | Freshwater microbial communities from Columbia River, Oregon, United States - Colum_Law_RepC_8d | ecosystem: Environmental > Aquatic > Freshwater > River | place: USA: Oregon | collected...
CCTCGCCCGCATCCTTCAGCACGTTGATTTTTGCTGTCAATGAAACTGTCGGACTGCCAACACCAGCTCGCAGATTGGTGATACGAGCTTCATACGTGTCGGTCGAGATCCATGTGGTCCGTAGATTGCTCAGGCTCGTCAGACTGGTATCGCTCGTAGTGAGTCCGGCGATCAGAAGATCATCACCATCGCCGCCAATCAGAATATCCAGTCCGAGGCCACCGATCAGGATGTCGCGGCCGCTGCCAGCTTCCAGAATATCGCCAGCTTCCATGCCGACCAGAATGTTATCGCCTTCACCGCCCGTCAGTCGGTTCGCGACAGAATTCCCCAGCAGCGTATCGCTGCCCGTGCCGCCCACTGCGTTTTCGAATGTGCTTGGAGAGCTAAGCATTAACGCAAGATGCGTATTCACCGGCTGAATGGAAGTCGATCCGAGATCCAGTACGACATCTGTGGACAAATAGGCGAAGTTCAGGGTGTCGACGCCTTCATTCGCATTCTCAATCACCTGATCGGCTTCGGGGCCGGAGGAAGGAACGAAAAAGTAGGTGTCGTTGTTGGCACCACCGAGCAGTACGTCGTTGCCAGTGGCACCAATGAGTTTGTCGTTTCCGGCACCACCATGCAGAGTATTGTTCAGACGGTTGCCAAACAATGTGTCAGCACCAGAGCCACCGATGATGTTATCGAAGACCCCAGCGGAGTTGAGCTTCAACGTGCGATCCGTATGAACCGACTGAACGAAAGACGATCCCAGATTCAGCAGCACGTTTGAACGCAGAAGTTCAAAGCTCAGCGTATCTGTGCCATCGTTGAACTTCTCGTTCACCCGGTCGGCTTCCGGACCAGAGGCAGGAGCAAAGATGTATGTGTCGTTGTTGGCTCCACCCAGCAGCAGATCGTTGCCAGGACCGCCAACGAGCGTGTCATCTCCGGCACCGCCGGTCAGAATATTGTCCTGGCTGTTCCCCAACAGCGTGTCAGCCCCGGTCCCGCCGAAGATGTTCTCGATGACAACAGTGGAATTGAGCGTTATCGAGCGGTTCAAGTGCACCGTCTGGCTCGAATTCAACCCAAGATCCACCACCACGTCTGTGGTCAGGAATGCAAAGCTGAGTGTATCAACACCTTCGTTCGGATTCTCAGAGACCTGATCCGCTTCGGCGACGGTTGTTGGAACAAAAATGTAGGTGTCGTTGTCGGTCCCGCCTAACAGCAAATCGTTGCCAGTACCGCCGATGAGTCTGTCGTTTCCGGCACCGCCGGTCAGAGTATTATCCAGACTGTTACCGAACAATGTGTCAGCACCGGCTCCACCGATGAGGTTTTCAAAGACGGCAGAGGAATTAAGTTTTAACCTACGCCCCGTGTGCACCGACTGATCAAAAGAAGATCCCAGATTCATCAGGACGTCAGTGGTCAGAAATGCAAAGCTCAGCGTATCCGAGCCTTCGTTGGAGTTCTCTGTCACCCGGTCGGCTTCCGGGCCAGAGGCAGCGGCAAAGATGTACGTGTCGTCGTTGGCTCCACCGAGCAGAAGATCGTTGCCAGGACCGCCAGCCAGTCTGTCATCTCCGGCACCGCCGGTTAGAAGATTATCCTGGCTGTTTCCGAACAGCGTGTCAGCCCCGGTGCCCCCGAAGATGTTCTCAATGACAACAGCGGAATTGAGCGTCAACGTGCGATTTGCATGCACTGTCTGAGTCGAAGTCAGTCCAAGGTCGACCACCACTTCTTTGGTAAGGAAGGCAAAGCTCAGCGTGTCGATCCCTTCATTCGGATTCTCAGTCACCTGATCCGATTCGGCGACGTTGGTCGGAACAAAAATGTAGGTGTCGTTGTCGGCCCCGCCAAGCAGTAAGTCGTTGCCGCCAGCACCAATGAGCCTGTCGTTCCCGGCACCGCCCGTGATAGTGTTATTCAGGCTGTTGCCGAACAGTGTGTCCGCACCGGAGCCTCCGATGATATTTTCAATCGTAGTGTCCGCACCCAGAGCGAGGCTCAAATTGTTGGCATGCACTGCCTGAGCTCCGGCGGTTGCCATGTTGAACACCAGGCCCACCGTCGAAGTGAGAGAAAAATCAACCGTATCTGTGCCGCCACCGGACTCATCCAGCGCCCAGATTCGCAGGGGTGAATCGGCGTCAAACTGGTAGACATCGTTTCCTGCCCCGCCGGCCAGAGTTCGCCTTGCTGGTCCCGTGAGCGTCAACGTCGTACCGTTGACGACGAGTCCTGCGGAAGAAACCGTGAACAGGTCCGCGTTTGCTGTTCCAAGAACACGGACGCTGTCGTTGTGAGCGAGTCCATTCAGTACGATCGGTGCATTCAGGGGAAAGGTGCCGATCGTCACGGGCCTTCTACCATTGATTGCGTGTGTGATCGTGACCTCTACATCTGAGAAGGCGATCCGGAAAGCATCCTCATCGGCGGTGGTGTCAAGGACGTTTGTCAGCGTCAGCGTGAACTCCACGAATGCATCCACCGCCCCGCCAACAGCAGCGTCATTCACTTCGATAGTGAGTCCATAAGAAGCCTTTGTTTCGAAGTCGAGCTCCGTGCCTGCTTTGAGTCGCAGTTCATTGTTCACGATCTCGAAGAATCCCGGATCAGTGCCATCCAAAGAAAATATATTCGCGCCCAGGGCATCATCGGTAACGGCGATATCCGCCAGCTTGATGGCAGTCGCGGTGCTGGTGTTCTCTGGCAAGGTCGTGGTGGTGTTCTGCAACGTCACTGCTGACGGAGCTTCGTTGACGTCAGTGATATTGAGCGTAAACGTGGCGGACGCGTCGGGATCTCCACCGATCGTCACGTCATCGACTTCCACTTTGACTGTGTAGGTCTGCTGTGTCTCAAAATCCAGAACCACTCCGGATTTCAGGCGGAGTTCGCTGGAGACAAGTTCAAAGCTGGCTGCATCCGTTCCGGTCAGCGACAGCACGTTGGTTCCCTGGGCATCATCGGTCACGGTAATCGTCGCAAGTGTTGTGGCACTTGCAGTACTCACGTCCTCCCTCAGGTTGGCGGAAGACGGTGTCAGGATCAACGCGGAAGCTGGATCGTTAACCGGGTTAACGGTGACATTAGCCGTAATTGGGAGAACGGATGTAAGACCGAGGTTGTCCTGAGCCAGCACAGTCAACGCGGCGATTGCATTGCCGTTGGCATTCGCGGCAGGAGTCCAGTAGGCGTTGAGTGTGGCGTTGATTTTGTCATTCGAGCCGACTACGAACTCGGTGGCCGTGAGAGCACTCATGCCAATCTTCAGGCTTCCGCTGGAAACAGCCTGCACGACGAATGCGTCGACCGTACCGTCCACATCGGATTCATCGCCCTGAGCCAGGAATTCTGCGAACGTCAGTTCGACCTGCGTCTCCTCATTCGTGGTATCGACGACCGCCGCGAAGGCCGTCAACTGAGGCCGTGAATTCACGAGCATTGACCACAGCTCAATACCGTTGGTGCCGTCAGCCGCGCTGAAGAACAGCGTGCCGTTTACGTTCGTCAGAGATGCCGGGGACGAACTGCTGATTCCGCTGCGGATATCTTTGACAAGTGTGGTGCCGGCGGACGTCCCGTCACTTTTCCACAACTCGAAACCGCTCACACCGTCAATGGCGGTGAAGAACAACTTCCCATTCACGTTCGTCAGAGAACGCGGAGCTGAACCGCTGTTTCCGCTGCGGATGTCTTTGACGAGTGTGGTTCCGGCGGACGTGCCGTCACTTTGCCACAACTCGAAACCGTTCACGCTGTCAGAGGCACTGAAGAACAGCTTGCCGTTCACGTTCATTAGAGAAAGCGGATACGAACTGCTGGTTCCGCTGAGAATATCTTTGACGAGTGTGGTTCCGGCAGACGTGCCGTCACTTTGCCATAACTCAGCACCGTTCACGCTATCGGAGGCGCTGAAGAACAGCTTGCCGTTCACGTTCGTCAGGTAATACGGAGACGAACTGTCAATTCCGCTGCGGATATCTTTGACAAGTGTTGTCCCGGCGGACGTGCCGTCACTTTGCCACAGCTCAAAACCATTCACGCCGTCAGAGTCGCTGAAGAACAGCTTGCCATTCACGTTCGTCAGAGAAAGCGGATACGAACTGCTGGTTCCGCTGCGGATATCTTTGACGAGTGTTGTCCCGGCGGACGTGCCATCACTTTTCCACAACTCGAAACCGTTCGCGCCGTCATTGGCGCTGAAGAACAGCGTGCCGTTCACGTTCGTCGGAAAATAAGGAGACGAATTGCTGGTTCCGCTGCGGATATCTTTGACGAGCGTGGTTCCGGCTGACGTGCCGTCACTTTTCCACAACTCAATACCGTTGACGCCGTCATTGGCGCTGAAGAACAGCGTGCCGTTCACGTTGGTCAGATAACTCGGTGAGGAAGCGAGGCTTCCGCTGCGGATATCTTTGACAAGTTTGGTCCCGGCGGCCGTACCGTCACTTTTCCACAACTCGATACCGTTAACGCCGTCATTAGCGCCGAAGAACAGCGTACCGTTCACGTTGGCGAAGTGAGACGGATTTGAGCCGCCAGTTCCGACGAAAAGATCCGCCACAAGGACAGGATCCATCGACAACAATGTTCTGGTCTCCAGTGTCTCCACCATTGGAGCACCCACGAAGTCTTCCCCCACCAACACAACCTGTCCAGAGACCGACAGTGGCTTCCGCCGATTGCGCCCTGAAGAACGGTGTGGAAAGTTAATGGACAAAGACTTTAGCCAAGTCTGGAACAACATACCATCAATCTCGGTGGTAGTTTGGGGTGACGGCGGTGTGTGGGTGGATCGGTCCTTGAAAGTACACTGCGTTTGTATGAAGTCAAATAGATATAAATGATCCGAACTCTGTGACGTTGAGCCAGAGGTGAGAGTTCGTCACGTCGCCAGGAGTAGGGGTATTGCTTTCAGCCGGAATATGCTCGTCTTTTTTTGATTTGATGGTTTTCACAACCCGAAGCGTGAGCGAAGGATCTTGGGGGAGAACTATCCCAACCCGAGCTCGGACTAGCAGTCCCTCAATGCCTTTTCAGGTGGGGATCGTCCCTATTGCGCAACTTCAAAACTTATGCCTCGTGTTGTGATCCCGGGAACTTATTTCGGGATTGGTCCTGAGGCTGCTTTCACGCATTTCCCCTTGGCTGAGCTCTCTGTCTGAGCTTTGTGCATCTCCTGCAGCAACCACGATCGGGCATACGCTCAGACTCGTGCTGCGGTTCGGGGAGACACTCTAGCTCAGCAGCCAACGCGAAACCGCGCGCCAGTTTGTTGTTTCGGCGAGCGGTATAGGGGCAGCTATACGATTTTGGATTCTCGATTGCCGATTCTTGATTGAACACAAACCGGCGATCTGCGATCTGCAGTCCCCACGACGCCCTGCCGCTCGCCGAGGGAAAGGGACAGTTATAGCACGTCGATCAACTCGCCTGCGAACAAGTCTGCAATGACATCGTCGACGGCTCGGAAGAACCAGTCTGTGCCGGTTCCGCCCTCCAGGACATCATCCTCGCCGGCATCGTTTAAGACATTGATGGTGGTCTTCAATGAAACCAACGGACTGCCGACACCAGCTCGCAGATTGGTGATCCGGGCTGCATACGCGTTGGCGGAAATCCACTGTGTCCGAAGCGTGTTGAGGTTGCTTAGGCTGGTATCGCTCGTTGTGCGTCCGGCGATCAGGATATCCTCGCCGGCATCGCCTTTCAGAATATCCAGTCCCAGACCACCGATCAGAATGTCGCGACCACGGCCCGCTTCCAGGATATCGCCAGCTTCCATGCCGACCAGAATGTTATCGCCTTCGCCACCTGTCAGTCGGTTCGCCGCGGCATTCCCCAGCAGCGTATCGCTGCCTGTGCCGCCCACCGCGTACTCGAATGTGCTCAATGAGCTGAGCTTTAACGTACGATTTGCATGCACCGTCTGAATCGCAGTTGATCCGAGATCCAATACGACGCTGGTCGTGAGATAGGCGAAGTTAAGAGTGTCGACGCCTTCGTTCGCATTCTCCGTCACCTGATCGGCTTCGGGGCCAGAGGAAGCAACGAAAAGGTAGATGTCGTCGTTGGCTCCACCGATCAGCAAATCATTGCCAGCCGCACCAATGAGTGTGTCGTTTCCTGCACCACCAGTCACAGTATTGTCCAGACTGTTGCCGAACAGTGTGTCAGCACCTGAGCCACCGATGAGGTTCTCAAAGACGACAGCAGAGTTCAGCATCAACGTACGATTCGAATGCACTGACTGCAGGAAAGAGGATCCCAGATTCAGCAGGATGTTAGTGGTCAAATCGACAAAGCTCAATGTGTCGTTGCCTTCGTTGATATTCTCTGTCACTCGGTCGGCTTCCGGACCAGAGGCAGGAGCAAAAACGTAGGTGTCGTTGTTCGCTCCACCGATCAGCAGGTCGTTGCCAGCGCCGCCAGCGAGCCTGTCATTCCCGGCACCGCCGGCCAGAGTATTGTTTAGACTGTTGCCGGTCAGCATGTCAGCACCGGTGCCGCCCAAAATGTTCTCAATGACAACAGCAGAGTTGAGTGTCAGCGTACGATTTGCGTGCACTGTCTGAGTCGCAGTCGATCCAAGATCCACCACCACGTCTGTGGTCAGAAATGCAAAGCTCAGTGTGTCGACACCTTCGTTCGGATTCTCAGTGACCTGATCCGCTTCAGCGACGGTGGTCGGAACAAAAATGTAGGTGTCGTTGTCGGTTCCGCCGAGCATCAAGTCATTGCCAGCAGCACCAATGAGCCTGTCGTTTCCGGCACCGCCGGTCAGAGTATTGTCCAGACTGTTGCCGAACAGTGTGTCCGCACCGGTGCCACCGATGATATTCTCGAAGACCCCAGCGGAATTCAGCTTCAACGTACGATCCGTATGCACCGACTGAAGAAACGATGGTCCCAGATTCAGGAGGATGTCCGTGGTCAGAGATGCAAAGCTCAGCGTATCGATTCCTTCATTCAGATTCTCAGTCACACGATCGGCTTCGGCACCGGAGGACGGAACGAAAACGTAGGTGTCGTTATTGGCCCCACCGAACAGTGAATCGTTTCCAGCTGCGCCGCTGAGCCTGTCATCTCCGGCACCGCCGGACAGAGTATTATTCAGACTGTTGCCGGTCAGCGTATCTGCACCTGTCCCGCCTGTCAGGTTCTCGATGACGACAGCGGAATTGAGCGTCAAAGTACGGTTTGCATGTACCGTCTGAATCGAAGTCGATCCAAGGTCCAGCACGACGTCTGTGGTCAAGAAGGCAAAGCTCAGCGTGTCGACACCTTCGTTTGGATTCTCAGTGATCTGATCGGCTTCAGCGACGGTGGCAGGAACAAAAACATAGGTGTCGTTGTCGGCCCCGCCGAGCATCAAGTCGTTACCGCCAGCGCCAATGAGCCTGTCGTTTCCGGCCCCGCCGGTCAGAGTATTGTTCAGGCCGTTGCCGAACAGAGTGTCAGCACCAGTCCCACCGATCGCATTCTCAATCGTAGTGGCCGAGCCCAGAACGAGGCTCAAATTGGTGGCATGCACTGTTTGAGTTCCGGCGGTCGCTAGATTCAACACCAGGCCCACTGTCGTTGTCGGTGTAAAATCAACCGTATCTGTGCCGCCTCCGGATTCATCCAGCGTCCATGCTCCGAGAGTGGAATCGGCATCAAACTGGTAGACATCGTTTCCAGTTGCTCCAACCAAAGTTCGGCTGGCTGGTCCAGTGAGCGTCACTGTCGTTCCATTTACGACGAGTCCTGCGGAAGAAACCGCGAACAGGTCTGCGTTCGCTGTTCCAATAACACGGACGCTGTCGTTGGCCGCAAGTCCATTCAGTACGATCGGTGCATTCAGCGGGAAGGGACCGATCGTCACGTGCGCTCCATCATTGATTGCGTGTGTGATGGTGAGTGTGTGATGGTGACATCCACGTCTGAGAAGGTGATCCTGAAAGCATCCGCATTGGCTGTGGTGTCGAGGACGTTTGTCAGTGTTAATGTGAAAGCCTGCGACGCATCAACAGCCCCGCCGACAGCAGGGTCATTGACTTCAACCGTGACGGAGTAGGACGACTTCGTTTCGAAGTCCAGTACTGTACTGGCGACCAGTCTTAATTCACGGCCCACAATTTCAAAGAACGCCGCATCGGCCCCGCTCAGTGACAGATTGTTCGTCCCTAGTGCATCATCGGTGACAGAAATTTCTGCGAGCTTGATGGCAGTGGCGGTGCTGGTGTTCTCCGCGAGGCTGGTTGTTGTGTTTGTGAATGTTACGGCTGTCGGAGTTTCATTGACGTCGGTGACCGTCAACGTGAAAGCCTGCGACGCATCAATCGCCCCGCCAACACCCGGGTCATTGACTTCGACTGTCACGTCGTAGGATGACTTCGCTTCGAAGTTCAACACTGTGCCCGCCTTGAGTCTCAGTTCGTTGCTGACGATTTCAAAGAACGCCGCATCGGTGCCGCTCAGAGACAGATCATTCGTGCCGAGTGCGTCATCGGTGACAAAAATGGTCGCCATGGTCGTGGCGCTGGCGGTGCTCGCATCTTCGGCGAGGTTGGCGGAAGCCGGTGTCAGCATTAACGCGGATGGCGGATCGTTAACCGGGTTAACAGTGATATTGGCCGTCACCGTTGATCCCCCCAAACCGCCATTCACGTTGGTGACCGACGCCTGGACCGTGACTTGGCCTGTCCCACTGGAATTCAGCGTTGGCGTGAACTTCAGTCCCGCGTTGGCCTGAGCAAACGTGATGAATTCATTATCGCTGATGGTCGTAGTGCCGTCGTTCTGGAACAGCGAGCCACCCGTAATGCTGGTGATCTTGAAATGCGTCACTTCTGAACCGTCCACCGCATTGCGTGAGATTACCAGACCGCTTGTGGATTGCACATCTTCATCCGTCGCGGCATTGGTGACGCTCGGTGTATCAGTCACGGCAGAGACGGTGACGCTCGCCGTGATGGGAAAAATTGATGTTAGAGCAAGGTCATCCTGCGCCAGGACTGTCAACGCGGCGATGGCGTTGCCGTTCGCATTCGCAGCAGGAGTCCAGTAGGCGTTGAGTGTGGAGTTAATCCTGTCATTCGAGCCACCTGCGAATGGGGTGGCAGTAAGAGCACTCGTGCCGATCTTCAGAGTTCCGCTGGAAACCGCCTGCACAACGAATGAGTCGACTGTCCCGTCCACATCGGATTCATTGCCCTGAGCCAGGAATTCGGCGAATGTCAGTTCGACCTCCATATCTTCATCGGTGGTGTCCACAACAGCCGAGAATGCCGTCAATCGAGGCGGAGAGTTCACGGGCATTGACCACAACTCAAGGTCGCCTGTGCCCCCATTGGAGCGGAAGAAAAGCGTGCCATTGACATTCTCGAGAAAGTTGGAAGCAAAAACACCAATTCCCGTGCGGACATCCGTGACGCGTGTGGTCCCCGCGGATGTGCCGTCGCTTTTCCACAACCCATCAGCGTTCGTGCCGTCATTGACGCTGAAGAACAACGTGCCATTCAAATTCGCCAGAGAATAGGGAGTCGAACCGCTGCTTCCCGTACGCACATCCTTGACAAGTTGAGTGCCTGTGGACGTCCCGTCACTTTTCCACAATTCAGAACCGTTCGTACCGTCATCAGAGTAGAAGAAGAGCGTGCCGTTCACGTTCGTCAGAGAACCTGGAAACGAACTGCCAACTCCGCTGCGGATATCTTTGACGAGTGTGGTCCCGGCGGACGTGCCGTCACTTTTCCATAACTCAATACCATTCGTGCCGTCATTGGCGCGGAAAAACAGCGTGCCGTTCACGTTCGTCAGAGAAGTCGGATACGAACTGCTGCTTCCGGTGACGATATCTTTGACGAGTGTGGTGCCGGCGGACGTGCCGTCACTTTGCCATAACTCATAACCGTTTGTGCCGTCATTGGCGCTGAAGAACAGCGTCCCGTTCACGTTCGTCAGAAAAAATGGACCCGAATCGCCAAGTCCACTGCGGATGTCTTTGACGAGTGTCGTCCCGGCGGTTGTGCCGTCACTTTTCCACAACTCAATACCGTTGGTTCCATCATTGGCTTGGAAGAACAGCGTGCCGTTCACGTTTGTCAGCGAACACGCATCCGAACCGCTGATTCCGCTGTGGATATCTTTGACGAGTGTGGTGCCGCCTGATGTCCCGTCACTTTTCCACAATTCATTTCCGTTCGTGCCATCATTAGCGCGGAAGAACAGCGTTCCGTTCACGTTTGTCAGATAACCTGGATCCGAGGGGAGTCCTCCGCTGCGGATGTCTTTGACGAGTGCCGGGGGGAGAAAGCTAAACGCTGCGACTGCCACTTTCGGTGTGTCAGCAGGGATGTCCGCCTTCCATAATTCATTACCGGTCGTGCCGCCATTAGCATGGAAAAACAACGTTCCGTTCACGTTCGTGAGAAAATACGGACCCGAGCTGCCACTTCCGCTGACGATATCTTTGGCCAGTACGGTGCCGGCGGACGTGCCGTCACTTTGCCATAACTCATAACCGTTCACGCCGTCATTTGCGCGGAAGAACAATGTGCCGTTCACGTTCGTCAGAGAGCTCAGATACGAATTGCCGTTTCCTCCGACGATATCTTTGACGAGTGTCGTCCCGGCAGCTGAGCCGTCACTTTGCCATAACTCAAAACCGTTTGTGCCTTCATTGGCACTGAAGAACAGCGTGCCGTTCACGTTCGTCAGATAACTCGGAAATGAACTGCCGCTTCCGCTGAGGATATCATCAACAAGTGTAGTGCCGGCGGACGTCCCGTCACTTTGCCACAACTCATAACCGGTTATGCCGTCGTTAGCTCTGAAGAAGAGCGTGCCGTTCACGTTCGTCAGGGAACGCGGAATCGAACCGCTGCTTCCGCTGAGGATATCTTTGACGAGTGTGGTCCCGGCAGGGGTGCCGTCACTTCGCCATAACTCCTCCCCGTTCGCGCCGTCATTGGCGCGGAAAAAGAGGGTGCCGTTCACGTTCGCCAATAAAAGCGGATTCCCATCGCTGCCTCCGCTGCGGATATCTTTGACGAGTGTCGTGCCGGAAGGGGTGCCGTCACTTCGCCATAACTCCTTCCCGTTCGTGCCGTCATTAGCGGTAAAGAACAGAGTGCCATTGACGTTCGTCAGAAAACCGGGAAACGAAGTGCCAATTCCGCTGCGGATATCTTTAACGAGCGTTGTTCCGGCGGCTGTGCCATCACTTTGCCACAACTCATAGCCGTTGACGCCGTCATTTGCCTGGAAGAAGAGCGTGCCGTTCACGTTCGCCAGAGAACTCGGACGCGAACTGCCAATTCCGCTGACGATATCTCTAACGAGTGTGGTGCCGGCGGCTGTGCCATCACTTCGCCACAGCTCGGTACCGTTCGTGCCGTTATTGGCGGCGAAGAACAGCGTACCGTTTACGTTAACGAAATCAGACGGATTTGATGCCCCCGCTCCCACCAGAATGTCTGCCACGAGCACGGGGTTCACCGACAACAGGTTCCTGACCTCCATTGTCTCTACCGTTGGAGTGCCCACGAAGTCCAACTGCGTCAACGCAACCCGCCCAGAGGCCGACCGCGTCCTCCGACGATTAAGCCCTGATGAACGGCGGGCAAAATCACCGGACAAAGTTTTCAGCCAGTTGTGGAACAGCATGATGTCATTTCTGAAAGGAGGGTATGGCAGGCAGCAGGTGCGGGGGTCGGGAGGATATTCCAAAGCGTGTAGGGGCAGTGCAGCTGAAAATGCTCCAGATTCCGCCACGTTGGACCAGACGTTAATTGATCACAGCAGAATGCGGCCGGTGAATGCATCAGGAACGATGCAAAAAACACAATCAATCCTCGTTCTCTTGTGGATTGCAATCCCATTGCTCCTTTGCGAGTGCGGCTTTCCATTGTCCCGCAATGGTCTTGAACTGCCGTTTGAATTCATCCAATTCAAGTCCTCTTTTGGCGGTTCCGGTTTCATTGGGGATTTCGATGGCATCCCGGGCTGTGCGATGATTCGCCTGCAGCGATCTCTGAGTCATTGCTCGTTCCAGATCAACCACCTCTGTACAAACCCCGCTCAGTTTTCATTGCCAGAATCAGCAGTTCCGCATGACTTGCAGCAGCAACTGGATTTCGTCGTTCCTATCAACGGGATCCTATCCCAGGTTCGGTCGGCCGCGTACTCCGGTGGATCCTCGACCATCAGGTCCCGTTCGAAGGTCTGTTCGAACTCGCGTTCATGCGACATTCCCAACGCGTGATTCATGAGGAGCCGGGCAAGCATGATGAATGCGATGTGTGTCTGGCGACGTTGTCGTATCTGAAGTCTCGTTCGAGCGAAACGCAGACGAGCAGCGTTCAGCTGTGGAAGACTCCGCGACCGAGAGCCGATCTGGATCGAGGAGTCGGGATTGATCCCAGCGGCTTTGATTCGCCCGTTCTGAGTCGGGACGGTCGGCTGCTGGCGATTGCCAAAACCGATAGCTCCATCTGGATTCAGGAGACGGCTACCGCCAAAAAAATCTCTGGGCGCCGATACCAATCGAAGGCAGCGTCTGGGGAATGGCGTTCAACGCGGATGGCAGCCAGTTGATTACGGCCGGCACGCGAGGCCATGTGTCGCGCTGGTCGGTGTCCGGTGGTCGATTGGTTGGTACGCCCGTCAAGCTTGAAACGTCATTTCAGCCTCTGGAGTTTTCGGACGATGGACGATGTTTCGTCACGGGTTCCACCGACGGGTTTGCTCGATCATGGTCTGCGGAAACCGGACAGGTTCTGCGGGAATCGAAACATGGGTCCGAGATTAACGCAGTCGCAATCTCGCATGATGGGCGCTGGGTGGCCAGCGCAGGGGCAGATCGGGTTGTGCGTGTGTGGCATCGCGCCACCGGTAAGTTGCGGCTGGAGCTGAAAGGACACACGAACGAAGTGATGCGAGTTCTGTTCTCACCCGATGATCGCTGGATTGGAACGGCTTCGCTGGATTCAACCGGACGGATCCGGGACGCCGTCTCAGGTGAGGAGCGCCATGTGCTGCCACATCAGGGCGAAGTGGCAGATCTCGATTTCAGTCCCGACGGTCAACTGGTTGCGGCAGGCTCACGGGATCGAACGCCGATGATCTGGACCGTTTTAACCGGTCGGCTTTGCGTCACCAGCCTGCGGCATGCTCAGGCCCTTCGTGACGTTCGCTTCAGTCCCGATGGCGCGCGGCTCCTGGGGCTGGACTTCCATGGGCCGCGATTATGGGATGTCGCGAGCGGCCATCCGCTGACGATCCCGCTGCCTGATCGAACGCTCGCCGGAATCGGATTCAAGTCGAAGTCTCAATAGCCTCAATTCACCCCCGACGGTAACAGTTTTCTGGTGGCCCATGCGAGCTTCGAAGCCCGGATCTGGGAAGCGGAGGTGCCGCCTTCAGTGATTCCCGAGTGGTTCCCTGAACTGCTGGAGGCGATCGCAGGCCAGAAATTGATCGAAGAAATGGAGCTTCCGATTCGAATGGATCCGCAGACGTTTCTGAGTCTTCGCGACCGCCTGCCTCAATCGAAGGAGACAGATTTCTACACCAGCTGGGCACGCAAGGGGCTCGGCGACTAATCTCCGTTTCCAGAGCCGTTTGAAAAACAGAACTGCGTTATTGATGAATACAGTCGTGTCTCCCGAGAACAACGTGATAAAAACCGAAAAAGAAAAGATGCTGGCGGGTGAACTTTACGATGCTCTGGATTCAGAGTTGGTCGTGGCCAGAGAACGTGCTCGAGATCTCTGCTGGGATCTCAATGCAACTCGTGAGCGAGAACAGGAGGTGCGTCGTCGCATTCTGCAGGAGCTGCTGGGATCTGGCGGTGATTCGGTCTGGATGCAACCGCCGTTCTTTTGCGACTACGGAACCAATATTTATCTCGGTGAACGAGTTTACTTCAATTTTAACTGCGTCATCCTTGATGTCTGCGAAGTGCGAGTTGGAGACTTCTGCTTCTTCGGTCCTGGAGTTCAGATCTACGCCGCGACTCATCCCCTCAATGCTCAGTTGCGACGTACTGAGGAATACGGCAAACCGGTGACAATCGGATCTGATGTCTGGGTCGGCGGAGGAGCAATCATCTGCCCCGGCGTCACGATCGGATCGAAGACAGTCATCGGGGCCGGAAGCGTGGTGACAAAAAACATTCCCGACGGTGTCGTCGCCGCCGGAAATCCCTGTCGCATCATTCGAGAAATCACAGAAGCAGATCGTGACAACAAATCTCTTCGACAATAACCTTTTTGACAATCTGCCGACTTCGATCCCCGATGAACTCATTCAGGTGATCGCCGGAAATCATCATGTCCGCATCGAACGGATTGTCTCCCACGGACACGCGTCGCCAGACGGGTTCTGGTATGACCAGGATGACAATGAATGGGTGATAGTTCTGAAGGGTGCAGCCCGACTTCGATTCGATGATCGATCGGTGGAACTGAAGGCCGGCGATTTTGTGAACATTCCGGCTCACAAAAAGCATCGAGTTGAATGGACAACTCCGGACGAGCCGACAATCTGGCTGGCCGTGTTTTTCGTCAGTTGAATCAACAAACCGTCGGGCGCCACTTCAGTCTTCCGAGTGTCGTTGCAGATGATTGTCGTCGCGGGTCCATTTTGTCTGCCTCGTTTTTACTCACATTTTTTGCTCAGCAACCAACGCATCGTCGCTGAGACGTTGAAGAATCAGCCGCAAGGAATCCTGCGATACAACCCGGTACGGGTTCTACAACAAAGCCTGGGGTCGCCGCCTTGCGGCGCACCCCAGGTATCGGACCAGGGAATGTCCAGAACCCCGATGGGGTTCCACAGCACGGACAACATTCTTTAATCAGGTATCGCAGCAGCAGCGAATTGTAAAACCCCGTTGGGGTTGAGGTGCCCCTGGTTCCCAAACGAGCGGATTACCGGCGTGAAGCCGACGGGAGCCCAATCGCATCGGATTTGGCCGAAGCAGATAAGCCGCGTTACGCCATTCTGGTTGGTTTCGTGGCCAACTTAGAATTCACCATGAAGAAAAGAATGTGGGTAAGGATGAGCTCGCAGGCAGGACCTACTGAGGTTCGCGACTACGCCCAGTCTTCCGTGTTTAGAATGGGCTCTGTCAGTGGATTCCTTTTCGCATTACCATGCTGGAGTAACCGACTCTGAACTTCTTTGAATGCCTCCAATCATGTCGTTTCGAACAACCGGAAAGTATGATCTTGTCATCTGCGATATTGACGGATGCTTGTCGCCTGAGTCGCATGCGCCGATCAACGGCCCAGCTCTCTCAGAAATTGCCGAGCATAATCGTCAGGCGATTCAGAAGCAGGATCGGCCAGTCGTCACTCTGTGCAGTGGCCGGCCAATCGGATTCGTCGAGTGCCTTTCCCGGCTGACTCATAACTCACTGATTCCCTGCATCGGTGAGAACGGCGTCTGGATTTGGCGACCTGCTGACAACTCGTTTGAGTGCGAACCTGCCATCACGGAGGAACATCTGGAAATCGTCCATGAAGCTCGCAAGCTTCTGCGATCGCTCTATCAAGCACGTGGCGTTATTCAGCAGCCGGGAAAGTCTGCTTCTGTCGCCTTGTACCATCCTGACACGGAGTATCTGCGATCGATCTTTCCGAGGATCGCGGATGAATTTGAAAAGCAGGGCTGGCCGATTCGAGTTTCCATGACGTGGCTGTACATCAACTGCGATCTGCAGCACGTTAACAAAGGAACTGCCATCGAACGCCTGCTGGCCGAGACCGGCATTGATCCAAAGAGAACCGCAGGGATCGGCGATACGATGGGAGACCGGTTTATTGCGGAACGTGTTTCCTGGTTTGGCTGCCCGGTGAACGCAGAAGCAGAGATCAAGAAATCAGCAACCTATGTGTCGCCACATCACGAAGTCGAAGGAGTGCTGGATATTCTGAAACGGCTGTCAACGTGACACCATCCAGAGACCTACTTCGCGGCGGATCGACTTAGCTGGACAGCGCCATGTTCCCCCCTCTCCCCCGATTTTTTGCGGATGCAGCTGGGGTGTTTTAGCACGCTGCCGTCTACGAAAGCCCCCTAGTATGTTGAATCTTACGTGGTGAGATTTTCATTGCTATCGACGGAACTTTGGAGTCTGATCACGGCCTGCAGCC
>Ga0255095_1000698_pt1 | contig 16123 bp, 8 predicted proteins | sample Colum_Law_RepC_8_2_FD_188435 | JGI IMG/M metagenome (GOLD analysis project Ga0255095, IMG submission 188435) | Freshwater microbial communities from Columbia River, Oregon, United States - Colum_Law_RepC_8d | ecosystem: Environmental > Aquatic > Freshwater > River | place: USA: Oregon | collected...
GTTCGGCCCCATGAGTCTTGAGCGCCCTCCCGTTGCGCAGCCGACGCCAGCACCAAACGCAGACTGATCGCGTTTCTCAAGCGCAGGCTGATCGGCTACCATACCGCCCTCGTCAAACCCCACACGGAACACCCCGAACTCCATGCCGAAATCCTTCTTGTTTGCCCTCGGGCAGCGCTGGTTGAGTGAAACCGAGCCAGAGCTGGGCCTGGGCATCGTCACCGACCTCGACCACCGCACGGTCACCATCGCCTTCCGTTCCTGCGATCAGCAGCGCCGCTACGCCCGGCAGCAGGCACCCTTGAGCCGGATCGTCTTTGCCACTGGCGACACCATTACCAGTTGCCATGGCGATGCGTTGACCGTCATCGAAGTCAGCATCCACAAAGACACTCTTGTCTATCACGCCCATCTGCAGGATGACCCCAGCCAGAGCATCAAACTGCCCGAGGCCTTGCTCAGTGACACACTGATTCTGAACAAGCCACTGGAGCGCCTGTTCGCAGGGCAGACCGACGCCGCCCAATGGTTCTACCTGCGCAAGCACACCCTTGAGCGTCTGGCCGACATAGAGCGCTCCCCCGTGCTGGGCCTGTGCAGCGGGCGCACCGATCTGATTGCACACCAGCTTTACATCGCCTCGGAAGTCGCGGCGCGCTATGCGCCACGGGTGATGCTGGCCGACGAAGTGGGCCTGGGCAAGACCATCGAAGCCGGCCTGATTCTGCAGCAGCAGCTGGTCAACGGCCTCGCCAGCCGCGTGCTCGTGATCGTGCCGGAACCCCTGCTGCACCAGTGGCTGGTGGAAATGCTGCGTCGCTTCAGTCTGCACTTCAGCCTGTACGACGAAGAACGCTGCGCCGAGATTCTGGAGGCCATGGCAGAGGACGAAAACAGCACCCGCAACCCCTTCCTGGAAGACCAGCTGGTGCTGACCAGCGTGGACCTGTTTCATCGCCAGCCCGCGTGGTATGAGTTCGCCCTCAAGGGCGAATGGGACCTGTGCATCGTGGACGAAGCGCACCACCTGCGGGACGACGCCACCCCGACTCCAGTCAACCCCCGGCGCAAGCAGACCACCGACTATGCGCTGGTCAAACGAATTGCCGACTCGGCAAAAGGTATCCTGCTGCTGACGGCCACGCCCGAGCAGATGGGCCAGGAGAACCACTTCGCCCTGCTGCAGCTGCTGGATTCCAACCGTTTTACCGACTACGCCTCCTACAAGGATGAGCACGCGCACTATCACAATCTGGCCGCCACCATCAATGCGGTGGTGAGCCGCGAACCGCTGGGTGCTGCGCACACGACGCAGTTGCAAAGCGTGCTGGCGCGCCATCACAGCGCGGAAGGCATCGAGCAGCTGCTGGCTCCGCTACTGCCAGGCGCCAGGGCCGGCGCGGCAGACAAGGACATGGCGCGGGAACAGCTGATCCGCATGCTGCTGGATCAGCATGGCACTGGCCGCATCCTGTTCCGCAACACACGCAAGTCGCTGACGGGCTTCCCCAGCCGCGAAGTCAATGTCTACCCGCTGGATTTGCCCGAGGCCTATGACGAGCTGCGCAAGCTGCGACCCATGTCCCTTGACACCCACCTGAAGCCAGAGATGGCTTACATCAGCGCCAGCGCGCTGCTGGATGAAGAAGAACAGGCCACCAGTCTGCCCTGGACCTCCATCGACACGCGCGTGAAATGGCTGGTGGAATTCCTGCAGAGCAAACGTGGCGAGAAGGTCCTGTTGATCTGCGCGCAGGACGTGACGGCCATCAGTCTGGAGAAATACCTGCGGGTCAACGCCGGCATCCGCAGCAGTGTGTTCCATCGGCACATGGACCTGATCGACCGCGACCGCGCCGCCGCCTACTTTGCCGGCACCGAGAGCAGCGCCCAGATTCTGGTGTGCTCCGAAATTGGCAGCGAAGGGCGCAACTTCCAGTTCTGTCGCCATCTGGTGCTGTTCGACCTGCCCCTGAACCCCGACCTGCTGGAACAGCGCATCGGGCGTCTGGACCGCATCGGCCAGAAGCACACCATCCAGATTCATCTGCCAATCTTCGATGGCAGCGCGCAGGAAGCCTTGTTCCAGTGGTACCAGCAGGCATTGAATGCATTCGCTCAAGTGGCGCCAGCAGCCTACCGCGTGTATCGCGATGTGCAGGAACCCTTGCATGCCCACCTGCTGGCCTGCGCCGCGAATACCGAGGAATATCAGCAATTCCTGGCGGATGCCCAAACCAGCAATGTGGCCCTGAATCAGGCGCTGGAACAGGGTCGTGACCGACTGCTGGAGATCAACTCCTTCAACCGCCCGCGTGCAGAGCAGATCGTCGCGCAGATTCGCGAGTTCGAGTCCGGCTGCACGCCCGAGGCGTACATGAAGGAGGCGTTGGACGCCTTCGGTATCCATTACGAGCACAATTCCGACAATAGTTATTCGATTCAGCCTACGGAAGAGATGATCGTGCCGGCTTTCCCAGGACTACCCGACGAGGGTCTGGGCGCAGCCTTCGACCGCCAGCTCAGCCTGCACCGGGAAGACCTGCAGTTCCTGACCTGGCAACACCCCATGGTGCGTGGCGCCCTGGACATGGTGCTGGACTCTCCACAGGGCGGGGCTGCCGTGAGCTTGCTTGCAGCGCGGGACAGCAAACCTACCGGGCTGGATGACCAGGAGCTGGTGGTGGAAGCGGTCTATCGCATCGTGGCACCGGCGCCGCGTCGGCTGCAGATGGCCCGCTATCTGCCGGCCACCAGTTTTTTCTTCACACTGGTGCCAGAAGATGCCGAGGAGCGCAGCAAGCCTGTAAGCCTTGACCCCGTGCGGGCGAAACTGCGTTTCATCGACAAACATGACGCAGCAACACTGGTGTCGGAGAATCAGTCCCAGATTGCCCAGTTGCTGCAGCAGGGCGAACAGATAGCGCAGGCGGCCATGCGCACGACAGTGGCCGATGCCACTGCGGCCATGCTGCAGACCCAGACGGCCGAGATCAAACGGCTGGTGGCATTGAAACAAGTCAACCCGAACGTCCGTGATTCCGAACTTGCGTATCTGAAAGAACAAACGCTGCAACTGCATCAATGCATGAAACAGGCGAGTGTCGAACTGCTCGCTGTCCATGTTGTCTTCAAGGCGTAAACGCAGCCCAGCCCATTACCGGAGTGAACCGCATGATCAGCACAGCAGGCACCGCGACACCAACCCGAGCCACCGCCATGCCCATGGCCGTGCACCCCGCTTTCGAATGGCTGCGCAGTCAGCCCATTCCCACGCTGAACGTGGTCCTGGAGGAATACCGGCATCGCGCCACGGGGGCGCAGTATTTCCACCTTGCCAGCGACGATCCGGAGAATGTGTTTCTCGTGGCACTGCGCACGGTGCCCATAGACTCCACCGGCGTGGCCCACATTCTTGAACACACCGTGCTGTGCGGCAGCCAGAAGTACCCGGTGCGCGATCCCTTCTTCATGATGATTCGCCGCTCGCTCAATACCTTCATGAATGCTTTCACCAGCAGCGACTGGACGGCTTACCCGTTCGCCAGCAAGAACCGCAAGGATTTCCAGAATCTGCTGGAGGTCTATCTGGACGCCGTGTTCTTCTCGCGCCTGCACGAGCTGGACTTCGCCCAGGAAGGCCATCGTCTTGAATTTGCCGAGCCGCAGAATGCCGACAGCGCCTTGCAGTTCAAGGGCGTGGTCTACAACGAGATGAAGGGCGCCATGAGCTCCACGAACTCGCTGCTTTGGCAGACGGTGAGCAAGTATCTCTACCCCACCACCACGTATCACTACAACAGCGGTGGCGAACCCGAGCATATTCCCGACCTGAGCTATGCCGATCTGAAGGCTTTTTACGAAACCCACTATCACCCCAGCAACAGCGTACTGATGACCTATGGCGATATTCCTGCCATCGAGCATATGGCGCGTTTCGAGGAGCTGGCCCTGTCGCGCTTCCAGAAACTGGACGTGCACATTCATGTGCGAGACGAGAAGCGCTATTACGCGCCGGTGCATGTCACCGAGAGTTACCCGCTGCGGGAAGAGGAAGACGAGGAAGAAGGCGGCAGCGACAAGACCCACGTGGTCATGGCCTGGCTGCTGGGCAAGAGCATTGATCTGCAGGAAATGTTCGAGGCTCAGCTGCTGTCGAGCGTGTTGCTGGACAACAGCGCCAGCCCGCTGATGAATGTGCTGGAAACCTGCGGACTGGGCTCCTCCCCCTCGCCCATGTGCGGCCTGGAAGGCTGTGCCAGCGACGCCACGCCGAAGGTCGAAGCGCTCATTCGCAGCACGCTGGAAACCCTGGCACAGGACGGCGTGCCGCTGGAGCAGGTGGAAGCCGCCTTGCATCAGCTGGAACTGAGCCAGCGCGAGATCACCGGCGACAGCCACCCCTATGGGCTGCAACTGATCATCGCCAGTCTGTCCAGCGCTGTGCACGGCGGCGACCCGCTGAATGTGCTGGATATCGACCCGACCCTGGCAAAATTGCGCGAACAGATCAAGAACCCGGACTTCATCAAAGGCCTGATCCGCCGCACACTGATCGACAATCCGCACAACGTGGTGCTGACCATGACACCGGATGCGCACCTGGCGGCCCGGCAGATGGAAGCCGAAGTGCAGCGTCTGCAGGCCATCAAGGACAGCCTGAGTGCCGAGGCTGCGCAGGCGATACTTGCCCGCAGCCAGCAGCTCACGGCGCGTCAGGAGGCCGTGGATGACCCGTCTCTGCTGCCCAAGGTTGGCCTGGAAGATGTGCCCGCTGATCTGCCCCTGCTGACAGCCACCCAGACCAGCATCGGCAGCATGCCCGTCAGCTTCTATGCCCAGGGCACCAATGGTCTGTGCTATCAGCAGATCGTGATCGAACTGCCAGCACTGGATGACGAGCTGCTGCGGATACTGCCCTATTACGCCAGCTGCCTGTCGGAGTTCGGCATCGGGGCTCAGAGCTACACCGACGTGCAGACCTGGCAGTCCAGAATCAGCGGCGGCGTGAATTGCTATGCCAATATCCGCAGTCGACTGGACGACGAGCAGCGCACCCATGCGATTCTGGTATTGTCCAGCAAGGCTCTGCTGGCCAACCATGATGCCCTTGCCGACCTGCTGCACCAGACCTTCACGCAGGTACGCTTCGACGAAGTCCAGCGGCTGCGCGAGATCATTGACCAGATTGCAGCCCGTCGCGAAAGCAGCATTACCGGTCAGGGCCACTCGCTGGCCATGACCCTGGCCAGCAGCGGCATGAGTCCGACCGCACGCCTGAGCCACGAGTTCACGGGACTGGCCGGCATTGGTACATTGCGCGCCATCGGCAAATCGCTGAAGAGCGATGTCGATGCCGCCGCCCTGCTCGGCAAATTCCGCACGCTGCACCAGCAGGTGCTCAATGCGCCCCGTCGCTTCCTGTTGGTGGGTGAAGCCGCTGCACAGGATATGCTCACAGCCAGTCTGCAACAGCACTGGCAACAGAGTGCACCGCAGCCAGCGACCTCCAGCTCCCTGGTGCTGCCCCCTGTCCGGGAGCAGGTGCGGCAGATCTGGACCACCAATACCCAAGTGAATTTCTGCGCCAAGGCCTATCCCACGGTACCGGCGGCACACCCCGACCACGCCACGCTGGGTGTGCTGGCAGGGTTCATGCGCAATGGCTTCCTGCACCGCAGCATCCGGGAACAGGGTGGCGCCTACGGTGGCGGTGCAGATCAGGACGCCAACTCAGCGTCCTTCCGTTTCTATTCCTACCGCGATCCGCGTCTGGCCGATACTCTGCAGGACTTCGACAGGGCCATAGACTGGGTGCTGAGTGACGCCCACGAATGGCGTCTGGTGGAAGAGGCTATTCTCGGCGTGATCAGCGCCATGGACAAATCCACTTCGCCGGCTGGCGAAGCGAAACAGGCGTTCTACAACGACTTGTTCGGACGCACTCGCGAAGCACGCCTGGCCTATCGTCAGCGCGTTTTGCAGACCCAGGTGGCAGATCTGCAGCGCGTCACGCAGATGTACCTGCGGCCGGAACAGGCCAGCATCGGGGTGATCAGCAACAGCAACAATGCGAAAGCCGTGAAGAGTCTTGGCTTGGAGGAACGTTCAATCTGAATGATTTTCTCTAAATATTTCAATCAGTTGTAGATTGTGAGGAAATTACCTGAAAAATATATCAGAGGCCGTGGAACTAAGTCAGGGGCATACAGTCTGATTGGTTGTAGGTAGATTGCAGACAAAATTGTGGGTTTTGTTTCGTTTTATCTCTCCCTTGATAGTAGTCAGTTAAGCCCGGTCCTTTGACCGGGCTTTTTTTTGGGAGCGAATTCATATTTGCAGAGACAGACTCACTCGCCGCGCTGGGCCATGATCGTGTCGTAGGCCGTCTTGATCTCATGGGTCTTGCGCTTGGCAATCTCCATCATCTCTTCCGGCAGGCCTTTGGAGACGAGTTTGTCAGGATGGTGCTGACTCATCAGTTTGCGATAGGCCTTCTTCACCTCGGGCGTCTCGGCACCGCTTTCCAGTCCAAGCACCTTGTAGGCATCCTGCAGTTTGTCCTGTGGTCGCGCGTCAGTACTGAAGCGAAACTGCGCGTTCATGCGCATTACCAGACGATCATACTCGGCCTGCGACACCCCAAGACTGACTGCTATGCCATCCAGAACGCGCCGCTCCGCCGGGTCCATGGCGCCATCGGCCAGCGCCGTGGCTGTCAGAATTTCCAGAAACATCTGGATCAGATTGCGACGGCGCAGGCATTCTCGCCGGAACTGCTCCAGCACCTGGGCATAGGGGAACTGCTCCTGCTTGCCCTGCTCGAACAGGCCGATGGCCAGCTTGCGCTGTTCGGGCTGCAGGCGCATCTGATCCATGACCTGCTGCGCCAGAGAGATTTCGTCCGGACTGACACGGCCATCGGCCTTGGCCACGTGTCCCATCATGGAGAACACCGCCGTGAAGAACGCCGTCTGCACCCGCTCGTTGCCCTGTGAGCCCAGTGCCGGGTCGGCATCCACTCCCGCCATGCCCTTGTCGAAATAATTGCCAAGAGCGGCACCCAGCACCGCGCCGAGTGGTCCGCCCATCACGAACCCGAAGGTCCCACCCAATACCTTGCCCCACCAGTTCATGCGTTCACCTGTCTTCAACTGAATATGCGTTGCCACCAGCTCTGCCGTAGCGCCGGGGCACATTTTTCGTATTGCGCCTGATAGCGCTGCGCATTGCGCTGCACCGTGGCGGCGACCTCCAGCAACCAGGGCTTGTCGGCATACGAGCCACGGGCGAAACCGGTATTGCCTTCGTGATAGGCCAGATACAGATTGCGGGCATCGTCCCGGGCAAGGTTGTTGCGCCGGACGCTGTTGGCGTTGTACCAGCCCACGAAGTCCACGGCATGGGCGAAATTGCTGCGCCGTGCAAGGCGGTTGCCTGTGGACTCGCGATAGTCATCCCAGGTGCTGTCCAGCGCCTGCGCATAACCGAAAGCATCGGAAGGCCGTGGTCCGGGGATCACGCCCAGAATGCGGCTGCGGGCAGGCCTGGCCCGGGAGCGGAACCCGGACTCCTGATAGAGAAAAGCCATGGAGACCCCGACGGGCACATCCCAGCGCCGCTGACTCTGCTCCGCGGCGTGGAACCAGGCACGTTGATCGTCGAAGAGCGAACACACGTTGTCGACACTGCGGGCCGGGCTGCTCAGACAGGCACTGAGTGACAGAGACAAAAGAATTATCAGAAGGGCAGAACGCATGTCGCCGGGTCTCCGGTAAACGTGACAAGCGATGGACCGGCCGGCTGCACTGTTCACTTCCCGTGCTCCGCCAGAAAGGCCATGAAGGCATCTTCGTCCATTACTGACACTTCCAGTTCCACGGCCTTGTCCAGCTTCGAGCCTGCACCGGGGCCGGCGATGACCCAGTCGGTCTTCTTCGACACACTGCCCGCCACCTTGGCTCCCAGGGACTGCAGATGAGCCTTGGCATCGTCACGGGTCATGCGCTCCAGCGTGCCTGTGAGCACGAAGATCTGGCCGGCCAGCACGTCGGACTGCGCCACCACGGCCTGGTCGGCCCAATGCACGCCGGCGTCACGCAAGCGGGTGATGACATCGCGATTGGCGGCTTGCTGCAGAAAATGCGCCACGCGCGCAGCGACGATGGGACCGACATCTTCGACGGTCTCCAGGGTCGCGGCATCGGCGGCCAGCAAGGCCTCGAGACTGCCGAAGTGACTCGCCAGGGCCAGCGCCGTGGCTTCCCCCACCTCGGGAATACCCAGACCAAACAGAAAGCGCGGCAGCGTGGTGCTGCGGGCTTTGTCGATGGCCGCTATCAGGTTGGCAGCCGACTTGTCGCCCATGCGCTCCAGCGCCGCCAGCTGGGCATGCTGCAGATGGAACACGTCGGCCACATCGTGAATCAGGCCGCCATCCACCAGCTGCTCCACCAGCTTGTCGCCCAGGCCTTCAACATCCAGCGCGCCCCGCGCACAGAAGTGCCGGATGGCTTCCTTGCGCTGCGCGGGACACACCAGCCCGCCGCTGCAGCGAAACAGGATGTCGCCATCGGGCTCCACCGCAGAGCCGCAGGCGGGGCACTCCGCAGGCATGTGAATCTCGCTGCGCTTGGCATGCGTCTCGGCGCTGTGCGCGACGTCTTCCACCACTTTCACGACCTTGGGAATCACATCGCCGGCACGGCGAATGATGACGCGATCCCCGATGCGCAGGCCCAAACGGGCAATCTCGGCCATGTTGTGCAGCGTGGCATTGCTGACGGTGACACCGCCCACAAAGACAGGTTCCAGTCTCGCCACTGGGGTGATCGTGCCGGTGCGACCCACCTGGAACTCCACATCCCGCACCTCGGTAGCGACTTCCTCGGCCGGGAACTTGTAAGCCATCGCCCAGCGGGGCGTGCGGGCATTGAAGCCCAGCTCGGCCTGCAGCTGCAGCCTGTCCACCTTGATGACGGCGCCATCGATCTCGTAGTCCAGCCCATCGCGCCGAGCCAGCAGTGCCTGGGCGAAGGCCAGACATTGCGACACGCCCGTGACCGCCTGCAGTTCGGGGTTCACCACAAACCCCCATTGCTGCAGACACGCGAACGTGGCCGTCAGTGACGGCCAGACCAAGGACTCGCTGCCTTCCAGAATATTGGCGCCATAACAGAACATGCGCAGCGGGCGTGAGGCGGCAACGCGCGGGTCAAGCTGGCGCAACGTGCCGGCAGCGGCATTGCGGGGGTTCACGAAGGTCTTGCCGCCTGTAACCAGGGCCTGGGTATTGGCCGCTGCAAACCCGGAGCGGCTCATGTAGATCTCGCCACGCACTTCCAGACGTCTGGGCACGGCGGGCGTTTCAGCGTCAGCAAGGAAGCTGGCCGGCAGCCGCAAGGGCACATCGCGAATGGTGCGCACGTTGTGGGTAATGTCCTCGCCCGTCACGCCATCGCCGCGGGTGGCGGCACGCACCAGCACACCCTCTTCGTACAGCAGGCTGACAGCGACGCCATCGATCTTGGGCTCACAGCTGTAGGCAATCGCTGCTTCGCTGTCCAGCCGCTTCTTGATGCGGGCCTCGAAGTCCACCAGGTCTGTTTCATCGAACACTTTGGCCAGGGACATCATCGGGACTTCATGCGTCACCTGCGCAAAGCCGGACAGGGGAGCACTGCCGACACGCTGGGTTGGAGAATCGGGGGTGATGCACTGGGGATACTGCGCTTCGAGCTGCTCAAGCCGAGCGAACAGCCGGTCGTATTCCACATCCGGAATTTCAGGCGCATCGAGGGAGTGATACAGAAAGTCGTGGTGGCTGATCTGACGACGCAGGTCAGCCAGCGCCTGCAGGTCCTGCTGTGGGACCAGGCCTTGCTGTGGGAGCGGGCCTTGCCCGCGAACCTGAGCCTGCCCGACACCCTCTTCCTCACTCTGCTCTGAATGAGACCCCACTGTCATTTTGGCTGTCGCAACTGCCTGAGATCGAAGTCGCGCACTCGCTGGCGATAATGCTCGATGGTTTGCGCCGTCATCACGCTGCGATTGTCATCCTTCAAATCGGCATCCAGGGCGATGCGCACCTGCTGCGCTGCTTCCAGCATCTTGTCAAAGGCCTGCATGTTGTTGCCCACACTGGGCAGCGTCATGAAGAAGCAGACCCCGCGCGTGGAGAACTCACTGATTCTGTTGAGATCGAAGGTGCCCGGATTGACAAGATTGGCCACGCTGAACAGCAGGGGAGATCGTGCAGCGCCATCCACATGCCTGTGGAAAATGGCCATGTCGCCGAAGCGCAGCTGGTTGGCCAGCAGCACCTGCAGAAGGTCCACTCCGGCAATCTCATGATTGGGTCGGGCCACCACATTGAGCACCAGCACTTCACTGAAATCCTGGGCAGGCGCGCTGCTCGCGGCAGGCACTGCCTCCTGCAGGACTGGTTCCTGTGGGAGCGGGCCCTGTGGGAGCGGGCCCTGCCCGCGAACCTGCTCCCGAGCTGCCTTCTGCGGAGCCGGCTTCTCCATTCGACTGACTTTTTCCGCCGCCCGCTCTTCACGGTCAAACAGAATATCGTCGTCCGGATGATCCAGACTCAGCTCCTTCTGACGGGACTTGTCCAGCGGCTCGCGGGTCTTGCGGACTGGCGCCTGCACATTGCGCGGCGCAGAGACCTCTTCCTGATCATCGAAGCTGCCAAGCCCGAGCACGGGCTCCGCGCGATGGGGGCGTTCGTGGGACTCGGTGACATGGACAGACGTATCGTGGGCCGTGGTGCCCTTGCCGGAGAGTTTCTCGCCCGCCCATTGCAGCCAGCGGCGCGGACCACTTTTAACTTCGTTGTCTACCGGAGGCACTGCCTCGTCCTCGTACCAGGTGTCGGCACTGCTGGTAGCCTTCTCTTCGACAGAAGGAAGCCCGGACGCTCGCACTTCCTGCTCAGGCTCATCGGTGTTGTCGTCGCCATAGACACTTTCGAACTCTTCAGCCTCATATTCGTCGTCTTCGCCATCCTGATCTTCCTCCCAGGACTCAAAGTCCTCCGGGTCTTCAGAATCATCTGCCTCGTTGTCATCCGCGGCATCATCATCCCGGTCAGCGTCGTCGTACTGATCGTCATCGTCATCCTCGAAGTCGTCGTCATCCTCATGTCGCGGGTCGTCTTCGTAGTCATCATCGTCGAGATCGTCATCACGGTCGTCGTCATCGAGATCGTCATCGCGGTCGTCGTCATCGCGATAACCGGCAGCACTCATGGGCTCGCTGCGGAAGTCATCCTGCTCTTCGTACTGCTCCTCTTCGTACTGCTCGTCGTCTAGCGCGTCGTCAAAATACTCTGCCGCGTGGGTGTCCGGCGCTGGCGCACTCATGACAGCCGGGCTCGCTGCCTGCGCCGCCGCAGCAACGGCCGCCATGCGATCAATCGGGCGCTGCACCGGCTTGATGGCAGTGCGCATGCCATGCTTCTGACGGGCCGCGTTGCGGGCTGTGGCCACGCTGGACTGACGGGGCGCCTCTTCAAACGGCTCGTCCTCACCCACCGTATCCATCAACACGGGAATGGCCTGATCGCGGGACGTGAACTCAGAATTGCGGCGCACCACTTCATCGAAGGAACGCTGCACCAGGCGGGCGCCACCATTGGGAAGTTCGGACGAAAGCAGTTCGTCGGGATCGTACTGGGGGATGTTCTTGTCCAGCGCCATGCGCAATTGACCGCGACTGGCGCGCAGCGCCACATACAGGCCACGCAGGATCACGCCGACAATGGCGAGGATCAACAGCAGTATCAACAGTTCACGCAGACCCATATCCCAGCTCTTTCCTTAAGTCTTTTGTCTAATTGTCAGTTTTATAACGCAAAAACGCTGGCTTGTGAATCTGGCTTTACATGGCGGCCAATTCTGCTGCCTCGGCAATGTCCACAGCCACGATGCGGGATACGCCGGGTTCGTGCATCGTAACACCCAACAGCTGGTTTGCCATTTCCATGGTCAGCTTGTTGTGGGTGATGAAAACAAACTGCACGGACTGCGACATCTCCTTCACCAGATTGGCATAACGGCCCACATTGGCGTCGTCCAGCGGCGCGTCGACTTCGTCCAGCATGCAGAACGGCGACGGATTGAGCTGGAAGATGGAGAACACCAGCGCGATGGCTGTCATGGCCTTTTCACCGCCCGAGAGCAGATGAATGGTGCTGTTTCGCTTGCCCGGAGGCCGCGCCATGATGGTCACGCCCGTGTCCAGCAGATCCTCGCCCGTCATGTCCAGATAGGCATGGCCACCCCCGAAGACTTTTGGGAACAGCTCCTGCAGACCGGCATTGATCTTGTCGAAGGTTTCCTTGAAGCGGGTGCGGGTTTCCTTGTCGATCTTGCGGATCGCGTTTTCGAGGGTGACCAGGGCACGTTCCAGGTCATCGTTCTGGGAATCCAGATACACCTTGCGCTCGGATTGCTGCTTGTATTCGTCGATGGCCGCCAGATTGATGGCGCCCAGACGCTGCACTCGGCCGGCGAGGGCTTCCAGCTCACGCTCACAGAAGGCCTGATCCACGCCCTCGGGCAAGGTATTCAGCACAGTATGCAGGTCATACCGGCTCTCACGCAGCTGATCCTGCAGGGCTTCGCGCTTGACCATGTCGCCTTCGCAGCGCAGCCGGTGTTCCATCAGGTGCTCGCGCAGCGCGGCGGCTGTGCGTTCGCAATGCGCGCGCTGCTGCTCCAGGCTGCGCAGGGCGTGTTCATTGCCTTCGGCCCGCACCTTGGCGGCATTGAGCTGGGCCTCTACTTCCAGGCGCTTCTGCAGCAGTGCCTCCAGTTCCGCGCGCTTGAACTCCAGGGGCGCGTCGGACTCCTGCAGCTGCCGCGTCAGCGAGTCGATCTTCTCTTTGGCGCGCTGCACTTGCGAGGCCATGCGCTCCAGCGTGTCACGCACCGATTTCAGCTGGGATTGCAGCGACTGGGACTGCAGCGCCAGCTGATGGGCCTGATCCTTGTCGTGGCGAGCCTTCTGACGAATCTGATCCAGGGCTTCGCGGCGCTCGTCGCGCTGCTGCAGCAGGAATTCCTTGCGTTCGGTGTCCAGCTCCATGGCATCCAGGGCCGACTGCAGATTGGAGCGGGCCAGCGCCGTGTTCTCTTCTTCGATGGCCAGCTGGCGCTGCAGTTCGTCCAGCTCGTGCTGCAGGCGTTCGCGGCGAAGCGTGGTCTGCTCCACCTTCATCAGGCGGGCGCCCAGCTGGGACTTGTATTCACTGTACTGCCGGGCGGTCTGGGCAATCTGGCGCTGCAGATCCTCACGGCGTGTCTCCAGATCCCGCAAGGCCTGCCGGCCCAGAGTCTGCGCTTCCAGCAGCTCGTCCACACGGGACTGCTGCAAGCCGATGTTCTCTTCCAGGCGGGAAATCTCGCCTTTGCGCTCCAGCAGACCCGCCTTCTCGTCAGCGGCCTTGCGCACGCGGATCCACGACTTGCCCAGCCAGATGCCCTGGCGTGTCACTACCGATTCGTGGGCCGCGAGGCTGCCGCGAATGGCCAGGGCTGCTGGGAGATCGTTCGCCACATAGATACCGGCCAGCAAGGCAGCGCTGTCCCAGCTCGATTCGATGCGGGAGGCCAGGGTCTCGCGTCCGGCCGGCGCCGGCAGTTTGCTGGCTTCGACACCGATATCCACCAGCGACAAAAGGCCCGCGGGCAGGTCGGCCAGCAGGGTCTCCAGGTTGTCGATATTCTCGATGCACACGCTTTGCAGATAGTCACCCAGCACGGCTTCAACGGCTGTTTCGTAGCCAGAAGCTACACGAATACTCTCTCCCAAGCGTTTGTTTTCAATTATTTTACGAGCCTGCAACCAACGGTTCATACCTTCGTTGTTGCGCCCCAGTGCGGCCTTCTGCAGCGCTTCCAGAGAGGCGGCTCGCCCCTTCAGGCTCTGCAGCTCACTGCGAGCACGGTCCAGGTCGCTGGCGATGCTCTGACCCCGGCTTCTTTCTTCTTCTATTTGCCCTGCCAGCGTGCTGTTGCTGCTCTGGTGCTGTTCTAGGCTTTCCTCCAGCTGCGAGACCTGAATGGACAGCTCGTCGATCGCATCCTGCTCGGGGTTGTCGCCCAGCGACTTCTTCTCTTCCTGCAGACGCGCCCCGCGATCCATGCCGCGCTCGACAATCTTCTCCAGCTGCTGGATGCGCGATTGTTCGACTTCTGCAATCTGACGCGGCTCTTCGGCGCGGCGGTTGAATTCATCCCATTCGTGCTGCCACTGCTGCATGCGCTCTTCGGATTCCTCCAGCGCATAGGCGGATTCCTCGGCGACAGCGTTGGCTTCCTCCAGGCGTGGCTCCAGCACGGCGACTTCGGATTCAAGGCGGGAGACGCGAGTGCGGTCAGACTCCAGCTCACCCTGAGTCTGGCCAAAGCCTTCGCGGGTCTCCAGCAAGTCGCGCTTGAGCTGTGCGGTGCGTTCAATCTGGAACTCGATGGTTTGCTCGATCCGGGAGATGTCACTGCCCAGGCCGTAGTAGCGGCCCTGGATCGCACTCAACTGGTCATTGAATTCGGAGTTGTCCACCAGGTGCTGCTCCACCCTGGCTTCGATTTCGCGCTGGTCGGCCACGGTGGCTTCTATCTTGATCTCAAGCTCGCTGATGACAGCCTGCTTCAGTTGCAGCTCGTCATTCAGAGCCTTCCAGCGCAGCGCACTGTGCTGGGCGCTGATCTCGCGCTCCTGCTGTTTGAGTTCGCCATATTTCTCGGCAGCCTGGGCCTGACGGTGCAGATGCTGCAGCTGGCGGCCAAGCTCTTCCCGCAGGTCGGTCAGCCGTTCCAGGTTTTCGCGGGTGCGCTTGATGCGGTTCTCCGTCTCGCGGCGGCGTTCCTTGTACTTGGAGATGCCGGCGGCTTCCTCGATGAAGATGCGCAGCTCTTCCGGCTTCGATTCAATGAGGCGCGACACCATGCCCTGCTCGATGATCGAGTAACTGCGGGCACCGAGGCCCGTGCCCAGGAAGATGTCGGTGATGTCGCGGCGGCGGCACTTAATGCCGTTGAGCATGTAGCCGGCGGAGCCGTCACGGGCCACCTTGCGCTTGATGGAGATCTCGTTGTACTGGGCGTACTCGCCCTTGATGCGGTTGTCGCTGTTGTCAAACACCAGTTCGATGCTGGCCTGCCCCACCGGTTTGCGGCCCCCTGAGCCGTTGAAGATGACGTCCGTCATGTTCTCGCCGCGCAGATTCTTGGCCGAACTCTCGCCCATCACCCAGCGCACGGCATCGATGATATTGGACTTGCCGCAGCCGTTGGGGCCCACGACCGCGCACAGATTGCTGGGGAAATTGACGGTGGTCGGGTCTACGAACGACTTGAACCCGGCCAATTTGATACATTTCAAGCGCATGAAGGAACTCTGTTGTTGTGTGCTCAAGCGAGGGCAAGTTTAGCCGATATTCCGGAGTGAATGACACACAAAAAACGGCGGCTGTGGCGGCTGTCACGCTGCTGTCGCGATCAGCTGGTAGACAAGATGCAGCCGACACACTACTCTGCCGCGCATCGTACGGCGGCCCCAGATGGCCCCTGCAATCCGGCTCTGTGTCAGACACCAATTTTCAAGGACAACCATGCGCTCAGCTCGCTGCAAGCCCCGAATTCTGTCAATTCTCTGCGCTTCCCTGGCACTGGCAGGCACTGGCGCCCAGGCAGACTCGCCACTGGGCTGGGTGCACACGGACCATATCAGTGCATATACGATCGACGCGCGCACTTTCGAGCTCAATATTGGTGCAATTGCCGTCAACGAAGACCTCGATTTTCTGGGCATACGTGACGATCTGCTGGCTGGCACCCGGCAACTTGAAGGCGACAGCGGCGACCTCAGCGGCAATAACCTGGAATTGAACGTCGGCATCACGTCCTGGCTCAGCGCGTATTACCGCCGCCAGCAAAGCGAACTGGTGATCGATATTGGTGAAGTGCGCTCCATCAATCTGGTTGTGACCTGCCTGATTTCTTCGTGCCATTCAAAACTGGACTATAGCCCCGGCTTTCATAGTTGAATTGCACTTCTGTTTGAACTCGATTGGCGTCATGTTCTCCAGGCTGGAGTGCGGTCGAACATG
>Ga0255095_1000700_pt1 | contig 16099 bp, 12 predicted proteins | sample Colum_Law_RepC_8_2_FD_188435 | JGI IMG/M metagenome (GOLD analysis project Ga0255095, IMG submission 188435) | Freshwater microbial communities from Columbia River, Oregon, United States - Colum_Law_RepC_8d | ecosystem: Environmental > Aquatic > Freshwater > River | place: USA: Oregon...
GCCCTGTCCGAGCCGCGGACCCTGCCCCCGGCCCGGCCCATCACCTCGTGGCGGCCCTACTGGGCCCGTCGCTTTGGCACGGCGCCATTTCTGCCCATGTCGCGCGCCGAGATGGACGCGCTCGGCTGGGACAGCTGCGACATCATCCTGGTCACGGGCGATGCCTATGTCGATCATCCGAGCTTTGGCATGGCCATCGTGGGCCGCACGCTCGAGGCGCAGGGGTTTCGGGTGGGCATCATTGCGCAACCCGATTGGCACAGCGCCGAGCCCTTCAAGGCGCTGGGCAAGCCCAACCTGTTCTTTGGCGTGACCGCCGGCAACATGGACTCCATGATCAACCGGTATACCGCCGACCGGAAGATCCGCTCCGATGATGCCTACACGCCCGGGGGCGTGGCCGGCCGCCGCCCCGACCGGGCCGCCGTCGTGTATTCGCAGCGCTGTCGCGAAGCCTGGCGCGAGGTGCCCATCATCCTGGGGGGCATCGAGGGGTCGCTGCGGCGCATCGCGCATTACGACTACTGGCAGGACAAGGTCCGTCGCTCGGTGGTGCTTGATTCGCGCTGCGATCTTCTGCTCTATGGCAATGCAGAGCGTGCGGTGATCGAGATCGCCCACCGGCTGGCCGCCGGTGAACCCGTGCAGCAGATCACCGATGTGCGCGGCACGGCCTTCCTGCGTCGCACCGACGATCCCGATTCGGCCGCCTGGATGCAGATCGATTCCACCGAAGTGGACCGTCCCGGCCCGGTCGAGGCCTTCATCAACCCGTATCTGGGCATGGAAGAGCAGGCCCAGGCCCAGGGCGAGACCTGTTCGCCGCCCCCCGAGCAGCCACTGGTTTTCGTACCCTCGCTCACCGCCGCCGGCCGCAAGCGCCTGCCCCCGCGCGAGCGCACGGTCATTCGCCTGCCAAGCTACGAGCAGGTCAAATCCGACCCTGTGCTCTATGCCCATGCCAGCCGGGTGCTGCATCTGGAGACCAATCCGGGCAATGCCCGCGCCCTGGTGCAGGCCCATGGCGACCGCGATGTCTGGATCAACCCGCCTCCCATTCCGCTCACCACCGCGGAGATGGATGCGGTGTTCGATCTGCCCTATGCGCGCAGCCCGCATCCGAGCTACGCCGATGCGCAGGGGCGGCATGACGGCGCCACCAAGATTCCCGCGTGGGAAATGATTCGCTTCAGCGTGAACATCATGCGCGGCTGCTTCGGAGGCTGCAGCTTCTGCTCGATCACCGAGCACGAGGGGCGCATCATCTCGAGCCGCAGCGAGGACTCCATCCTGCGCGAGATCGAAGACATGCGCGACAAGGTGCAGGGCTTCACGGGCGTGGTGTCCGATCTGGGCGGACCCACCGCCAACATGTACCGCCTGGGATGCCGCTCGCCTGAAATCGAGGCCGCCTGTCGCAAGCCGAGCTGCGTGTATCCCGGCATCTGCCCCAACCTCAAGACCGATCACGGCCCGCTCATCGAGCTCTATCGCAAGGCGCGCCGCATTCGGGGGGTCAAGAAGATCCTGATCGGCTCGGGGGTGCGGTACGACCTCGCAGTGGAGTCGCCGGAGTATGTGCGCGAGCTGGTCACCCACCATGTGGGGGGCTACCTCAAGATTGCGCCCGAGCATACCGAGACCGGCCCGCTGTCCAAGATGATGAAGCCGGGCATCGGCAGCTACGACCGATTCAAGGCCCTGTTCGAGCGCTTTTCGGCCGAGGCCGGCAAGAAGCAGTACCTCATTCCCTACTTCATCGCGGCGCATCCGGGCACGAGCGATGAAGACATGATGAACCTCGCACTCTGGCTCAAGCGCAATGGCTTCCGGGCCGACCAGGTGCAGACCTTCTATCCCAGCCCCATGGCCTATGCCACGGCCATGTATCACAGCGGCCTGAACCCGCTCAAGGGCATCAGCCGGGATGAGCGCAAGGGCGAGAAGGTCGACATCGTGCGCGGTGAGCGTCGCAGGCGCCTGCACAAGGCCTTCTTGCGCTATCACGATTCCGACAACTGGCCGTTGCTGCGCGATGCGCTCAAGGCCATGGGCCGGGCCGATCTGATCGGCAACGGCAAGCATCACCTGGTGCCGCGCTACCAGCCGGGCAAGGGCATGGGCGATCCCTTCTCCGGTCCGCGCCGGGTGGCGCGCGATCCGCGTGATCCGCCGCTCAGCCCGACGCCCGCCCGTACACGCGACGGCACTGCGTCCGCCCGTACACCACCTCAGGGCCGCATCCTCACGCAACACACCGGCCTGCCGCCCCGCGCCGGGGTGCGAGGCAAGCCGATCGGGGGCAAGGCCAGAAAGCCCTGAACGTCAGATTTTCAGGTCGCTGGCTGCAGGCAGGCCCTCCCAGCCGCGGGCGGCCAGGATCGCATTGACCACGGCGCGGCTCATCGCCTCGGCAGCCAGTACCCCGAGCAGCAGCATGTTGCCGGTCAGCTCCGAAGCCCCGGTGGCCAATGCAAAGATGGTGTCGCCATCAAAATGCGTATGCACCGGGTTGATGGTGCGGGCGAATCCGTCATGGGCGATCTGGGCCAGCTTCTGGCACTGAACCTTGGTCAGCTTGGCGTCGCAGGCGATCACACCAATGGTGGTCGCGGTGCCGGGGCGCATGCCGGGCGAGAGCGTGCCACGCAGGGCACTGGCCACCGTGTCCTGCAGGCCCTTGCCGTCTTCGGTGCGTGCACCGGCCAGGATGCGACCTGTGGCCGGGTCGATCACATCGCCCACGGCATTGACCGCCACGATGGCCCCCACGGTGATCCCGCCTGCCCGTACCGAGGCTGTTCCGATGCCGCCCTTCATGGCCCGGGCCATGCCCCAGAGCTTGCCGATGGTGGCGCCCGTGCCCGCACCGACACTGCCCTGCAGGAAGGGGCCTGCGACGGCGGCCTCGCAGGCCTTGTAGCCGGCGGTGGCATCCGGCCTGATTTTCGGATCGCCCACCCCGAGATCGAATAGGATGGCCGCGGGCACGATGGGCACCACGCCGGCGGCACCCACAGGGTAGCCGATCTTGCGTTCTTCCAGGTACTTCACCACGCCGGTGGCGGCCTCCAGGCCAAAGGCGCTGCCGCCCGAGAGCAGCACCGCGTTGACCTTCTCGACCAGGTTGGTCGGGTTGAGCAGGTCGGTCTCCCGGGTCCCTGGGGCTGAGCCTCGCACATCCACACCGCCTGTGGCCCCGGCTTCGGTCAGGATGACGGTGCAGCCGGTGGGGCGCCGGGTCTCGGTGAAGTGCCCGACCTTGACCCCGCGCACATCGGTGATGGCGCCCGGGTGCAGAGCGGGGAGCCGGTCCGTCGCCGACTGCGCCTGAGCAGCCGACCAGCCCAGTGAAGCGGGCAGGCCGGTCGTGGCGGTGGCGGCGAGCGCGTTCAGAATCTGGCGGCGGTTCATGCAGGTCTCCTGGCTTCGGTTCATCATGGGGGGCATGGTAACCAACCTCGATGCACGCCATATCCCGGCAGACTGGACCTCCCCCCTGGTACTGTCCGCGCCCGTACTCCAGGATCCCGCTCCGCTGGTGGTGGCGCTGGCCGGTGCCGGTTGCAGTCCGGCGATCTACGATGTTCTGGTTCATGACCCGACGTTTGCTTCAGCGCGGGGCTCGATGCCGCGCTGGGTCACGCTGGACTGGTTCAAGGGGGAGGGCGCGTTCGATCCCGCCTCGATTGCCGATCGCATTGCGGCCTTGATCGCCCAGCGAGCCGGGCCCACGATCCTGGCAGGCCACTCGCTCGGCGCCTTTTTGTCGCTGCTTGTGGCCCTTCGGCTCGATGGATTGGCCGGGTTGATCCTCTCGAACACGGGGGCGCGCACCGTGGGCCATGGCGATCCGGATTTGCCCAATCGCATCCTGCATCAGTGGAGCGCACCGGCCCAGCAGGCGTTTCTGGCGGGCTGCTTTGATCAGCCGCCGTCCGAACCGCTGGCCACGCACCTGCGCCACTACCTCGCGGCGGTCCCCAATGACCGGCTGCATGCAGCGGTGGCGGGGCTGCGCCAGATGGACCTCCTGGAGGCGCTGCCTCGGTTGAACCTTCCAGTTCTGGTGGCCCATGGCGAGCGCGATCGCAAGCGCTCGGTCGAGACCGCGCGCGAGATGGCGCAGGCCCTGCCGCAGGGCCGGCTCGTTCTACTTTCGGCAGGCCACACCCCCATGGTGGAGTGTGCCCGGGCGTACCATGGAGCGGTCTGTGAATTTCTGGTGGATCGGTTCGAACGAGGGGGACCGAGTGGTTCCACCGTCCAGGCCTGATTCCAGGCCGAACTCATCCAGGAGACCGTCATGACCTTGCCGAGTCGGCGTCGCAGCCTGATTGCGCTGGGGGGGCTGGCTGCGTGCAGTCTGAGCCTCAAGACGCATGCCCAGCCCGCCTGGCCCGAGCGCCCCATCAGCATCATCGTGCCTTCCGCGGCCGGGGGGGCAGCCGACTTCACCGGGCGCAGCTTTGCGCAGGCACTCTCCAGGGCGCTCAATGGGGCCGCGGTCACGGTGGACAACCGGGCGGGTGCGGGCGGCATCGTGGGCACCATCGCAGCGCGCAATGCTGCCCCCGATGGTCACGCCTTTCTCATCTCCACCAACTCCACGCATTCGGCCAACCCCTTTCTGTACCTCAAGCCCGGCTACGACCCCCAGAAGGAGTTCGAGCCGGTGGGCCTGTTTGGCAAGTTCGGTACGGTGCTGATCGTGCCTGCGGGCAGCCCGTATCGCACGCTCACCGATCTGATCGAGGCCGCGCGCAAGTCGCCGGGCAAACTCACTTTCGGCTTCTACAGTTCCTCGTCGCAGGTGCCCTCTGAGCTGCTCAAAGCCCGGGCCCGGATTGATGTGGTGGGCGCGTCCTACAAGAACATCACCCAGATCGTGACCGATCTGATCGGCGGTCAGCTCGACTTTGCCTTCCTGGACATGCTCTCGGCAGCGCCTGCGCTGCAGAACCAGAGCCTGCGCCCGATTGCGGTCAGTGCCCCCGGCCGGGAGCCCTCTTTGCCTGAGGTCCCGCCGGTGGCCGATACGCTGGCGGGCTATGCCGTACAAGGCTGGATGGGTCTGCATGCACCGGCGGGAACCCCCCGATCCATCATCGATCGGGTCAATCAGGTGATGGGCCAGGCGATGGCCGATCCCGCCATCCGCAAGGGCTTTGAGTCCCGCGGCATGCAGGTTGCCACGCTCAGTCCCGAGGGCCTGCGGGCCTTCGTGATTGAAGACACCGCCCGATGGAAGGAGTGGGTGGCGCTGGCGGGCATCAAGCCGCAGTAAACATCGACCTGATCACGCTCACGAACGGAGAAAACACCATGCCCCTGCCTGCCAACCTCCAGCCCTGTGGCCAACCCGGCGCCTGGCGCGGCGATCAGCTGAAGTCGCAGCCCGAACGCTGGATCCTGAAGCTCGATGCCGCCGATAACGCCGAGCTGCGCCAGGCCGTCTCCGCCGCCAAGGCCCAGGGCCTGCAGATCCCCGGCCTGAATGCGGCGCAGTTTGCGCTGCCCCGGCTGGCGCCGCGGCTGGCCGGCATGCTCAAGGAGCTGCTGCACGGCCAGGGCTTCATGGTGATCGAGGGCTTTGAGCTCGACGCCCTCAGCACCCAGGATGCGGCGCTCGCCTATTGGGGCCTGGGCGCTCATCTGGGCCGGGGGCGCGCCCAGAATGCCCAGGGTGAGCTGCTCGGGCATGTCACCGATCTGGGCGTGGACTACACCAACAACCCGAATGTTCGGGGTTATCAGACTGCGCGTCGGCTGCCCTTTCACAATGATTCTGCCGATGTGGTGGGGCTGATGTGTCTGCGGACGGCCCGCAGCGGCGGGCTCTCGCGCATCGTCAGCAGCAAGACCCTGCATGATGTGCTGCTCGAGCGTCATCCCGAGGTGCTCGCCACCCTCTACGAGCCCTTCCACATGGATCGCCGAGGTGAGGCGCCGGCGGGCAAGCTGCCCTACTACAGCGGGCCCTGCTTTGAATGGGTGGAGGGACGCCTCTTTTGCCGCTACAACCGCAGTTTCATCGAGTCGGCCCAGCGCTTTGCCGAAGTGCCACGACTGACCGAGGCCCAGAAGCGGGCGATGCAGGTCATGGATGATCTCTGCGCCGATCCTGCACTGCATCTCGACATGGAACTCAAGCCCGGCTCCATGCAGTTCCTGTGCAACTACAGCGTGCTGCACTCGCGCACGGCCTATGAGGATTACGAGGATCGCGACCGCCGCCGGTATCTGTTGCGGCTGTGGCTGGATACCGGCCTGATTCCGGCGATTCCCGCATCGTGGGCCGATCGATTCGAGGACATGGAGCTCTGGCAGCGCAACCCGATGCCACCGATCTTCGATCACTCGCTGCGGCGCGAGGAACTCGCGCATTGAGTTGGCCGGCCTGACTTGAGGGCGGTCCAGCCCTCGGGCGACAATGGCGGTTTTGCCAGGGAGAAAGTCATGGGCACACGCGAAGTCGTCGTGCTGAGCGCCGCGCGCTCGGCGATCGGAACCTTCATGGGTGGGCTGTCCGAGATGGAGCCCGCCGAGCTGGCCGGCATCGTCATGAAAGACGCCGTGCAGCGTTCGGGTGTCGACCCCAACGCCATTCAGTACATCACCGTGGGCAACTGCATTCCGACCGAGTCGCGCTCGGCCTATGTGGCGCGCGTGGCCAGCATCCAGGCGGGCCTGCCCATGGAGAGTGTGGCCATGACGGTCAATCGCCTGTGCTCCTCGGGCCTGCAGGGCGTGGTCAGCACCGCCCAGAACATCCTGCTCGGCGATGCGGACTATGGCATCGGCGGGGGCGTGGAGGTGATGAGCCGCGGGGGCTACCTGTCTCCGGCGCTGCGGGCGGGCGCGCGCATGGGCAACACCACGTTTGTCGACATGATGGTCGGTGCGCTCACCGATCCCTTCGGTGTGGGCCACATGGGCATCACGGCCGAGAATCTCGCCACCAAGTGGGATATCAGCCGTGAAGCGCAGGATGCCTTTGCCGCCGAATCCCAGCGTCGCGCGGCGGCGGCGATTGCCGAAGGCCGCTTTCGCGACCAGATCGTGCCGATCGTGCGCGAGACTCGCAAGGGCCCGGTCACCTTCGAGATTGACGAGCATGTCAAGGCAGGCACTACCGCCGAGTCGCTCGCCAAGCTCAAGCCGGCGTTCAAGAAAGACGGCTCCGTGACCGCTGGCAATGCCTCGGGCATCAACGACGGTGCTGCCTTCCTCGTGCTGGCCGATGCCGCGGCAGCCGCGCGGGATGGCCACAAGCCCATGGCGAGGCTGGTGTCCTATGCGCTCGCGGGGGTGCCCAACCACATCATGGGCGAGGGCCCCATCCCGGCCACCAGGCTCGCGCTTCAAAAGGCGGGGCTCAACCTCGATCAGATGGACGTCATTGAGTCCAACGAGGCCTTTGCCGCCCAGGCACTTGCGGTGACCCAGGGGCTGGGTCTGGATCCGGCCAAGACCAACCCCAACGGGGGCGCCATCGCGCTGGGCCATCCGATCGGATGCTCGGGCGCCTACATTGCCACCAAGGCGCTGTACGAACTGCGTCGTACGGGCGGGCGCTATGCACTGGTGACCATGTGCATCGGCGGTGGCCAGGGTATCGCTGCGATCTTCGAGCGCGTCTGATTGGCAGCAGCACCCTGATCGGCCCTCGGGGCCCGATCAGGCAAAGCCCAGCACCACGCGCCGGGTCTGGGCGGATTTCTTTTCGATCTTGGTCACGACCACCGCACCCACTTCGGCGGTATTGGCCACATGGGTGCCGCCGCAGGGCTGCAGATCGATGCCCTCGATCTCCAGCACCCGGATTCGGCCCAGGCCCCTTGGGGGTTGCACGCTCATGCTGCGCACCAGCCCCGGGTTGGCATCGAGCTCTTCTTCGCTGATCCAGCGATGGCGTACGGCACGCGCCTGGGCCACCAGACCGGCCAGCCCCGCGGTGAGCGCATCCTTGTCCAGGGCTTCAGTCATGTGAAAGTCGAGCCGGGCGTGCTGTGCCGTGATCGAGCAGCCATCGACCGGATGCGGCACCAGGGCGCACAGCAGGTGCGTGGCGGTATGAAATCGCATGTGCCGCCTGCGGCGATCCGCATCGATGATCGCGCGGACGCGATCCCCCACGGCAAGTCCGTGAAGTCCGGCTGCACGATCGTCGTCACTGGGCACATGGGCGATGGCACCCGGCCGCTCCTTGTGCTTGCGGGTGTCTGAAATCCGGATTTCACGCCCATCAGTCAGGCGCAGCAGGCCTGCGTCGCCGGCCTGTCCACCGCCCAGGGGATAGAACACGGTGCGATCAAGCACGATGCCCGATTCATCCAGGGCCAGGACCTCGGCGTCACAGTGCAACAGCGAGGCGTCTTCTCGAAACAGTTCTTCGGTCATGTCAGTCGATCCAGGAACTCAATCAGCCACAGGCCCCAGCAGGCGCCAGCGAGCAGCAGGCTCAGAAAGACGGCGGCGCTGCCTGCATCCTTGGCGGCCTTGATCGCCGGATCGATCTCGGTCGTGATGCGATCGCACAGCGCTTCCAGGCCGGTGTTGAGCAACTCAGCCACCCACACGAGCACGATTACGGCGCTCAGCAGCAGGGCATGCCAACGATCCGGCTCGAGCGTCCAGGCGACCACCAGCAGAGGCAGACCCAGCGCCAGTTCCTGGCGAAAGGCGGATTCGGAGCGCCAGGTGGCGATGAGTCCGTGCCAGGAGTGACGGATCGCCGGCCCCAGCCGCTGCAGGCCGGAACGACTCTTGAATGCGTGCGCTTGTGGATGGGGCCCGCGGACCGTCTCAGGCTTGGGTGATGTTGGCATGATCAAACTCTAACGCGACTGCGAATCCCTGCGCGGGATCAGGCAGGATCAGGCGGCCACCATGGGCTCGCGCCACACTGTCTGCAAGCATCAGCCCCAGTCCGATCGCGCCCGCATCGGCGCCCTGCTCGACCGCCTCGCGCAGAACCTGTCGGCGCTGCACGTCCACCCCCGGCCCATCATCCCGGATCAGGATTCCGCCGGCCGGCCAGGGTTCAATCCAGACCTGAGTCGCGCCATGTCGCTGCGCGTTGTCGAGCAGATTCACGAGTGCGGCGGCCAGCAGATCCGGGTCGGCCCGCAGCACGAAATCCGGGCTCACCGCCACGGACAGAGAGGGGGTGGGCAAGGTAAGCACCAGAGCGCCGAGCTCGAGCTCGACATGGCGCGCCGGGGCTTCACTTCGAAACAGGCCGAGCAGGGCGGTCACGACCTGCTGCAGCCGGCGTGTGGCATCCCGAACCCGCTGCAGTCGATCCCGATTCGGATCGCTGGCATCGCGCAGGGCCAGCGCGAGCTGGACATCGATGCCCGCGAGCGGCGTGCGCAGCGCATGCGCGGCATGGGCGCTGAAGGCGCGTTCCTTGGCCAGCCGATTGGCCAGGCGCGCACTGAGGGTCTCGACCGCCTCATGGATGGAGGCGAGTTCCCGACGGTCCGCTGGGCCCAGGTAGGAGGCCCGAGTGGTCGAATCGAGATTGAGGTCGCGAATGCGCTGGGACAAGGCCTCCAAGGGGAACAGCTCCCGCCGCACCTGGCCGCGCAACCAGAAATGACCGATCAGGGCGGCCAGCAGGGCTGCAGCACCGGCCACCGCGATGACCTCACGCCGGGCCTCTGCGCGTTCGGTCCGGCCTTGCCCCACGGTGAGCATCCGCTGGCCATCGAGCGGCCGGCTGTAGAGCCGCCATCCGGATTGATCCTGAAACCCTGCGGGCCCGGCGTTCGCCCAGTCCTGTTCCGGGGCATGTTCGGAACGCTGCAGGATTACGCCCTCAGCCGTTCGGACCTGCCAGGCAAACCGGATGCTGCCGTCTTCGCCGCTGGCCAGCCGTGCACGGTCCAGGGCTTGCGGCCCTGCATCGACCAGCAGGGCGAGCAGATCCGCGGCCGAGACCAGGGCGTCATCGAGCAGTTCGTTGACTTCGTGGGCAGCGGTGGTCCAGAGCGCCACGCCCAGCGCAATCACGACCGCGACCGACCAGATGGCCAAGGCCCGGGCAAGCTGTGCGGCAATCGAGATCACATCAGACCCGATCGATCCGGTAGCCCAACCCGCGGATGGTTTCAATCAGGTGGCGGCCCAGTTTGCGACGCAGGGCCGAGACATGAACCTCGAGTGCGTTGCTCAGTACCTCGCCTTCGCTGCCCATGACCAGGCGCTCGAGATCGGTTCGCGGAACGATCCGCCCGGATCGCCTGACCAGGGCCTCGAGCACGGCCCATTCCCGGGCGGTGAGCTCCACTCGCTCGCCACTCAGCAGGGCGGCCCGAGCGGCCAGGTCGACCTGAACATCACCGAACTGCAGCAGGGGTCCGCTCTCGAGGGTTCGTCGACGACCCAGGGCCCGGATGCGTGCCGCCAGTTCTTCCGGGGCAAAGGGTTTGACCAGATAGTCGTCTGCCCCCTCGTCGAGGCCCCGGATGCGGTCTTCGAGTCGATCGCGTGCTGTGAGCAGAATGGCGGGCACGGTATTGCCCGCAGCGCGCAGACGGCTCAACCATTGCACACCTGAGCCATCGGGCAGTTGCCAATCGATCAGCAGGAGGTCGATGGGCTCTTCGCGCAAGGCATCGGCCTGGCCCAGGCTGGAGCACCACTCCACCACATGCCCTTCGCCTCGCAGATAATCTCGCAGACCCTCGCCCAGCAGGGGGTCGTCTTCAAGCAGCAGCAGTCGCATGACGCAAACTTAGCATCCCGGGCTTCAGTCAGGCTTCATGCGCCTTCATTGCGACTTCAGGTGATCCGTGTGAAGTGACGAACTGATGAAATTCTGGAGCAATTCGAGGGCCCGATGGGAGGCCGCTCCCAACGATCGACGGCCTGCCTTGCGGTCGGCCGCCATGATTGTTGCGGTCAGTCTGCTCTGGCTGCCGCTCTTCAACCTCCCTCTGCTGCGCCGCATGCTGGAGGTGAATGCCCAGTCCGCGTCGGGTCAGGCGATGCTCTCGATCGCAGCGTTGGCCGTTCTGGTGGTGGCGATTCATGTCCTGGTGCTGGGGCTGGTTGGCATTCATCGTCTGCTGAGGCCGGTCATTGCGCTGTTGACCCTGATCGCGGCGCTGGCCGCTCATTTCATCGACGCCTATGGCGTGATGCTCGATCCGAGCATGCTGCGCAACGTACTGGCCACGCATCCGGCCGAAGCCTCCGAGTTACTGACTGCGCGCCTGGCCTTCGATGTCGTGTTGAAGGGGCTCGTTCCTGCGGCAATTCTGCTTTTCTGGCCGATTCGTCCGCTGCCCTGGCAGCGTGCCCTGCTTGAGCGTGCTGCCTTGCTGCTCGGTACGCTGGTGCTCATTGTGGTCACGGTCTGGGCGGCGTATCAGCCCCTGTCATCGCTGATGCGCAACCAGCGCGAATTGCGCTATCTGATCACGCCGGTGAATGTGCTCTGGTCAGGCGGTGTGGCTTTGAGTGCGCAGGGGCAGCAGGCCTTGACGCCGCGCATTCCGATCGGGCTCGACGCCATCCCGGGGGATTCCTGGGAGAAGCGTCAGCGACCGCTGGTGGTGGTCATGGTGGTGGGTGAAACCGCCCGCGCCGCCAATTGGGGGCTCAATCCGGGGGCGCGCGACACCACACCGCAGTTGCGTCGCCTGCCAGTGATCAATTTCAGCCAGGTCGAGAGCTGCGGTACCAATACGGAGGTTTCGCTGCCCTGCATGTTCGCCCCCGTAGGACGTCGCGACTATGACGAGCGCCGGATCCGCAGCCAGGAGTCCTTGCTGCACGTCCTGCAGCGCGCGGGCGTTCAGGTGCACTGGCTCGACAATCAGAGCGGATGCAAGGGAGTCTGTGATGGCTTGCCCAGCGAGTTTGTGAAGGATCGGACACCGGGAGGATGTCCTTCGGCCGGATGTCTGGATGACCGTCTGCTCGACGGGTTGTCAGATCGCCTGGCTCAGGCCAAGGGAACGCAGTTCTGGGTCCTGCACATGCTGGGAAACCATGGACCCTCCTACTTCCGGCGCTACCCCGAGGCATTCGAGCATTTCAGGCCTGCGTGCCGGGAAGATGACCTGCATCGTTGCAGCGTCGAGGCGGTGATCAATGCCTACGACAATGCCCTTCGCTTCACAGACCATGTACTTTCACGGGCCATCGAGTCTCTGGCCAGCCTGTCCGACCGGGTCGATTCCGCGCTGCTTTATGTCTCGGATCATGGCGAGTCCTTGGGCGAAAAGGGACTCTTTCTGCACGGCATCCCCTATCGGATCGCGCCAGTCGAGCAGGTTCGGGTGCCGATGGTCTGGTGGTTGAGCCCAGGGCTTGATGCATCGATCGGATCGCCCGCGGGCTGCACTGAACAGGCGTTGCGTCGCGGCTCGGGCCAGCCCTTGACCCATGATCATCTCTTTCACTCTCTGCTTGGGTTGCTGGACGTCCGGACAGCGTTGCGTGAGCCCGGACTGGATCTGCTGGCAGGTTGCCGCTCGGGCGGGTCATCGCGCTGATGGTCGAATCGAGAGCTCAGGGCGGTACCGGGCCGAGCACCGGGGGGCGCCCCCCACGGGCGGTCGCCCGCACGGCCACGGCCGTGATCGACCGGGGCAACACACCCACGCCCACGCCGCATGCGGTCTGGGCAGGCCGACACGACGCTCTGGGCGCAGTGATCTCGCTGCTGCTGCTTCTGTGCTGGGAAGGACTCGGGGGCGATCGCATCGTCACCTCGTGGATTGCCTCGGCCGAGACCGGATTCGCCCTGAGGGCCCATCCCTGGCTCGTGTATGGGCTGCATGAAGGGGCGCGACTGCTGAGCGCCGCGCTTCTGGTGATGCTGGTGATCGATGCGTCGCGACGTCATGGCTCAGGCCCTTCACGCTCCGCGCGATGGTTGGCGCTGGCCGCGGTGGTGGCTTGCATGCTGACCATCAGCGCGATCAAACGCATGTCGATGACCAGCTGCCCCTGGGATGTGATCGCCTTTGGCGGGCAGTTTCCGTACGTGCCGCACTGGCCTTGGATGGCAACGGATGGCGGCCCAGGACACTGCTTCCCGTCAGGGCATGCCTCTGCCGCGTTCGGATACTTCGCACTGGTTTTTCTGTGGCGTCCCTACGGGACACAGCGCGCCGCCTGGATCTTCGGTGGGGTTTGCCTGGCCGGCCTGCTGCTGGGTCTGACCCAGGTGCTGCGTGGCGCGCATTACATGAGCCATGTCTTCTGGACAGGCTGGATCTGCTGGACGGTATCGGCGCTCGCCATGGGTCGCTATCATGCAGCCCAGACAAGGAGACAGCATGGGCGCAGCACCGACGACCGACCTCAGGAATTCCGCGCAACGTGACCGCGATGCGCTGATGGCGCGGGTGCGAGCGCTGGCCGAACCGACAGCCGCGCTGGCCGAAATCATGGAGCGGGATCGACACATGCCGGCCTCGCTGGCAGGGGCCCTGGCACAGACTGGCATGTATCGCACCCTGCGGCCCGAAGCCATCGGCGGACTGGAGTGCGATCCTGCGCTCGCATTGCAGGCCTTCGAGGAAGCAGGTCGAATCGAGGCCTCCCTGGGATGGTGCTCCATGATCGGGGCCACTTCGGGCATCTATTCCGCCTACCTCGAGCCGGCGATTGCCGCCCAGGTCTACGGAGAGGGCAATGCCGTGCTGACGGCCGGCGTGTTCGCCCCCATGGGCCAGGCAGTGGTGGACGGTGATGACTATGTCGTGACGGGCCACTGGAAATGGGCCAGTGGAAGTCGCAATTGCCAATGGCTCAACGGTGGATGCACCGTGATCGAGGCCGGCCAGATGCGCAAGCTTCCCAACGGTGCGCCTGAAATTCGCGCCATGATGTTTCGTGCCGAGGAGGCCGAGCTCATCGACACCTGGCACACGATGGGCCTGTGCGGCACAGGCAGCGTCGACATGAAGGTGCAGGGCGTGCGCGTGCCACGATCGCGTTCGGTGTCCTTGCTTGCCGATCGACCACGACACGAGGGTGCGCTCTATGTCTTTCCGGTCTTTGGCCTGCTCGCGATGGGCATTGCTGCGGTGGCCAGTGGCAATGCGCGCGCGGCACTCGATGAATTCATCGAATTCGCGGGGGGTGCGCGCACGGCCGGTTCGCGCAAGCCCCTGGCCGACCGGGGCACCGCCCAGGCGACCCTGGCGCAGGCCGAGGCCCAGTACCGATCGGCGCGTGCGTTCCTGTTTGATGAGGTGGCGCAGTCGTGGGAGCTTGCTCAGCGTGATCGGCGAATTCCCGTGGATCATCGGGCTCGCCTTCGGCTGGCCGCCACACACATGACTCGCACGGCTGCCGAGGTGGTGCGCACTGTGCAGGACCTGGGCGGAGGCGCAGCGGTCTTCACCGACAACGCACAGCAGCGACGCTTGCGGGATGCCCAGACGATTACCGCTCACATGATGACAGCGCCGGCCTCGTACGAACTGGCCGGACGGGTGCTGCTCGGCTTGCCCACCGACGATACCGTGCTCTGAGCGCCGCCGTCTGCCGACGGCTGCAGTTCACGACTCCGGGCGTTTCAGGTCGAATCCCACCCGCCTGGGCGGCAGAGTGTCATTGGACGGGGCAAGGCGGGGTGCAATCAGGAACAGGCGTTCGTTGGACAGATCATGTTCGTCGCGCAAGACGCGCCGGGCATTCTGGCCTCGTTGCTGAGCCAACTCGCGCAGGTCGTCGTCGGAGGCCTGTGCCTGCGCACGCAACTCCTTTTCCCGGGCTGCGGTCAGCGGCTGTCGATTGCGTTCAATCAATTCCTTCAGACGACGCTCCGTCATGGCATTCCGATCCGACTCGGGGTCGGCGTAGCCGGTCAGGTCCAGGTTGAGTTCGGGTCGGGTCTTCAGGGCCCGGGCGAGCGCGCCCAACCGCTTGTGGTCCTGTTCGTCGAGTTCAGCGGATCCGGGCTCAAACACCAGATGCGACAGCTCATTGTCGGGCAGCCCGTCCTGGGCCAGTGCGGCCAGTGCCGAAAACGGCGCGGTGACCACCTTGAGCAGCAGATTGCCGATGGCCCTCCAGATCAGTCCGCCCACCGAGAACTGCGGATCCGACAGGGTGCCTGCAATCGGCAGGTCAAGATCGATCACGCCCTGGGCGTCCTTGAGCAGGGAGATTGCAAACTGCACGGGGATCTTGAAGGCATCGGGGCTTTCGACCTTCTCGCCGAATGTGAGCTGGTTGATGACCAGGCGATTCTCGGCTTTCAGGTTTTCACCCGTCAGTGTGTAGCGCAGGGTGGCCGTGAGCTTGCCTTTTTCAATCGCATAGCCTGCCCATTTGCCGGAGTAGGGGCTGAGCTTGGGTAAATCGAAGCCACGAGCGACCGCCCTCAGGTCAAGGAACGCCTGAGCGGCCAGCAGGTCGATACGACCGGTGATTTCAAGTGGGGTATCGCCGTCGACCCGACCACTGATTTCGACCTCGGCCGGGCCCTGCAGATCGCCGCGCGCGGGCGTGATCGCGCCATGAAGATCGGCCAGCTTGGCACTGTAATTGGGCTTGATGAAGCGGTCCGTGAAATCCACCTCACCCCCGGCGATGCGGATCGTGCCCAGACGAACATGCGGTGAAGCGCTCGATGATGCGTCGGCGGGTGCGGCCTTGCGCGGTCGGGCGGGGCTTGGGTCGGGTTCCCGGCTGATTTGCGTGCGGCTGGTCGCGTCTTGAGCAGCGGATTGGGGCTGCGTGAGCGACACGGGCGCCGCTTGCGGAACATCGGGATCAGCCAGCACGCTTCCAAGATTGAGCTTGCCGTCGGCGCCCAGAATGACGCGGGCGTAGAAATCCACCAGGGCAATGTCGGAGGTGACGAGTTGATCGTCTGCCGCCCGAGGCAGAGTCCACTGCAGCTGGAGCCCGGGCAGGGCCAGCGCACCGAGATTGACGAAGGGCTCTCGGCTGACCTTGTCGACGGAGCGCAGTCCATTGACCGAGAGGTCGCCCTGCCACTGAATTTGCAGCGCTTCTTTCGGGGGGACTGCCTGGGTCAGCCGCAGTCGCCCGGCCCCCCAGGCCCGCCCATCCTGGATGACAAGATTCAGGTAGGGGTCGGCATAGGGCTGCAACAGCG
>Ga0255095_1000701_pt1 | contig 16098 bp, 14 predicted proteins | sample Colum_Law_RepC_8_2_FD_188435 | JGI IMG/M metagenome (GOLD analysis project Ga0255095, IMG submission 188435) | Freshwater microbial communities from Columbia River, Oregon, United States - Colum_Law_RepC_8d | ecosystem: Environmental > Aquatic > Freshwater > River | place: USA: Oregon...
GAACCCGCCACGCCCGACCTCCCGTTTTTTGGCACGGAGGCACAACAGCTTTTCGAGCGATGACCCCGGCCTTCCAACCCAGTTGCCAGCGGCTGCGCGGGCGAGCGTGCCTCGCGTTGCTGCTCGTGCTCGGCGCGTTGAATACGCTGGCCGCCCCGCACGCCCTGCTCTTCCGCAACGGCGACCTCCTCACGGGCCAGCTCGAATCCATCACGCCGACCAACGGCCTGCGCTGGCGGCACGCCGATGCTCCGGCCGCGATGCAGTTCACTCCCGGCGCGCTGGCGGAAGTCCATCTGGGCGCGCAGCCAGCCCCGCCCGCCGGCTCGCCGAATTTCTGCTTCGTGCGCCTCACCAACGGCGACGAACTCTCCGGCAACCTCACCTCGCTCAACGCCCGCGAGCTCGTGCTGGACACCTGGTTCGCCGGTCCGCTCACACTGCCCCGCGCCCGGGTTGCCGCGCTGCGGCCGGCGGGCGGCGCCCCGCGCGCAATCTTCGCCGGCCCCGATGGAATGGACGGCTGGACGCACGGCAAGGGCCTGCCCGGCGTGGCCAACGCGGGCGAATGGCATTTCCTCAACGGCGCGTTTGTGGCCGCTCAGTCCGCGTCCATCGCCCGCGACGTGAAGCTCCCGCCCGAATCGAGCATGGAATTCGACCTCGCGTGGCGCGGCACTTTCGCGCTGGCCATCGCGCTCTACACTGATTCCCTCCAGCCGGTGCGCTTGGCGGACACGGCCAAGGAACCGCCGTTCTGCCCCTTCTACAGCCTGCAAGTGAACAGCTACTCCACCCAAGTCCTGCTAGTGCGGCAGAACGAACCCATCCGCCAGATTGGCATGGCGATCATCCCCACGCTCCAACAGACCAACCAAGCCCGCATCGCCATCAAGAGCAGCCGGGAACAGAAGAGCCTGACGCTCCTCATCAACGGTGTGGTGGCCAAGCAGTGGGTGGACCCGGAGGGCTTCGCCGCGCGTGGCACCGGCATCCGCTTTGTGCATCAAGGCCAGGGCCCGCTGCGCCTCGCCAACCTCCGCATCACCGAGTGGGACGGCCGCCTGGATGAACACGTCGCCCCGCTCGTTGCCAATGTGAAGGACGATGTCGCGCGCCTCGTGAACCGCGATTCGGTGGTGGGCCAGGTGATCGAGTGGAAGGACGGCAAATTCCGTCTCGCCACCGCCAGCGGCCCCATTGAAGTGCCCATCGAACGCATCGCCCAACTGGACCTGGCCACCGACCGCAGCCAGCCCGCGCCCCTGCAGCCCGGCGAAATCCGCGCCTTCTTCGCCGGTCGCGGCAGCCTGACCTTTGCACTGGAAAGCTGGACGGAGAAAGCCGTGCGGGTGAACAGCACCAGCTTCGGCAAGGCTGAGATCGCCCCGCGCGCCTTCAGCCGGATTGTGTTTCAGCCCCAGCCGTAGCACCACCCGGCAAACGCCCGCGCGGACACGCTCCACCCGGCAAGTCCAAGACCTGATTTCATCACCCAGATGCGACTCTACTTTCTCCGCCACGCGGCCGCTCTCGATGGCCCGGACGATGCGCTCCGCCCCCTTTCGCCCGAAGGCAGGCAGCAAGCCCGCAAACTCGCCCGCTTTCTGAAGCGCAGCGAAATCCGTTTCGACCTAGCCTTCACCAGCCCGCTGGTGCGCGCCCGGCAGACGATGGACCTCGTGCTCCCAATCACGAACGCCGCACAGCCGCTCAAACCCCAGACCGCAAGCGCTTTGCTGAACGAAACCAGCGCCGCGCAGTTCGCCAACTGGCTCGCCCGGCTGCCGCGAACCGCCGACCACGTCCTGATGGTCGGCCATGAGCCCACCCTGTCCGAACGTGTCCGCTGGATGCTCGGCCTGTTGAACGAGGAAGCGCTCGAATTGCGCAAAGGTGCCATCGCCTGCATCCGGACCGAAGATCTGCGGTCCGGCAGCTTGAAATTCCTGATCACGCCGAAAATCCTCGGTGCCAGCCGCAGCACGCCATGAATTCTGAAATGCAATCCGAGCTCGCCCGGCTCTCCGCCGACCTGGGCATCGGCCAGTTCCGGCGGCACATCTTCCTCTGCGCCGAGCCCTCCAAGCCCAAGTGCAGCCCTCGCGAGGCGAGCTTGGAATCGTGGGAGTATCTGAAGCGCCGGCTCAAGGAACTCGGGCTGGTCGGCCCCCAGGCGCTGGTCTATCGCACCAAGGCCAACTGCCTCCAAGTCTGCGCCCGCGGTCCCATCGCCGTCGTGTATCCTGAGGGCACTTGGTATCACTCCTGCACTCCCCAAGTGCTGGAGCGGATCATTCAAGAGCACCTCATCAATGGACAACCCGTGGCGGAATTTGCCTTCGCCCAGCATCCGCTTTAATCCCGCGCCCGGAATTTTTTCGTGACAACGCGGAGCCGGAACCGCCTAAATGGCGACGTCCGAGGCCGACCCTATCGTCCAGCGGTTAGGACACTGCCCTTTCACGGCGGTAACCGGGGTTCGAATCCCCGTAGGGTCGCCATTCTTGATTCGAGCGAGGAGGACGGCTGTAACAGGTTGAAAATCAAACAGGTTGCAGTGGTTCCAAATTCTCCATCAAGGAAAGTGAGGCCATTGGGAAAAAGCACCCGTTGGAAGCATTGTCTCTGGTCCAAGTTGAACTCAATCCAAAGGCGGGAGGCGTTCAGAATAACGTGCTCCGCGAAGTTTAGGACACCTTCGATGTCCGATTCGGTCGTTTTCGTCTCCCGAATTCCATTTCTGCCAGCATCAAGTCTTCGGTCAGTTTGTCCGTCTGCCGCTCGTAGGTGGCGCGGTCACCCACGAGCAGTCTCGGCGTGATGCAGCGTCCCGAACCCGTGAAGAAGTCGCCGGATTGCGCCACAATAAGAAGGCAATTCTAGACCAGCTAAAACGTGACTTCGAATCCCTGCGGACCACCTGGGGCGAACGCAGGGACTATGAGCGCTGGTTTCCCGGCCGTTGAACAACGCGCACCTCAACGACGTGGACGCCTACTACCGGCTGGTGCCAGCATTTCACCGGTTGTTGCGTGCGCAGGGCGGCGACTTGAACTCGTTCAACCGTGAAGTGGAAACGCTGGCGAAACTGCCCGAGCTGGAGCGCCATCGGCGGCTGCAACCGTGGCTGATGGCCAATCGAGGACCGCTCAGCCGGAAGGATTCAGTTCAGGTAGATGAACTCGTTCGCCGCGAGCAGTGACTGACAGAAGACGGCCCACGCGGACGGACTGGCGGCGGAGTCGGGCCTGAAGTCAGTGAGAAACTTCTTCGCGCGCGCCAGCTCCTTCGCGGTCGGCGGGCGGGCGTAGGCCTTCTGATAGGCGAGCTCGATGCGCCGGACGTCGTCGCTGGCGGACGCGAGCAGGCTGGCAGCGAACTTTTCCGCAGCCTTCCCCACCAAATCGCTGTTGAGCATCAGTAGCGCCTGCGGGGCGACGACGGTGGCGTTGCGATTGCCGTTGGGCACGGCGGGATCGGGGAAGTCGAACTGCTCGAAGAGGTCATACACGTTGTTGCGGACGACGGGCAAATAGAGCGCGCGGCGCGGGCTGTCGTAGGTGGTCGCATCCTTCGAGGTGTGGTTGAAGAAGAACTCACGGTTCTTCACGGGGATGGTCTTGCCCCCCATGGTGCGCTCCAGCAAACCGGCGACGAACAGGACGGAGTCGCGAACCTCCTCGGCTTCCAGGCGGCGGATGGGGAAGTGGGAGAGCAGGCGGTTCTCCGAGTCCACCACGGAACGGCGGGCGTCCGCTGCGGGCTTGGTCGCGCGCTGGTAGGCGGCGCTCGCCATGATGTGCCGGTGCATCGCCTTCACGCTCCAGCCCTCGGCGATGAACTTTCGTGCCAGCCAGTCGAGCAATTCCGGATGCGAAGGTCGTTCGCCGAGGATGCCGAAGTTGTCCGTGCTCGCCACGAGGCCCTGGCCGAAATGCCAGCGCCAGATGCGGTTCACCATCACACGCGCGGTGAGCGGATGTTGTGGGCTGGCGAGCCACTGGGCGAGTTCGAGGCGGCCGCTTTGTTTCTCCGGCATTTCGGAGCGGAGGCTGGCGACCTGCATCACCTGCGGGAAGCCGCGCGGGACGGGTTTGCCCAGCGAGAGGTGGCTGCCGCGAATGTGGACGGGCAGCGTCTTCACCACGTTTGTTGAGTCCGTCACACCCATGGTGCTGGGGAGTTCCGGCGCGTCCTTCTCCAGCTTGGCGAGCGCCTCGCGAAGTTGTTTCAACTCGGCGATGACATTGGTCGGATACTGGCTTTCCGCGTTCTTCGGCACCTCCTTGAGGCCCTTGTCCGTGACGAGGGACTTGTTGGCGGTCGCGACGAGCTTCGCGATGGCCGCTTTCTGATCAGCCGCTTTCCTCTGATGCACCTCCACCACCGCGCGTTCGGCGGGCGTGGCGACTTCCGGCTCGTGCCACTTGGCGATGGTCTTGAGGTCGTCCATCGTGCGCGTGCTCTTGAAGATGGCGGCCAGCGCGTAGTAGTCGGCGGTGGGCACGGGGTCGAACTTGTGGTCGTGGCAGCGCGCGCAGCCGAAGGTCATGCCGAGGAAGGCGCGGCCCAGCGTCTCGATTTGCTCGTCAATCAAGTCCATTTCCAGCTTCACCTTGTCTGGCTCGGCCAAGAGCTTTGGCCCGATGCTGAGGAAGCCAAGCGCGGTCAACTGCTCGTGCCGTTGCGGCGTGCCTTCGGCCGGGAGCAGGTCGCCGGCGATTTGCTCCTGCACGAAGCGGTTGTAGGGCTTGTCGGCGTTGAAGGAGTTTACCACGTAGTCGCGGTAGCGCCACGCGTTGCCGAAGGCCACGTTCTCATCTAGGCCGTTCGAGTCCGCATAGCGCGCCACGTCGAGCCAATGGCGGCCCCAGCGCTCACCGTAAGCGGACGAAGCGAGCAGGCGGTCCACGACCTTGGCGAAGGCGTCCGGCGACTTGTCCGCGAGGAACGCATCCACTTCCTCCGGTGCCGGCGGCAGACCGGTAAGATCGAAAGTCGCGCGGCGGATGAGCGTGCGCTTATCGGCAGCCGGGGCAGCGGCCAGCTTCTTCTCGCCAAGCTTGGCGTTGATGAAGGCGTCAATGGGATTGCCGATTGCTGATTGCCGATTGCCGACTTTGGGAACGGACGGATTCGCGAGCGGCTGAAAAGCCCAGAACTGCCGGCCTTCCTCCACGGTCAACGCGCGCTTTCCGCCGGTCTGCGCCACGGCTTCCGTGCGCGGGTCGGGCGCGCCCAGCTTCACCCATTGCTCCAAATCGCGCACCTGCTCCGAGGACAGCGGGCTTTTCGGCGGCATCTGGAGGTCGCGGTTTTTGTAGCGAACGGCCTCGATAAGCTTGGACTTCTCCGGATCTCCGGGGGCGACGGCAGAACCGGCATCGCCGCCTTTGAGGACGCCGTCGCGGGTGTCGAGAGTAAGGCCGCCCTTGTTCTTCTTCGCCGCTGCGCTGTGGCACTCGTAGCAGCGCTCGACCAGCACCGGCCGAATTTTTTTCTCAAAGAAATCCAGATGCTCGCGAGCCGGCTCGACGGCTGGGAGGGCGACCGCACTCCACCCAGCCACTGCGCCCGCAATCCAGCGGGATACCCCTGAAAACATTGGTTGACTTGCCATCATGGAAAACTGCCCAAGTGCGACGGCTCGCTGTCAGGCATCATTCATCAGGTCCTATTTTTAACCTTGTTGTTACTTCTGCACGTGGCTACTTTGAGCAAAAATCGGCCTTGTCCGATGCAAGGCTGACGAAACAGACAAAGCACGTGACATATGCCTAACCTTCCCTTTGAAGAACCCGGCGACAAAGATCGGACCGGCTTGGGAACCTGGTTCCTAGTCGCCCTTGGGGCAGCGGCCTTTATCGGCGTGTTCATCTTTTTCGCGACCCGCTGGTAAAGTGAACTGAGGTCCCTGCCTCAGCCACCTTGCCGTGGCTTGTCCCCGCCGAACCGGAACGGTTTGCCCCCCATAATCTGATCCGACGTGATGGTCGGGCAGACGTATTTTTCCAGGTGTTCGATGAACAGCGCCGTGCCGCGGAAGTGATCCACAAACGGCCAGCGCGCCGGGTTATACATGGAATCGGTCATGTCGCGCATGAGCACGACGCGCTTGCCGTTCTTCGCCATCTGCCGCAAGCCGAAAGGCCGGCCCGCCACGCACATGTTCACGTGGACCCCCATGAGGATCACATTGGCGATGCCCCGCTGCTCCAGCAGATTCCACACCTCCACACCTGAATCGCTGATGGCGTCCTGATCGTGGATTTTCAACACATCGATCTGCCGGGTCCAAGGTGCCCGGGGATTGAGCCCCTTCGCCTTCAACTCCGCCGCCCACGCCGCATGTTCCACCGGATCATCGTCCTCGCCGCCGTCGGTCTGATCGATGGGATACTTGCCCTGCTCCTCCGCCGGGATCTGCCGGCACCACGAGGCGATGTCCGTCGGCAGGTTGGCCGCCTTGGGCGCGGCTTTGGCCCGCTCCCGCGCCGGATGCCCCTCGTAAGGCTTCATGCAACTGCTCGGCGCGTGGATGATGAAGACGCCCTGCGCGCGGACCTTCTCCAGCAAGTCGTTCATGCGCGGGGCCAGTTCGCCCTCGCGAGAGACGGCATTCTTGCAGTGATGCAGATCCCACATGTCGCAGACGATGATCGCCGTCTGCCTGGGGTTCCATTTCTCAGCAGTGCTGGTCACGCGGAACTCACCGCTGCCGGGCTTGGTTTCAACGCGCTTTTGCAGGGTGAATTGCAGCTCGGGTGAAGCGGCCAGGACAGGGCTGACGCAGGTGGCAAACGCCCACAAGCAAACCCAACGACGGGAGACATGGCAAAGGCTAGGCATGCCCGCAAAACTAGCACGGCACTGGCGAAGTTGAAGCACTATCCTGACGGGCCCGCGCCCGCAGCAGGGCTTTGACATCCATCCCCTGCCGGGCACACTGCGCGCATCCGCCCCCACATGGAAACCGCGCTCAAGATTCTGGAATGGATGGCCGGACTGGCGGCGTTGGGCTGGTTTTGCTGGTGGCGCTTGCAGCGGTCGCAATCCTCGAGGAGGGCAATCGTCACCAAGTCACTCATCACCGGGGTGCTGGTGTTCGCCATGGTGCGGCACGTGGCCCCGCTCGCGTTGTCGGGCATAGGAGCGATCGTTGGAGTTCCCCTGCTGGCCGCCATGCTAGTGATTCTCGCCATTCTCTGGCGGCATGAAATCACCGGCATTTTCGCTGACCCGCTGGGCGACATGATCGACGGAGGCAAGGAGCAGATTGAGCCACAACCCCATTACGCCCACGTCGAGGCCAAGCGCATGGCCGGGGACTACGCCGGGGCCGTGACCGCCGTGCGCGCCGAGCTGGAGAAGTTCCCCCACGACTTCGACGGGCACATGCGACTCGCGGCACTGCTGGCCGAACACCTGAAAGATCTGCCCGGAGCGCTCGGAGTCATCGAGGACACGCTCCAGCTCCCGGCATTGGCCCCCAACCAGATCGCCTATACGCTCAACACCGCCGCCGACTGGCATCTGCAGTTCGCCCGCGACACCGAGTCCGCGCGGCTGGCCATCGAACGCATCACCACGCTGCTCCCCGGCACCACGGCCGCGCTGCACGCGCAGCAGCGGCTCGCCAACTTCACCACGCCGGAGATGCTTGCGCGCGAGGATGAACGCCAGCCCATCGCCATGCCGGAGTTCGAACGCAAGCTGGGCTTGAAGCGCAGGAAGCCCACCGCACCGGAGAAGCCGGACATCAACGCCGCCGAACGCCGACTGCGGGAACGGCTGACCAAGAATCCCAACGACTGGGTCGCCCGCGAGGAACTCGCCCGCCTCTACGTCGAGGAGTTCGAGTTCCACGATCGCGGCCTGCAGGAGTTGGAACTGCTCATCTCCGCCCCCGGCCAGCCGCAACGCGAGGTGGTGCGCTGGCTGCACCAAAAGGCGAGCTGGCAAGCCAAGTTTTGCAACGACGCGACGGCCGGCAAGGCCACTCTCAAGCGCATTCAGGAGCTGTATCCTAACAGCGCGGCGGCGGAACGGGCGGCGGTGGCCATGCTCCACCTCCAGCCGGCCAGGACGGCTGAAAACAAAAAGGCCGAGGAATAATCCTCGGCCTTGGGACAAAGAAACCCAGCCGCCCCTTACAGCCGCAGTCGGAGGGCGATCTGCTTGTCGATCTCCGCCGCCCAGTCCACATCGGACCAGCCGGAGTCCGTGCGCACTTGGACGACGATCTCGCTGATGTTCGGCTCCACCTCGGTGATGCGGATAAAAACCTTGCGGGTGTTGACCTTGGCCACGAGGGAGTTGTTGACGCGGTTCTCGGATTCGAGGACGCCCAGCCCCCCCTTCTCGCCGGCGAGCACTTCCTTGGCCGCCGTGAACACCTGATCCACCGGGATTTGGTAGCGGCTGGTGATCTTGTCCTTGCGGAAGGGCACGCCCGCAGACTTGTGGCCGTCCACCGTGGAGATGCACCCGGTGCCGCTGAGAGCCAGCAGCGCCGCGCCAAACAGACCGAAAAGCGTTTTCTTCATGGGCGCGTATGCAAAGCGGAAGGGGGAGGGGCGTCAAGCAATTGTTCGCCTGCGCGCTGGCGCAGCCCACGGTGGGGCGGCGATTGCTGATGGCCGCGTGTCCACCAACAGCACGCACCAACGCCGTGACCACCGCACCTACTCCAACTCCGCCACGGCCACGGTGTAGATCAACATGCGCGGCACGGTGAAGGCGGCCTCGCCCGCGCGTTGCACCAAACCCGCCGGGCCGGTGCTTACCTCGGCATCGGGTGAGAGCAGGCGCACGGACTTCACCCGATCGCCCGGCTGGAGCGCGAGCCGGACGGTGATGCCGTCGACGGCTAGCGGCTTTTCCTCGTGCGGACCGGCACCCATCGTGCGGGCCTTCGGCGGTTCCTCGCGGTTGTAGTTCACGAGGTGGACGAGGCGGCGCTTGGGCAGGCTGAGGACGGAGGCAACCACGGTGGGCGCGCCCTCGCGGCGGGTGACGGAGGCGAGTTCCTTGCGCCATTTCGCCACCGCGCCATCCTCCGGGGCGGCCGGCACCGCAAGCCGCGTGATCTGCGGCACGCGCTTGGCAACCGGAGAAGAAGCGCAGTCCACCACCGCCCGACGCCCGGCCATCTGCGCCTCGGTCACGATGTCATCCGGCACGATGTCGAACACGTAGCCTTCCCGCGCAAGTTGCTTGCCGATGGCCTTGAAGCGAGCCACCGGCTCCACGTCGCCCCGCTGCACGGCACTGCGCGGGTAGAGCAGAAGCAGCTCCGCCGCCGGCTGTGCGCCGACGTAAAGATCGCGGTGTTTCGCCGCGAACCCGAAATACGTCGTCATCGCCTCGCGACCCGCCGGGTTCTTGAAGTTTGCGTAGAAGCCCAGTCCAGCGCCCCCGTTGGCAATGCCTTCCGCAATCGTTGCCCGCGTGCGCGTCTGCTCATACTTGCCCAGCACGAACGGCCTCGGTCCGAACGCGCCGCGGATGTAGCGCAGTTGCAGCGTGCCGTCGCCGAGGTCGCCGTTGGCGAGGTCCGTCTGCGAGGCGGCGTTGCCGGTGCTATACCAGAGATAGCTTTCATCGCGGCCCCACAAGTCACCGGGGATCAGGCAGCGCTCGTCACCGTTGATTTGGTTGAACCCGCCGAGGTGGTTCCACTGCGCGACCATCAAGTCCGGCTTGAGCTTGCGCCCGTGCGTGATGAACACATCGTCGAACGCGGCCTTGAGCGAGATTTGCGTCCACTTCAGCGCGGCGAGCTTGTAAGGCGAGGTCTCCTTCGGATTGTGCCACGAAGGGATTTCTTTGAAGTCATGCGCCTTCAGCTCCGCGATGGCGAACTGGCTCTTGAGCTGCGCCGGCGAGCAGTTCGTCCCCAACCACGCGCGGAACCCGCCCACGCAGTGCTGGCACATGCAGTCGCGGCGGTAGTAGTAGTTCGCGATGAGCCCGTCCACGCCGCGCGCGATGGCGTCGGTCATCATGGCCTTGAGGCATGCACGCCAGAGCGGGTTGTTGAGGCAACCATGATACTCGGGCCAGCCGCCGATCTTGTAGCTCATGGTGGTGATGAGCTTCCCCTCGGCGTTCACCGCCAGCATCTCGGTCGGGTTCGCCGTCGGCTTCGGGCCGAGCGCCTTCGCGTCCCAGCCATTGTGATACCAGTCGAAAAAGCCCGCCCGTTTCTCCGGATCGCCGAGAATGAACGTGGTATTGAAATGCCCGACGACCTTCGAGCCGCGCGCGTGGACTTCCTGGTTCAGCTTGCGGAAGAACTCACCGCACTCCTTCGTGCCCTCGACCGGAAAGTGCGCCGGGTAGCCCTTGCCGAACTTTGTGTGCGCCACGCTGTAGAAGGTGACACCGTAGAAACCCACCTGCGCGACCTGTGGCTTCGCCTCGCCTACGAAGTCGAGATATTCCGGCGTGCCGTAGTCCGTCCAGTTCGCGATGAGCGTGTTGAACCAGAACGGCTCGGCGGCGCGGGCGGACGATGGGGAAACAGCCAGCACGCAAGCCAGCAGGAAGAGGAGTTTCATGGGAATCATGTCCCACCTTGGAAGCATTTCACGCTCCCGCCATTCGCCAAGCAGCGCGGTTCGTCGGAATCCCCTGCGCGTTGAACTCCCGCTCGAAGTCCGTCGTCACGGCGGCAAGCTCGGCGGGGGTTTCCACTTGGACAAACGATTTGTTCGCCCCGAAGACCGTGAGCATCTGGGTGAAGTATTCCACATGGTCGGTGCGCAGATAGACCATGCCGCCGGGTTTGAGCGCGCGGCAAGCCAGCGCGGGAAAGCGCTCGTTGATGAGGCGGTGTTTGCGATGCTTCACCTTCGGCCAAGGGTCGGGGAAATACACATGGATGACTTCCGTGCTGGCCGGCGGCAGCAGGAATTCCAAGAAGTAGGCAATCTCGATGCGCACGAGGTTGAGGTTCGTCAGGCCAAGGCGACGACCGCGTTTGTCTGGCTTGCGAATGCGGCCCAAAAGGCGCTCCACCGCGAGAAAGTTTCTCCCCGGATTCCGCCGCGCCCACTCGATGATGAAGGAACCATCCCCGCAGCCCAGCTCGACTTCCAACGACTGGGGCGTGGGGAAATGCTCGGTCAAGTTGAGCGGCTCAAGAATCGTGCGGAACTCGTGGAGCAATGTGCTGCGCGTCCCCTGCCCCGTGCCCAAGTCCGGGCACGCAGACGGCTCGTTTGCGGGACACGGAGCTGGGAGCGGTTTGGCTTCGCTTTCGGTTGGCATTGGTTTGTCCCCGTTCACCACTTCACCGGCACGGAGAGCTTGGCCCCAAACTTATTCGTGTAGAACACTTGCTTGTTCGCTTGGCCAAACTCGTGGACCAGCTTCGTCACCTTCACGTCGTAGCAACAATACTCGGCGATTTCCAGCAGCCGGCCCTCCTTATACCACCGCAGCGCCTGCATCCCGTCAGCCGTCTTCTCCACTCCAAGGGACGCCGTGGCGATGGCGTCCAGCGAGAGCCGGTGCGGCAGGGTCTTCATCAAGTCCACCAGCAGGTCGAGCGTGGGCACTTGGGAATAGTCGAAAAACTCGTTGTGGCCCTGAAGCACCTCGTAGTCGAAGCGCAGGATGTTGAAGCCCACCACGAGGTCCGCCCGGCGCAGCTCCTCGATCAGGTCGTTCACCTCGCGCTCGCCGTAGATGCGATACGCCCCCGCCGCCGTGCTGTAGGTCACGCCGATGCTCATGCCCATGCGGCGGATGTTGCCCCAGCCACCCACCTCGTCCGCAGACTTCTGCGTTTCGAGGTCGAAATAAACGATGTTCTTCATGCGGCGCGCGCAGCGTAGTCGGCGTGTCCGAAGGCGCAAAGAAAAGTTTGCCCACCTCCTGACCGTCCCGCACTATCCGCCGGTTTGTAACTGAATGAGCACCGCCGTATCCGAACCGTCCATCGCCCCCGCCGCTGCTGCGCGCGTGTCACAGCCCGCATCTGACATCTCCAAGCCCGTTGCGCGCCCGCAGACTTCCGGCTGGCAGCTCTTCAAGGATGTGCTGAACCACGGCGGCCCCGGCTACCTCCAGTTCGCCATCACCAACATCTGCAACGCCGACTGCGGCTTCTGCGGCTTCGCGCGCTCACAGTTCGACCCCAAGAAGCGCCACAGCGTCACGCTTCAGGAGGCGAAGGACGTGGTGGACATCGCCAAGCGCAACCACATCGGCTACCTGCTCTTCGTCGGTGGCGAACCGATGGCGCACCGCGACCTCCGTGCGATGGTCCGCTACTCGGCGGAGCAAGGCATCCACCCGATGATTTGCACCAACGGCGGCCTGTGGAACGACGACAACATGAAGGCGCTCGCCAGCGATGGCCTCACCAGCGTCATCATGTCCATCGACGCCCACGACGTCGCCAAGCACGAGGCCAACCGCGGCCTCCCCGACGTGTGCCGGAAAATCAAGAAGGCGAACGAGTTCTTCAAGACTGTCGGCATCCAATGCACCGCGAGCATCACGGCCAGCCGGCTCATCGAGGACTACGAGAAGCTGCCCGACTTCCTCCGCACGCTCGGCTTCGAGAGCTGCACCTTCAGCTACCCGCTCACGAACCTCGCCTCCAGCTACCTCAGCTTCAGCGACAGCGGCCTGGTGAACTTCAACAACACCGAGCTGCTCGCGCTCTTCGAGAACATCAAGCGGATGAAGCACAACAGCGGCTATCCGGTGGTGAACCCCACCGAGTCGCTCGACGAGATGCAGCGGCACCTGCGCGGCGAGAAGGAGCAGTTCGGCTGTCTCGGCGGGCACAAGTATTTCTACCTCGACTGGAACCTCGACCTCTACCGCTGCCACGCGTGGGACAAGCCCATGTGCAAGGTCTATGAGTGGGACGACTCCAAACTCATCCGCGACGGCTGCACCAAGTGCATGATTGACTGCTACCGCGACCCCAGCGTCCTCCAGCACGTCGCCATCAACGCCAGCGACGCCTGGCACGCGCTCAAGAAGGGCGACCTCGGCACTGCCGCGATGAAGGTGCTCGACTCCAAGAACCTCACTTCGCTCAAAGCCGTGTGGGAAGACCGCAAGTGGATTGGGAAGGTCTAACTGGGTAGCCGCCGAGGTGAGGTGGCAAACTCGGTCGCGCTCGCCCCCCTAGACCCAAGACGCTAGAACCCATCCCCTAGCCGCCATGTCCAAAGTCTATTTCTACTACTCGGCGATGAACGCGGGGAAGAGCACCCTGCTCCTCCAGTCCAGCTACAACTACCAGGAGCGCGGCATGAACACGCTCGTCCTCTCGCCGCAACTCGACACCCGCGCTGGCCCCGGAAAAGTCGCTTCGCGCATCGGCCTCTCGGCTGAAGCACGGGCCTTCAAGCGGGACGAAAACCTCTTCGCCCTCGCCGAGGAAGACCACGAGAAGCGCATCCTCTCCTGCGTGCTGGTTGACGAGGCGCAGTTCCTCACCAAGGCCCAGGTCGAGCAGCTCACCGACCTCGCCGACCGCTTGCGCATCCCCGTCCTCTGCTACGGCCTGCGCACGGACTTCCAGGGCAATCTCTTCGAGGGCAGCCAGTGGCTACTCGCGTGGGCGGACAACTTGATTGAGCTGAAAACCATCTGCCACTGCGGCCGCAAGGCCACGATGGTCCTGCGCCTCGACGCGAACGGTGCGCCCGTGAAAACCGGCGAACAAATCGAAATCGGCGGCAACGACCGCTACGTCTCCGTCTGCCGCCGCCACTACAAGGAAAGCCAGAACGCCTGGCTGCTCTGAAAGCAAAACGCGACGGCTGAGGCCGTCGCGTTCGCGGAAAATAGAATGATTGACCGAGGCTACTTCGCGTTGTCCTTCACGAACTGGATCGCACCAGCCACAAACTCGGTCGGCTCCTTGGCAAACGTCCCATTGTCCGTCTCGATGGCCATCACGCCGTTCCACTTGGCTTTCTTCAGCTCGGCGAGCAGGCCTTTGTAGTTGGCGTCACCGGTGCCGACCTTGACATCGAGGATGACGCTCTTGCCGTCGGCCGTCTTCTCGGTCTTCTTGTCCTTGAGGTGGATGTCATACACGCGGCCTTTGTAGCCCACGAACTCCTTGCCCGCGTCGAAACCCGCGCCGGTGAGATGTCCCACGTCCATGCAAACGCCGATGCGCGCATCACGGTCCTTCAGCACGGACCAGACTTTCTCCGGCGTGCCATAGACCGAGTCCTTGCCGTGGTTGTGGATGGCGAGCTTGATGTCGTATTCCTTCACGAGCTCCTCTAGTCCGTCCCACAGCGCCTTGTCGTTCTTGGGCTCGACAATGATGACCTTGATGCCCATCGCCTTGGCGAAGACGAAGAGCTTGCGGTTCTGCTCCTTGTCCGGCGAGGTGCCGGCGACGCCGAAGGTGTAAAAATGGATGCCCTTCGCATCGAGGATGGCCTTCTTCTGCTTCGCCTCTTCGAGCGAGCCCATCGGGTTGATGTGGCTGCCGATGGCCTGAAGGTGCTTGATGCCGTGCTTCTCGGCGAAGGCGACGACCTCGTCAAACTTCATGTTGCGGCAGGTCCAAGTCTGAAGGCCGACCTTGGGCGCGTAATCGGCCGCTTGAGTGGAGGTGAAGACGAGGCTGGCCAGCGCCAGCGTGAGGAGGATTTTGGCTTTCATTTGTTTGAAAAGACTGCCCGCAGATGACGCGGATGACACGGATAAATTCGTTTGCGACCGCCGCCCGATCACTTCGCCGGCGTCACCACCAGATCATCGAACTGAATCGGCGTGCCGGAGAAAGGATTGCCCCAGATGGATGGCCGGCCGGGCGGGGCCGGTTCCTTGTCGGTGAAAGTGATTTGCCAAGCCCCGGGCTCTACGCTGCCCTGCGACCAGATCTTGCCCTCCAGCACCACGCCGTCGCCGGTCTTGCGCACCTGAAATTTCAGCAGCGCCCAAACCCCGGACTGCCACTCGAAGGACACCGATGCCTTCACGTCCTCGCCCTTGTAAAGCTCGATCAGCTTCTTGGCCGGCGAGGCTTGCAGCTTGTAGCCGCCCACGCCATTGAGGCCCACGGCCAGGGTTGGAGCGCGCCGTTTCTGGCCGGTGCCAAAGATGCGCGCCTGCACACAAAGCCCGTCCTTTTCCGTCGGGCCGAACAGCACGCCAAAGGTTTCCAACGGCGCACCGGGCAGCTCCAGCACCTTGCCCCCGTCCACCGCCTTCACCTCAAAACCGCCCTCCAGCACGAGCATGCCCTCGGGCACCTTCCCGACTTCGGTCTGCTCAAAGGTCTGCGTGTAAAGCGGCTTGGCCGCCGTCGCGCCGGGTTTCGTGGGGCCGGCCTGGGCGAGCTTGTCCTTCTGCAAGTTGGCGTTGATCCAATTGCGCATCGTCGAGCTGCCCTTCCCATAGCCGGCCGGCAGGTCGATGTAATCCTGTGTCTGGATTTGTGGCGGCTGGCCCCAGTGCGCCGGGAAAGGCTTGGCCGCAGCCGCAAAGCCGACAGCGACGCTCGCAAGCAGGGTCAGGAAGGCGTGTTTCATACGTGTGCTTACTATTGTTCCCAAGACAGACGCCGGCAATCCCGGAATTGTTTCGCCGCTGTCCGTGGCAAGAGCGGTTCCAGCCAATCCTGCTGTCAAACCCGCTGCCTGCCGGATTTGCCTCCCTGCGCACAAGAGTGCCTGCTTCACGCAAGCATGACTTCCCTCCGCGCGCCGCTTCGCTAATCTCCCACCATGTCACTGCGTTGCCTGCTCGTCTTGCTCGGTCTTGCTGTCGTCGCCCGCGCCGCCGAGCGCCCGCCAAACATCCTCTTCGCCATCGCCGATGACTGGGGCGCGCACGCCGGGGCTTATGGCACGAAGTGGGTGAAGACGCCGCACTTCGACCGCGTGGCGAAGGAGGGGGTTTTGTTCACCCGTGCCTTCACGCCGAATGCCAAGTGCGCTCCGTCGCGCGCGTGCATCCTCACGGGGCGCAACTCGTGGCAGCTCAAGGAGGCCGCGAACCACATCTGTTACTTCCCGCCGGAGTTCAAGGGCTGGGGCGAGGCGCTCGCGGAGCACGGCTGGACCGTCGGTCACACGATGAAGGGCTGGGGTCCGGGTG
>Ga0255095_1000705_pt1 | contig 16056 bp, 9 predicted proteins | sample Colum_Law_RepC_8_2_FD_188435 | JGI IMG/M metagenome (GOLD analysis project Ga0255095, IMG submission 188435) | Freshwater microbial communities from Columbia River, Oregon, United States - Colum_Law_RepC_8d | ecosystem: Environmental > Aquatic > Freshwater > River | place: USA: Oregon | collected...
CTTCAATTTAAAACGAATCTGAACTGTGAAAGCTGCGTGGCGGCTGTGAAACCATTCCTGGATGATGTTCCAAGCATCCGCGATTGGAAAGTCGACACGAAAACGTCAGACAAAATACTGACTGTTACCGGAGACAGCATTTCACTCGACTCTGTCACTGCAGCCGTTGCAAAAGCTGGCTTTGTGGCGACTGGTGACACGGGCAACACCAAGAGTCAACCTGACGCTGTCACAGCGACAGACACTCCTAAAGGCGTCACGTACTATCCGCTACTCCTGTTGGGAACATTTCTTCTTGGCATTGTCGGTCTTGTGGAGCATCGACTGGGAGCATTCGATCCAGCACGAGCCATGCAGAATTTTATGGGGGCATTTTTTCTGGCGTTTGCCTTCTTCAAGCTTCTGGATCTTCGAGGATTCGCAGATTCCTATCGTATGTACGACGTCGTCGCTCAGCGAATTCCATCTTACGGTTACATCTACCCATTCATTGAACTGGCGCTTGGAGCTGCTTATGCCGCAGGAATCCTGCCGACTGCAGTTAACCTGACAACTCTGCTGGTGATGTCCGTGAGCAGTATCGGTGTGATTCAAAGTGTGTACCAGAAACGCAAGATCCGCTGCGCGTGTCTCGGAACAGTCTTCAATCTACCAATGTCGACCGTAACCCTGGTTGAAGATGGGCTCATGATTGCGATGGCAGCTGGCGCATTGCTTGGCATGGGGCATTGATGTCATTAGCAAGTTTCGGGAATTGATCTGGAAGCAATTCTGACTTTCGCTAGAGTATGTGTACGGAATTTCAATTGGACTCAATCGTCATGTTTCATCGTATCCTATCGATTCTGCTGATCGGCGCGACCCTCCTTGGGCCGTCAATCTGCTGTTGCACGATGAAGATGGCGAGTGCAGAATCTTCGGTGCCAGCGTGCTGCTGTGAGCAGGATAATGCGGCGAAACAGTGTCCAGACGATTCCGATGGAAATGGTGAGCGCGAGTGCCCTTGTCGCAAGCATCAATCCGTAGGAGCACGGCTTGATGATAGCCTTCAGACGTCGCCGTCTGTGAAGTGGATTATGGAACTCGCAGACAAGTGCTCACCAATATTGTTCTGGAGGGATGGCGTATCGCCACAAAACGCGAGCCTCCTGCCTGGAAGATGCTCGCCAGCAGATGCGGGCAGAGCACTTTTGATTGCGCACTGCGTCAATCGCTGTTAATCCCGGCGGCTCTCAGCAAGCTGCCGCTGATCAAGTCGTGATGCATCGTGGTTGCGGCCATTCGGTCTTGCGGCAGGCATCTTCTCGTTTACTTGGCCATCCCGATAAAAATCCGTCTGCGAGATAGCTTCGCTGCTCTCGCGCAAACGCTCCGCCTGCGGTGTGAGCGAACTTTACGGTTACTGAAATACCTCGACGCATCGCTGCGATCGTGGCTTCAAGGAGTCGCATTATGAGATTCAAAGCGTATCTACTTTCTGGCGTCATGTTTTCTGCTGGTACTCTCATCACGATGGTGGCGGGCTGTGGCACGCAATCGTCGCAGACCGCATCTACTCCGTCCACAATCCCTGCATCGACAAGCAGCTCCCCGGCGACGCAGACGACAGCTGCCGTCTCAACTGAAAGCAACAACAATGCGGTGGATGAGGAGTTGCATCCGCATAAGCCCGGAAGCCATGGTGGCATCATCATTCCAATTGGCTCCGACAGCTATCACGCGGAAGCTGTGATTGAAACGACTGGAAGTTTTCGCTTGTTGATGCTTGGTAAAGATGAAACGCGAATTCAGGAGGTTGATGTGCAGCCGGTCAAAGCCTATGTGAAGGCGATCGGCGATCCAAACGCGACGCCCATTGAACTGCAGGCTGTTCCTCAGGAAGGAGACGCGCCAGAGAAAACGTCTCAGTTCGTCGGGGAGTTGCCGGAAGAGTTTCGAGGCAAACAACTGGATGTCACGATCCCCAACCTGCGCATTGCGGGAGAACGGTTTCGCGTAGGTTTCACAACCGTGACGGAAAGCCATGGTGAAGAAATGCCAGGCAGCCTTCCAGCAGACGAAGAGCGAAAGCTGTATTTAACAGCGGGCGGCAAGTATACGGAGGCGGACATCAAGGCCAATGGAAGCATGACGGCATCGCAGAAATTTAAAGGGATCAAATCCTCGCACGATGCAAAGCCGCAACCTGGAGATCGTATTTGTCCAATCAGCATGACCAAGGCCAATCCGGAATTCACATGGATCATCGACGGCAAACCCTATCAGTTCTGCTGCCCGCCATGCGTGGATGAATACGTCCGTTTGGCCAAAGAACGTCCTGAAGAACTCCAGGCCCCTGACACATTTGTCAAAGCTGCCACTCCCCAGCCCTAATCCACTTCGAAGGAGAACAACAATGATCAAACCCCTCCCGGTATCTTTCTTTATCACTACGATTCCACTTCTGTTTGCCTTCGGATGCCAGCGACCATCGGATCCGACAGCTTCAGAGCCAACAACTACGGTGACGCAAAGTGGCGTTGACGATCAGCAGCAACAGGATTCCGATCAGGCTGATATTGAAGCTGCGATGGCGGAACTGGCTCTCGAAGATCGAAAGGAAGCCGAGTCGCAGAAGTTTTGTGCCGTGATGACGGCGAATCGTCTTGGTTCGATGGGGGTGCCGTTGAAGATTGACGTCAAAGGCCAATCTGTCTTCGTGTGCTGTGCAGGCTGCAGAACGAAGGCAACGAAGAATGCGGACGAGACTCTGGCAACAGTGGCGAAGTTGAAAGCCGAAAACGGCAGCAGCAAAGAATAGTCACCTCGAACTTCTTTTTAAACGATTGGATGATCACGATGAAATTCCCCGGTGCCAGTCTACTTGTCATTGCCTTTTCCATCATGGTGTCGGCGCTCGATTGCCTCGCGAACGATCCTGTAGTAATTGCCTCTGGACAGGCGGAACATGCCCCCAAACAACCTCAGACGGCTGTTGGGACTGATGACTCAGTCCACATCGTCTATGGAACAGGTGAGATCGTGCAGTATGTCCGGTCCGTGGATGGTGGGGCCACGTTTGAAAAGCCTCGACAGGCCTTTCAAGTCCCCAATATGTCACTGGGAATGCGTCGTGGTCCCCGAATCGTTAAGACCGAGTCGGCAATTGTCGTGACGGCAATTGGCGGTCGAGTCGGCAAAGGCCGCGACGGTGACGTCCTTGCCTGGAGATCGACGGACGATGGCAAGACATGGCAAGGTCCGGCGCGAGTGAACGACGTGGCTGATTCAGCACGTGAAGGCCTCCACGCGATGGCATCGGGGGCAGACGGTTCAATCTGGTGTGTCTGGCTGGACCTTCGAGACAAGAAGTCGGAAATCTATACGTCTGTCTCGAAAGACGATGGCGTGACATGGGAACCCAACAAGTGCATCTATCGATCGCCTGATGGTAGTGTGTGTGAATGCTGTCATCCGTCGGTGATTGTCCATGGTGAGAGTGTTCATGTATTGTTTCGAAACTCCATCGGAGGCAATCGAGATATGTACGTGATGACTTCGAATGACGGTGGAAAGTCGTTTTCCGACGCCAGGAAACTGGGGGCAGGAACCTGGCAACTGGATGCCTGTCCGATGGATGGCGGGATGCTTGCAACTGGACCGAATGGTGCACTTGCAACAGTCTGGAGACGCGACGGAAATGTGTTCGCGGCGGCCGGTGATGGCTCGCCGGAGATTCTGCTTGGTCCTGGTCAGCAGCCATGGATTGCCGGAACATCGCAGGGCTCGGCCATTGTCTGGACCGCTGGTCGCGAAGGTGATCTTCTTGTGCATAGTACCGCCACAGCAAAATCACTGAAGCTGGCAGATGCGGCACGAGATCCTGTGATTGCTTCCTCTGCAAATGGCGATGGCCCCGTCATTGCGTGCTGGGAATCCAAACTCAACGGAAAATCGTCCGTTATGGCGGCGCGTATCACGGTCGCCGGTACTTCTTCACTCGGGAAGTAGTGAATCGCAACCGAATCAGGTCGCCTTTGCGGGAGAACCAAACTGTGAAACACTGGCGCTGGCTGGTCATTGTCTGTTTTGCATCGGCGTATGCACTTGCGCATGAGGGGCACAAACCACTTCCAACTCGTGGTATGGAAGTGAACGCGGAAACGGGAAAAATGGTTCTCACGAAGTCCGCTCGTGCCACTCTGGATGTGCAAACGGCAGAAGTGGGTCCACAGAAAGTGACCCAGTCGATCCTCGCCTATGGAACGCTGGTCTCGCCGTGGAATCGCCATGCGATGGTCAGTTCACCGCTCTCTGGCCGGATTGTCGAACTCCATGTGACACCCGGTGAATCGGTCAAATCCGGTCAGTTGTTGGCGGAACTGGACAGCCCTGAACTGGAATCGCTGCAATTGGAAATTCGCAATGCCCAAACAGCGCTGAATCTGTCTCTCAAATTGCAAAACTCCACTGAAGCGGCAGGCAAGATGGGGGCGATTCCTGAAATCCGATTCATCGAAGCACAAAACCAGGTGCAGAAGGATCGTGCCGCACTGGAAATTGCTCGTGCCAAATGGCTGAGTCTACAACTTCCAACGGAATCGCTGGAAGCCATGCTGCAGAAGCCGAACGAACCCCATCAACAGCAACTGGCTCTGAAAAGTCCGATTGATGGAACGGTGACGCACACGGACCTGTCTGTCGGTAAAGTGATTAACTCCAAAGAGCATTTATTCGAGGTGCTGGACCTTTCATCGGTGTGGCTGAAGATCGGCGTGCTGGAGAAAGACCTGGCCCGTGTTGCGATAGGGCAAGATCTGGATTTGACACTGACAGCATATCCCAATGAGAAGATCCCGGCCCGGGTCGACGTCTTCGGTCAGTTGCTGGATCCCGTGACACATCTTGGAACCGTTTGGGCTTCGCTGTCAAATTCCTCTGAAGACGTCCGCCTGTTGCCGGGCATGTCCGGGCAGGTTCAGCTGAAGGTTGGCGACACGGGCGACAAGATTGTCGTGCCAATGTCGGCTGTCATTCGAGATGGAGCTGAACGATTTGTGCTTGTGGAAGCAGAGCAAACGCAGCTGGCATCCACGTACCAGAAACAAACGGTTGTTTTGGGCCAGCGAAATGGGGACTTGATCGAGGTGCGTGGTGGCAATCTGTTCCCGGGAGACCGCGTCGTCACGCGCGGAAGTCATGAACTTGGCAGCTTCTTTACAAAAGGGGTGCTGAAAGTCAGTGATGAAACTGCCCGTGATATTGGACTCGACGTGCGACCTGCGTCGCAATTGACACTGTCCGAGACGATCACGGTGGATGGCTTGGTCGATGTGCCGCCCACTCGGCGTACAGTGGCATCGTCGCAGCTCAGCGGGTCCATAGCACGCATTCTCGTGGATCGTGGACAGAAAGTTCGGGCTGGCGAAGTACTGGCGGAAATCGTCAGTCAGGACTTTCAGAACCTGCAGCTCGAATTGCTGCGAGCCCATCTGGATGCCGAACTGCAGCAGGAAATTATGAGCAATCTTGGCGAGGCTGGCGATGCCGTTTCTCAGCGCCGGCGATGGGAAGCAGAGAGTCGCCTCAACCAGGCGAATGGTTTGCGTGAGAATGTCCAGCAGCGATTAATGACGGCGGGAATCTCAAAAGAGCAACTGAGTCAGCTGGCCACTACGCATTCGCTGATGCCGACGCTGCCTGTTCGCTCACCGATCGACGGAGTGGTGATGGATTTCGACAAAGTTCTTGGGCATGTTGTACAGCCCGATGAGTCTGTATTCGAGATTCATGATTTGTCCCAGGTATGGGTTCAGGGATTTGTTTCTGAACGCGATCTCGCGCGAGTCAAAGTTGGGCAAACAGTTCGAGTTCGATTTGTCGCGGATGCCGCAGAAGTTGTGAAGGGGACTCTCGTCCGAAGTGGGCGATCAGTCGGGCAAGATGATCGAACGCTGTCAGTCTGGATTGAACTGAAACAGATGCCGCGCGTGCCGGTTCAGCACAACATGCTGGCTCGGCTGACGATTGAGACTGGAACTCTGCCGCCGCGGCTGGCAGTGCCGCGAGAGGCGATTGTTCGCGAAGGAACTCGATCATACGTGTTCGTGCACAAAGCGGACGACACATTTGAACGACGATTTGTTGTGCCTGGTCGGTCTGATGATGTGGCTGTCGAGATCCTGGAAGGCCTCGTGCCAAATGACTCAGTAGCCGTCAGCGGGGCCAGGTCCCTGCAGACGGGCTATGCGGCGTTGCGTTAGCTGTTGTTAATCGAGTGAGCCCCAAGGCACTAGTTGCGTGCTGATGTCGGGAGAACGCCCGCAGCTGGCAGATGAATGAGACTTTCATGTTGAACGCTATCATTGCTTTCTCGTTAAAGAATCGGGGCTTTGTGCTGATCGCAGCCATCGCTGTGCTGGTTTATGGCAGCTACACGCTGAGCGAATTGCCGGTCGATGTCTTTCCTGATCTGAATCGTCCTACCGTGACCGTCATGACCGAGGCTCCCGGTCTTGCTCCGGAAGAGGTCGAAGTGCTGGTGACGCGACCGATTGAGTATTTGCTGAATGGTGCAACGGGTGTTCAACGAGTCCGTTCAGCATCCGGAATTGGCCTTTCGATTGTGTGGGTGGAGTTTGACTGGGGCACCGATATTTATCGGGATCGTCAGATTGTCGCTGAGAAAATGCAGATTGCTCGCGAGCGACTCCCCGGCGACGTGAATCCTGTCATGGCCCCGATCTCGTCCGTCATGGGCGAGATCATGCTTCTTGGCTTGCGGTCCACGAAGCCGCCGGCCGACGAAGCGGCTGCCGCTGAACTCAATATGGACCTTCGAACGCTCGGCGAGTTCACCGTCCGAAATCGCCTTCTCGCTGTGGAAGGCGTGTCGCAGGTGACGGTCATGGGAGGAACTCTGAAGCAGTACCAGATCATCACGTCGCCCGCGCGACTGGCAGCCCAAAACATCACTCTGGAGCAACTCACGACCGCAGCCGAAAAGGCCAACGTGCTGGCAGGTGGCGGCATTATGGTGAGATCGCCGAAGGAATCCCTGATTCGGATCAGTGGGCAGAGTCTGACACTCGAAGAGATTGAAAACACGCCGGTCGTGTGGCGCCATCAACGAGCAGTGCTGTTGAAAGAAGTTGCTGACGTGCGTTTTGGGGGGCCGGTGAAGCGTGGCGACGGTAGTGTGCTGGTGCGCGAAGGCGACAAAGTCGAAGGCGGATCGGCCGTCATTCTGGCTGTGCAGAAGCAGCCAAACGCGGATACGCTGAAACTTGATCGACAGATCGGGATTGTGTTGCAGGAACTGCAACGGGATTTGCCGGAAGGCATCGTCATAGAACAACGAATATTCAAGCAGGCAGACTTCATTGCGGCGGCCGTTGAAAATGTGGTGGAAGCAGTTCGAGACGGTGCCATCTGGGTGGTTGTGGTTCTCTTCATTTTCATGTGGAATTTTCGAACCAGTATCAGTTCTCTGACCTCCATGCCGATCTCAATCCTGCTGACAGTGCTGATCTTTCGCTGGTTTGGAATCTCGATCAATACGATGACGCTGGGGGGTATCGCTGTGGCCATTGGCGATCTCGTTGATGATTCCATCGTGGACATCGAAAACATCTACCGTCGCCTGAAAGAGAACCGTCAGAAGCCGATTCCGGAAGACGCAATTAAGGTTATTTATGATGCGTCTTGTGAAGTTCGCAACTCGATCGTCTATGCGACACTGATCGTTGTCCTGGTTGTCTTCCCGCTGTTTTCGATGGCCGGACTTGAAGGCCGCATGTTCGCACCTCTCGGCGTCGCCTATATGACGTCGTTGCTCGCATCGCTGGTGGTGTCGCTCACGATTACGCCTGTGCTGGCATCTTACCTGTTGCCCAAAGCAAAATTCCTGGAGGAGAAAGGTGACCCCTTTGTTCTGCGTAGCTTGAAGTCTGCCACGTCCGTCATGCTGCGGTGGACATTGCGGCATGCCAGCCTGGTGCTCGGCGGGACCGTTTTCCTGGTTGGGATTGCCGTGTTGGCACTCTTCTGGATGGGAGGCGAATTTCTTCCTCCATTCAATGAAGGCACATTCACGATCAGCTTTCAGACAGAGCCTGGCACCAGTCTGGACGAAAGTCAGCGACTCGCTCAACGCGCTGAGATGTTGCTGATGGAGATCCCTGAAGTCCTTTCCGTTTCACGCCGCACGGGCCGAGCCGAACTAGATGAACATGCCGAAGGAGTGAACTCATCCGAAATCGACGTACGCGTTCAGGAGTATCGTCACCCCAAACCAGGTTTCGGCGCGGCGATCCTGCGTTTAATTCCCATTGCACATTTGTGGGGATTCGAAACGACCGGGCGACCTCGCGAACAGGTTCTGGCGGACATTCGTGATCGGATTTCTGCGATCCCCAGCATCAAAGCCAACATTGGTCAACCGATTTCGCATCGACTTGACCACATCATGTCCGGCGTGCGAGCCCAGATCGCCGTCAAGGTGTTTGGCAGTGACCTGCGGGAGCTTCGAGATGCCAGTCAGGATGTTTATGCCGCAATGAGCCAGGTGCGTGGTGTCGTGGATCTGCAACTGGAGCCTCAGGTGGAAGTTTCTCAGGTGCGTTTGCAGGTTCGACGTGAAGACGCAGCTCGTTATGGATTGGCACCCGGTGATGTTGCCGCACTGCTGGAAACGGCGTACAAGGGTCGAGTCGTGTCACAGGTTCTGGATGATGATCGATACTTTGGATTGGTCGTCTGGTATGACGAAGCGTCTCGTAATGATCCCGATGTGATTCAGCAGACAATTCTGGACACGCCGTCCGGCCGCAAGGTTTCGCTGGGTGAAGTCGCTGATGTTCTGGACACCACAGGCCCGAACACACTGAATCGAGAACATGTTCAAAGACGCATCGTGGTGTTCTGCAATGTCGAGGGACGGGATCTGGCAAGCGTGGTTGGAGAGATCAAGAGCCTTACGAATCCCGTCGAAGAACGTCTGCGGACACTGCCGGGAAATTACCACATTGAATATGGTGGCCAGTTTGAAGCACAACAGCAGGCGAATATTCGACTATTGGTGCTGGGAAGCGTATCGGTGATTGGCGTGTTTCTCCTCCTGACAAAGTGTCTGGGGTCGTGGCGAGCGGCGTTACAGGTTCTGGCTAACATCCCCCTGGCAGCCCTGGGGTCGGTGGTAACGCTGTTGATCGTGAATCAACCCACCGCTGAGGCTCTGGAAGCGGCCGAATGGTGGCTGTGGCCAAAAGTCTGGATCAGCGCCACCAGTCTGTCGGTGGCGCACTGGGTCGGCTTCATTACTCTGATCGGAATCGTCAGCCGTAACGGCATCATGATGATCTCGCACTACATTCATCTCATGGAGCATGAAGGTGAATCGTTTGGCGAGGAGATGATTATCCGTGGAAGCCTCGAACGTTTGTCCCCGGTGATGATGACGGCGGCGACCAGTTTCATTGGGCTGCTGCCGCTCCTGTTTGGAGCCGGGCAAACCGGTAAGGAAATTCTCTACCCGCTGGCTTTGGTTGTGTTTGGTGGAATGCTGACATCGACGGTGCTTGACCAGCTGGTCACTCCGGCACTTTTTCTGAAGTTTGGTCGGCGAGTTTACCAGCGATGAAACGACCGGGGGCTAGGCTATCTCGGGCCATAAGCCAGCCAGGCCCCGATCGTGATCGATGCAAGGATCAGGCCAGCAAGCATCGCACTCCAGAAACTGAGCCCAAGTCGATCGGCAAAGGCCAGCGGCAGGAAGAAGGGAAGCCCGAGTGGCACGAGAATCAGCGTCTCTTTTGCCATTTGGGAAATGCTCCGGAGATCATGATCCTTCGACCATGACGCAGCGAACGCGAGAATGCTGACCAGAGGCAATGTCAGCAGAAGCGCGGCAAGTCGAGGTGATCGTCGAGACACTTCCGACACCGCAAAGATGATGGCGGCTGGAATGACGATTCGCAGAATCACATTCATCATGGTCTACATTCTTAAAAAAGTTGGACTCTCCCCAATGCAATGACGCGTCAGAGAGAGCCCGAGGGCGAACATCTGTTGTTCGATGATTACTTGTGATCGTGAGCGTCGTGAGCTTCTTCTTTGAAGTCACCGGTGTACGGTGTTCCTTCAATTTCGGCGCTCATCGTTCCGGCATATTCCTGCACGATGCCGAGTTTTTCATGCTTGCCGACAAAGCGTGACGAAAGTCCATCGGTCTCGCCTTCCAGAGGGACCGGCAGCAATTCAGCCATCAGCTCCGGATCACCAATAGTGAGCAGGACTTTGTCTGTCTTGATCGGGGCAGGCGATTTTTCGTCGCTGCCAAGAACATACACTGTGGCTTCCTGTTTGTCGTGACTGACAGTGAACTCGACGTGATACTTGCCGCCGCCCCAGTCCGCCAGCGTGCCGTCGTGTGGACCGGTTCCATGTCCATGAGCATGTTCACCTTCACCTTCGGCATGTTCATGACCGTGCTCAGCCGCTGCTGACGCAACTGGAGCGGTTGACGGTTCCGGCGTCGCGGCATCCTGACATCCCAGCGCCAAACTGAGTGTGGCCAAACCAGCAATTGCGGACTTCAAATTACGATACGTCTTCATCAAATAATCTCCCTGAAATGGAACGCTCAAACCGCTGACGGCCCAAGCTGAATCGAAACTGAAAACTGAAAACCAACCTCGAATTATTCGCCTCCAAATTCCTCTTCGGAGTCGCTCATCTTTGCGAGTTTCATGGCGTCCTGACCGCTGAACTTCCAGAACAGCCCTGGATGAATCAGGAACTCACAAAAGGTCGATGTGACCAGGCCACCAAGAATTACAGTCGCCACTGGATACAGAATTTCGCGGCCTGGTTCCTGACCTCCCAGCACAAGTGGCACAAGGCCAATACCTGCAGTCAGAGCCGTCATCAACACAGGAGCCAGACGTTCAAGACTGCCTCGCACGACCATTTGCTCGGTAAAATCTTCGCCCTCTTCCTTCATCAGATGAAAGTAGTGGGTCACCAGCAGAATCCCGTTGCGTACTGCAATGCCGCCCAGCGAAATGAATCCTACCAGACTGGCGACCGTCAGCGTCTGCTGAGTGATCACTAATGCCAGCACTCCACCGATAAATGCTGTCGGAAGCGCATTCAGGATCTGCAGCACCACTCGCACTGATGGAAACAGAATCATCAGCACTACGAACATCCCAACAACGGAAATTCCTGCCAGGACGCCAATCGTGCGAGTCGCGCTCTGCTGACTTTCAAACTGTCCGCCGTACTCCACAAAGTAGCCTTCCGGCATGACCACGTTGTTTTGAACTCGCTGCTGAATCTCCGCGACGGCGCTGGCCAGATCTCGATCTTGAGTGTTACAGCGAATCACGATCCGGCGGCGAGCATTCTCGCGATTGACCGCGTTGGCTCCTGCACCTTCGCCGATATCAGCCAGCTCCCGCAGTTCGATTTGCCCCCGGTTGTTGGGCAGATCGATTCGCAGTCGTCCGATGTTGGCATAATCCGTGCGATAGCTTTCTTCGAGTCGCACCAGAAGATCGAATCGTCGCTGACCTTCCAGCACCTGTGACACGACTTCCCCCTGCAATGCTGTCTGCACGACTTGTGCTACGTAAGCTCTTGTAACACCATGAAAAGCAAGGTCATCAGGTCGCAGGCGAATATGCAACTCCTCCGTTTGTCGAATTGGTTCGACGATTGGCGGCGTTACTCCGGGGACAGACTGCAGAGTTTGCTTGACCTGCTCCGAAAGTTGTTGCAGCGTATCGAGATCATCACCGTGAATCTTGATCGCTATCTGAGCATACACGCCCGAAACCATGTGACTGATGAGATGGGCCAGAGGCTGCTCAACTTCCACATCCACCCCTGGCGCTTCTTCGCGGAGTTCGTCGAGGAACTTCTTCAGGATTTCTTCTCGGTGAGCCTGTATGTTCGGGTTCATGCTGAGAATGTATTCACCCGTATTCACAGGCGAGGCATGTTCGTCCATTTCCGCTCGACCGGTTCGACGCACAAAGTGCAGAATCGGCCCGTCTGGGTTCTTGTCGGACTTCTGCATCTGCTGCAGCTTGCGATCAATGACTCCAGAGACCTGATTCGAAGCATCCAACGAAGAGCCTGGCGGCAACGTCAAATTGATCTGCACACTGCCTTCGTCGAATTGTGGAAGAAAGTTGCGTCCCAGTTGCGACAGTTCCCAACCCGCATAAGCAACCATCAGCCACGTCAAGGCCATGAGTGCAATCGGATGCGCGATGCTGAGTCGAATCAGATATCCAGCCGCCCATTTGAATAATCGAAGCAGTACACCATCGTGCTCTGCGTGAGTCGCTTTCGATTGCGGCAGTAAATACCACGAAAGGACTGGTGTAACTGTCAGCGACACGATGAGTGACGCCAGAATCGAAACGATGTAGGCGACACCGAGAGGAGCGAACAGCCGTCCTTCCACCCCGGATAGGGCAAAGAGTGGCAGGAAGACAAGAATGACAACAGCTGTCCCAAACACAATGGCACTACGGATTTCTTTGCTCGCTTCGTAGACGACAACGAGTGACGACCGAGGCTGACTCAGGTTGTTGTTTTCCTTGAGACGACGAAAAATGTTTTCGACGTCCACGATGGCGTCATCGACAAGTTCTCCCATCGCAACGGCAATGCCACCCAGTGTCATGACGTTAATGGAGAGATGTGTTCCTGAAATGAAGCCCCACAGTCGAAAGACGAGCGTCGTGATCACTAGCGAAAGTGGGATAGCAGTGAGCGTGATGAACGTCGTGCGAAAATTCAGCAGGAACAGAAACAGAATGATGACAACCAGAACAGCTCCAATAACAAGAGCTTCACCCACATTGAAGATACCGCGATCGATGAAGTTCTTCAGACGGAACAGTTCTGAGTTGATCACAATGTCAGCGGGAAGAGATGCTTCAGCCTCCGCGAATGCCTTTTCAAGGCTATCCGTCAGCGAACGAGTGTCAACGTGCGGTTGCTTCACAACGGTAAAGACGACGCCTGGATGACCATTCACGCTGCCGTCACCACGTTTGAACTGCGGCCCTTCCACAACCTGAGCCACTTGGCCCAGCAGAATGGAGCGTTCAGCATGGTTCTTGACGGGAATCTTCCGCAGGTCTTCAAGAACTCGCCATGCATCCGGACCAAGTCGTCCGAGCACGCGAATGGGACGTTCGGTCTCTCCCTGAACCGCAAAGCCACCGCTGGTATTGATGTTACTTTGTTTCAGTGCTTCTTCCACTTCCTGCAGCGTTACGTCGTACTCAACCAGGGCTGCGGGATCAATGAGGACCTGATACTGCTTCTTGTCGCCTCCCAGCAGGAAAGCTTCGGCAACTCCCGTCACCTTCAGAATCCGAGGTCGAACAACCCAGTCCGCAGTGGTTCGCAGTGACATCTGGCGAGACGCCGCGGAGGGGAACTCGACTTCATGTGACTTGCCATTGATCGTAATCGTGGCCACGCGATCTCGTTCAGTACTATGCAGGTCGTTCGATCGCTCTGTTGCATGCCATTCCACCTTGTCGACGTCGATCGATTTCCATGAGCTGACCTGATGACGATCAGTCGGCTTCCAGACCAAAACCTGAGGCGACTGCGCGACGCCGTCTTTGTCCATGGAGTCTGCAACAAGCAATTCGGCCATGAGGTCCGTTTGTTCGATCGGGAACAACGTTCCGCCGGTCGGTCCTTGCTGCCGATACAGTCCTGCAACCACGATTTGCCCCATGATCGACGCAGGCGGCGTCATCTGCGGCAGAATGCCTTCCGGAAGAATGCTGCCCAGAGTTGTGAGCCGCTCCTGAACGGTTTGCCGAGCCGCCCGGATATCCGTGTTCCAGTCGAACTCGATATAGATCACATTCAGTCCGGCAGTCGATTGGCTGCGGACAGCCTGAACCCCACTGGCTCCCAGCAGGGCGATTTCAATGGGCTGCGTAACGAGCGTCTCGACTTCTTCCGTCGCCAACCCCGGACATTCTGTGATGATGATCACTCGTGGCCGGTCGAGATCCGGAAACACATCGATTGGCATCTGCGTGGCAAGATACGAACCATAGACCATCAGCGCCATACTGATGACGAGAACCAGCATGCGATATCGAAGAGCAAAACGGATCACTGAGTTAAGCATTGGAGTATTCGATTGCTTACAGAGACTTAATTCACGGGCTCATAAATGGAGGGAGAGAGTCAGTCGTTCGGCGGCATTAATGCGCTGCGTGAACTGTTCCATCAGCGTGCACATGAACATCCGCACGAATACCACTGGCCGCCTGAGCCTTCATGACTCGATTTAATGACGCAGCTGCGCTCTGAGCCAGGTAGAGTCCGGCTTTGACGCTACCATCGTTGGCCAGCACAGTCTGAAGTCGATCCTCATGAAGTACGTGGACTGGCAGTCGATTAAAGAGATCGCCGTTCTGCTGAAAGACATAGGCTTCCGGCCCTTCGCGCACGATGGCTGCGGACGGTAGCACAAGCACATTCTTCAATTCCTCGACGGGCACCTGCAGCCGAACACGCTGGCCCGGGCGAAACCGCCAGACAATGAACGTCTGGTTGTCTTTGTCATAAGCCCGAGACTGATTCAGGAGCGGAATGAAGAAGTTGAATGTTCGCGTTTCGGAGTTGATCGCATTCGCAAGGTGCCGAATCTCCAGTGTCTGGTCAAATGCAGGCCAGTCGATTTGATCATCTTCAGCAAAACTGCAGCGAATAGGCCAATTGTGTTCAGCAGCTTTCGCCAGGTACGAAGCCTCTCGCTTAAACGCGTGACCTTCGATGAACAAGGCTTGATGATTGGCCAATGTCGATAGCAATTGACCGGCCTGAACCTGCTGACCCAGTTCCACATTCAGTTCCTGCACCTCATACGCCAATCCATCGGCATTGCTACCGGTGACATGAAACGCGACAGGCTGAATCTCAGAGGACTTCGCCGCGTGATCAACCACAGGTGGTGCGACAACTTCGATCGTCGAGACAAACGTTCCGTCGGCAACACTCTTGAGCTGCTCTGGATTCAGTCCTCGTGTCAACAGATCCTGTTGATACGATTGAATCAGGGCCTTCTGTCGTCGTAACTGATTGTCGAGTTCAATGAGCCGGGATTCAGGCACTCCTCCAGTTTTCGCGAGACCTTCAAGTCTGGCGTGCTGTTCAGTAATCAGCTGAATTTCCCGAGTCGCCTTAAACAGTTCCGACTGAGTGTTCTGCAGATATTCACTGAAGAGCCGCAACGTAAAGAGGCGATCTCCTGGCTTCACGGTATCGCCAGGAAACGCATGAACTTCCGTTACAACTCCGACGGCAGGTGACGTGACACCTCGGTCTGAGTATCCCGGCCGATCGACAATCTCCCCGGGAACTTCGATCGTTCGCCAATACGCTTGTGGCTTGACTGGTTTTGAAACCAGCCCAAGGTTCTTTCGAGCCTGCTCAGTCATCTTGAGCGTTTTGGCTTCTTGAATCGGTGGAGCTGCCTGCTCAGCGGCAGCCTGAGTCACGCTGGTTGGCTTAAGTAGTTTTAGCCAGAAACCACGCGTCAGGTACGCGCTGATGCTGAGAAGAACTGTGATGACAAGAATGGAGAAGAATCGTGGAGAGCGCATAAAGACACCTTGCATGTGAGACCGTGAGCCTGCGAATTGCTGACCGCAGTGATGAATCCCCGAATTGATCAATTGCGGAATCGCGGGGAAGGTGAAGTGCCGGGAATTCAGTCGCGCTCGGGGCTATGCATGCCGAAGCGACGACGAGGGCAAGAGTTGCGGCAAAAGAGACCGCTGGCCCGACGTTAACAACGCATAACAACGCTTCGCAAAAACAGCAGTTTGCGCGCACTGCTGCATTGGTGTGCCGAAAATCGGTGTCGATCCAGAGCCAGCATCCCTGAGGAATCAGAAAGCCCCGAAAAGGTCACAGCCGGGAGACTTAAAAATGCATTGAAGGTATTCGCGTCACCTGACCGCTGCGCTGTTGAAACAACGGAATCACTCAAGTACCAGGCGTCTTCGTCATGCAATGAAAAAG
>Ga0255095_1000716_pt1 | contig 15916 bp, 10 predicted proteins | sample Colum_Law_RepC_8_2_FD_188435 | JGI IMG/M metagenome (GOLD analysis project Ga0255095, IMG submission 188435) | Freshwater microbial communities from Columbia River, Oregon, United States - Colum_Law_RepC_8d | ecosystem: Environmental > Aquatic > Freshwater > River | place: USA: Oregon...
GTCCCGCTCGGCAAGCGGGACCTACCTAACTGTACAGCGCCACGTTGCCCCCTCTCCCCCGATTTTTTTGCGGATGAAGCGTGGTCTCATATGGCAGCGTTCTTGCAAAAAAATTGGGGGAGAGGGCCGGGGTGAGGGGGCCGTTTTAGCGCGCTGTATTCCAGGAAAGCCCCCTCATCCGGCCTATCGGCCACCTTCTCCCCGAGGGGGAGAAGGGACTTCGTTCACGCACCAAACATTGATCAAAAGGCAACTTCGGTGATTCCAACTCTTCAAACATGGCGCTGTCCAGCTAACGCACTTTCGGCTGCGGCTTGCCGTTAAACGATTTCATGCGAACCATCACAAAAAAAGCTCCGAGCCCGAGCGATTGCTGAGCCCGGAGCCAAGTGTGTCCCGGTCATGTTCTTCAATGCTCCGCCTTCCCTTGCAGACGTTCGACACTCTCAACGATGTCGAACTGATGACTCAATCTTAGAGTCCAATCAGGGGCGAGGAGTTCTCTGTAGCCGGATTCGTGAGAATTCGGTGAGCCCCCGACCATGACTCCGAATTCTCACGAATCCGGCTACTCACAACACCAGCCAGTCGACCGCTAGATCGCGTTCTCATCTGATGCTTCGGCCACTTCGCCTTCCGCTTTCAGACCGAAGTGCGAATCAATGGCTCCCACGATGTCGCCCGTTGCAGGCTCTGCAGATTCTTCAACAGGAATACGTCCCAGAACCTGTCCTTCGGTTTCGAGGACTGATTCACGCACATCCAAAGAATGATTCATCTCTTTGATCATCTTTTCAACGCGAGCCAGGCTCGTATCATCGATCTCGATGGAGTTAATCGTTTCAGCGGCCTGCACCTGCTTCAGGCGAGCTTCCAGCTGAGCGACCTTCACGATCAAGTCCTGTTTGCGTGACAACATCGCATCCAGCTTCTTCTGGTTTGCTCGCAATGTATCCCGTTGAGCAGTCAGGATCTGATGATCACGCTTCACGCATTCTTCAGCCGTGCAGAACGATTCAAATCGCTGTGACAAATCGGCTTCAACTTCACTGCGAGAATACGAAACAGCGCGGTAGATGAACTTGTCTCGACCGCTCTCAAGATCTGATCGAAGAGCAAGGATGGCTGCCTTCTGCGTGCTGAGTGCGGCTTCTTTTTCGTTCAGTTCGCGATCCAGATCTTTGACGTCGACCAGCTGTTCGGCCACGATTGTCATGTGCTTCCGGATTTCCGGCATCAGGTTGTCGACTTCGTTACGAATCCGATCGAGTTCAAACTCGACAGAGATTTCAGACTTCACGGCTTCTCTGACATTGCAGCCAAAGGTCTTTACATAGCTGACTGCATCTGAACCCAGCAGCATACCGCCTGCAATTGCCGCCGTTGCTGTTCCAACCACAAGCTTCTTTAACATGATCCCGTCTCCTCACCGTTTGAATCACATGCTTTGAATCACACTTTTTGAAAATTGTCGCGGGTTGTGAATCCGCAGCATGGGGACGTGATTCGACGGCCAGAGACGATCATTAGGAGAATTCTGCAGAATTCCTCTCTGCCCGCATTTTCCGCAGAACTGGTGCAATCCCAAATGGTTGAGTTTAGCGAACAGGCAGTGTCGACAGCCTGCGTCAATTGTTTCGCGTTTCTAACACCCCTGGGTGTTTTGTGAACTAGGTTTCCGGCAGGCTGCAAAAGGTCTGAGTCTGCGCCTGGGGTGTTCCCGGACGCGACCGACCGACAGCCTGAACAGATTTTGCCCCCATTTTCTTCGGAAAAAGGGCACTTCTGTGAGGTTGCGGAGGAGATCCGCAGCGATCGGAGACGCACGACAATGACGTTACAGACTCAGGATCCTCGAACGGCACAAAATCCGGCTGGCCGAATCAGCAGCCGTCCCGACGGGATGTCAGGACGCAGCGGGGCCGCGCCTTTGGGCCGAGAACTGACCGCCATCGGGATTCTGACCGCCTTCCGCCGCCGCTGGGTTCCAGCTCTGGCTGTTGGCATTCCGGCCGCATTACTGGCGACGGCTCTGGTCTGGGAATTCATTCCGGCCTCTTTTCAGTCGGTCGCTATTCTGAAGATCGAGCAGAACGATCCGAAACTGATCAACAACAATGGCGGCGGTCGCGAGACGGACTTCCAGTTCTATCGTGAGTCCCAGAAAAACTACATGCTCAGCCGTCAGGTCATCACGGCAGCTCTGCGAAATCCGCAGGTCGCCGAGTGCCCGACACTGAAGCCGATTACCCATCCCGTCGACTGGCTGATGGGCAAGCTGAAAACTGACGACACGATCAGTCCCGAGTTCCTGAAGGTTGTTCTGGAAGGTCAGCATCCGCGCGACCTGGCATTGATCCTGAATGCCGTGAAAGATGCGTATCTGGAACAAGCTGTGTTTATGTCCAAGAACGCCAAGATCGACGAACTCCGTCGTCTGGAAGAACGCTTTGACGAAATCAACAAGCGAGTCGTCGCGGCACAGGATCGCATCGATAAGCTGGCTGAGAATCTCGGCACAGGCGACTCCAAGACGGCCATCATTCAGCAGAATCTGATCCAGGATAATCTCGACGATCTGTCAAAAACACTTCGTGAAGTCAACAGTCGTATCCGCGCTGAAGAAGCCGCGCGTGCTTCATTGACTCAGCAGGGAGTACTTCCGAATCAGATCAATGCCGACGGCTTGATGGGACTCGGCGGCGCGATGGCGCAAGCGGCGGAACCAAACGTTGCGAACAACCCCGTCCTCGCTCTGCAGCGTGAACTGATGGTTCTGCGTCTGAAGATTTCGCAGTTCGAAAGTCAGATCCGCAACCCGGATCATCCTGACCTGAAAAACATGAAGCGTCAGGAACAACAGATTCTGGTGGCACTGGGTGGCGGCAATCCTGCTGCTCCGGGAGCCACTCCTGTTTCACGCATGGATTATCTGATTCGTCAGCGTGATCAATTGGCCGCCGATATCGAGCAGCAGAAAGAACGTCTGACAGAGTTCAACTCCCGTACGATTGAACTGGAAGCAGAGAAGCGAAAAATCGAAACAGACATCAAGCTGCGAGACGATCTACGCGTAACCAAGGATCAGCGTTCAATTGAACTCTACGCTCCTGACCGAATCAGCGTTGTTCAGGACGCCAATATTCCGGAAGAGCCGGAAGTTAAGAAGAAAACACAATTGGCTTTGCTGGCCGGCATGGCTGCTCTGGGCTGTATCGTTTGCGGATTTACACTGGTGGAATGGTTGTCGTACCGCATTGGTGCGGCCACGGATATCTCGGGCGAAGTTGGCATGCGACTGGTCGGAACGATTCCGTCACCGGATCGCGGCGGTCTGCTGGGCCTTGGAATCTTCGCGGGTAAAGTGGACTACGACGAATGGAACCGCGCGGTCACGGAATCGATGGACGTGGTGCGAACATTCCTGATGCGTCATATCGATCCTGCTCGTTCGGCTTCGATTCTGATCGCCGGTGCGTCAGCCAACGAAGGCAAGACAACAGTTTCCTGTCAGTTGGCCGCAAGTCTGGCTCGTACAGGCAAGCGAGTGGCGCTCGTTGACTGTGACTTCCGTCGTCCGTCCGCGCATCTGATGGTGGAAGGACAGCAGGGACCAGGTCTCAGTGAATTCCTGCGAGGCGAAAAGTCTCTGGATGAAATTCGTCAGCAGACGCAAGCTCCAGGCCTGTCTTTTATCGGGGCCGGTCAGGTGGATCAGCGAGTTCTGCAGTTGCTGGCGGTTGACGGTGGACGCAACCTGATTCAGCAACTCAAAGCTCGCTTCGATTTCGTCATCATTGACACCTCTCCATTGCTGTTTGTCGCAGAGCCATCAATGATCTCACAGAACGCGGACATCGTGCTCCTGGCAACTCGCAAAGATTACAGTCGAGTTCAATACGTGATTCAGGCTCGCGATTCTCTGCGAAGTCTGCAGGTTCCACTGCTGGGAGCGATCATGGTTGGTGCGGATTCAGACTTCCAGCGCCAGACCTATGGATATCAGCAGGAAGTCGTGCGAATGGTGCAGTAGACATGGCCTCTTATGCCACCGGGTTTACCCTGGTGGGGCTGGTCTGATAACCGAAACGCGAAAACCAAACACGCCTATGACACCTTCGATCCCACAACTTGACGGCACATTCACGGTAGACGTGGAAGATTACTTTCACGTCTCGGCGTTCGCATCCGTGATCCGTCCGGAGGACTGGGATCATTACGTCTGTCGAGTCGAACAGAGTACGCGGACGATTCTGGAACTTGCGGCAAGGCATTCGACTCGTGGAACGTTCTTTATCCTTGGCTGGGTGGCCGATCGTTATCCGCATCTGGTGCGTGAAATTCAATCGGCCGGGCATGAGATCGGATGTCACAGCTATTGGCATCAGCTCATTTATGAACTCGGACCACAACGCTTTCGCAGTGATCTGATCAAAGCTCGCGATTGTCTGCAATGGATTACCGGCAGCCCTGTGAAGCTGCATCGCGCTCCCAGTTTTTCCATCACGGAAAAGTCACTTTGGGCACTCGACATTCTGATCGAAGAAGGCTTCCAGATTGACTCCAGCATTTATCCGGTCCACCATGATCGCTACGGAATTCCAGGCTCAGCGACTTCTCCTCATATCATCGCGACGCGAGTCGGACAGATTCATGAGTTTCCCGGCATGACGTGCAAAGTTGCCGGAATGACGATTCCCGTCGGTGGCGGTGGTTATCTGCGACTGTTCCCGTGGGCTGTGACCTCGCGACTACTACATCAGATTCGCAAGCAGCAAAGACCACTTAATGTTTACCTGCATCCGTGGGAAGTGGATGTGGATCAACCGCGAATTGCCGCTTCTCTGAAGTCACGCTTTCGACACTATCAGAACCTGAAAACGATGGCACCCAAGTTGTCAAAAATGTTGACCGAGTTTCGACTTGGAGCGATGACAGACGTTTTGATCAAGCCCTGGAGCGGGCACAACGACGTGGTCGTCGACCGTGCCCGGAAGTCTTCCGACACGATGGTTGCCAGCAACTGAACTTATTGGCAACACAGAAAAAGAATACGACAAGTCCGCAAGGAATCAGACTCCGTTGAAGAAATCCATGCGTCCCAGCGTCCTTTACATTACTCATCGAGTTCCCTGGCCACCCGATCGCGGTGATCGAATTCGTACGTGGAATGTGCTGCGTTATTTGTCGACTCGGGCGAACGTGGATCTGGCCTGTCTGGCTGATGAACCCGTCAGCGACGAAACGATGAAGGAACTGCAAAGAGTCACCCGACGCCTGGCCGTGATTCCTCATAGCGGAAAACAAAGATACGTCACCGGACTGTTTTCATTGCTGACTGGTAAGACAGTCACTGAGGGTCTGTTCGACTGTGCGTCGATGCGGACGTTGCTGGACGACTGGAGTGAGTCAGAAGAATACGACGCGGTGATGGCTTCCTCATCGGGGATTGCCGGGTATCTCAAGAGGGAATACCTGGCACGTCCTGTGCAATGGGTTGATCTGATCGACGTCGACAGCCAGAAGTGGTTTGACTATTCAAAGGCAGCTCGGTTTCCGATGTCGCTGATCTACAAGCTCGAAGGCAAGCGTCTGCGAGCTGTGGAGAAGCGACTGGCCAGGCGATGTGAGCAATTGCTTGTCGTCAGTGACGCGGAACGTGATCTGTTTCGATCATTTTGCCAGACAGACAAAATCAAAGCCGTGGGCAATGGAGTTGACTCGATCTACTTTGCTCCTTCGACGAATGTTCAGGTTGATGAATGTTCGTGCGTGTTTGTTGGTGTCATGAATTACAAACCCAATGCGGATGCCGCGATCTGGTTTGTTCGCAATGTCTGGTCTCAGATTCGTGATCGCTATCCAAACGCGCTCTTTCGAATCGTAGGTAAGTCACCAACGGCAGAGGTTCAGGCATTGGCCGCGGTGCCAGGCGTTGAAGTTACGGGATCAGTTCCGGATGTGCGCCCGTGGCTGCATCGATCGACTTGTGCTGTTGTCCCGCTGCACATCGCCCGAGGTATTCAGAATAAAGTTCTGGAAGCCATGGCATGTGGTCGTCCTGTGATCTGTTCACCGGCTCCTCTGAAGGGATTGGCTGCGGAACCCGGTCTGCACCTGCTTCAGGCTGACGTCGCAAGCGAATGGGTAGAATCAGTTTCGCGTGTATTTGCGGACAGGAATCTCCAGCAGGAACTTGGCATGGCCGGCGCGGCGTTTGTGCAGTTGCACCATTCGTGGGATCACTGCCTGTCGCCTCTGGATCGAATGCTGGAATGTCGGCAGAAAACACAGAAATTGGAATCGGGGGTAGCCAAATGAAGGGTCTAATCTTCACCTGGCTGCTGACTCTGCTGGGTGTATCGGCGTCATTCATTCGCCCCTATCACGGCTTCCTTGTTTACGTCGCATTGGCGGTTTTGCGTCCGGATGCTTTGTGGAGCAGCCATATTCAGGGTGGCCGTTTCAGTATGATCGTGGCATCAGCGATGCTGCTCAACTGGTTCGTGCGCTGCTGCGGCAACTGGAATCTTGGACCAGCTCGCCGAGTGGTGTTGTTGCTCCTGGGTTATTGGCTGTGGAGCGTATTCCTTGCGTTGAGTGCTGACAGTCCGACGCACGCGTGGTACTTCGTGGAACAGCAATCAAAGATTGTACTGCCATTTCTGGTCGGAATTACCACCGTGCAATCGTCAGTCGATTTGCGACGACTGGCGTGGGTGATTGTTGTCTGCCAGGGATATGTTTCTTTAGAACTGAATCGCTACTACTTCAGCGGATACAACTATCTGTGGGAGCAGGGATTCGCGAGTCTCGATAATAACTCGATGGCCATCGGGCTGGTCACGACGCTCGGTGTCGCGTTCTTTCTGTTCTTCTATGAAACGAGCACGATCCGTCGTGCAATCATTGCGGGCTGTGCTGCGTTCATTGGGCACGCGATTCTGTTTTCGTTTTCTCGTGGAGCGATGCTGGCGACGGTCATTTTTCTGGGGATTTCGTTCTTCATCATTCGCAGGACAACTCTGCACTATGCCGTCTACGCGTTAGGAATTGTCGTAGCCCTGTTTACGGCCGGGCCTCAGGTTCGCGACCGCTTCATGGAGACGTTTGCTCAGGAGAACGGTGTTCGTGAAGCGTCAGCTCAGAGCCGTCTGGATCTGTGGCGAGACTGCATTATTCTGTTGGCTGAGGATCCTGTCATGGGCTGTGGACCAGACCACTGGCCTCTGCATGCTCATGAATTTGGCTGGCCGGCCGGCAAAGAAGCTCATAGCTTGTGGGTGCAAACGCTGGTCGAATTGGGAGTTCCCGGTTTCCTGATGTACGTCGGGTTCTTCGTGACAGTACTGGTTCGCTGTTGGTATCTGCTGCAGAAAACTCTGAATGACGAAGACGCCTGGTTCGCGGATTCAGCGCGAATGACGATCGCGTCGCTCATTGGTTTTATGGTCTCCGCTCAGTTCGTAAGTCTGGAAGCTCTCGAGATCCCGTACTACGTTGCATTGCTTGGTGCAGGTTCGCTGGTGGTCCATAATCGAACAATGGGCAATCGCGTTGCCGAACAGTTGTCCGTGCCGGAATTTAATTCTGCATTGCCACCCATGGCGGTCCCGATGGGCTCCATGGTTGCGGCTGCAGTTGCGCCAGCGTCTGATCCATGGTCCGTCGATGATCGCGTTTTCCTGAATCGCCGATTCATGAACGTTCCTGTGGAGCCAACCGCAGTCAACATGGCGGAGTATCCTCCGAGCTTCGAAGCCGCTGCAACACCCTCGGGAACAACGGAGCCACGAGACTGGAGAGACTCGATTGGAACAGAGGTTCCGCAGAAAACAGTGGCAGACGATTTAGTCGCAGACAATGTCGCTGCAGATTATACGAGGCGTGTGGTGATGAACTAGGCGTCGCTATGGCAATGGTAAGAACAGAAAATTTCGGCGGCGAGTTAGCCTGCCAATAATTGGGCACGCAGCACAACACATGCTGTAAGCCTCTTTGCCCTGAAACGGTTCAGGACTTGAGAAGATGCGGGACAGGCTGAGCAGGAACGGGTGTCTGGTTCGAGATGGTATTTGGCAGAGCATGCGGGCAGGAAAATGCGGTTTCTCTATCTCACACTTTGCGTTCTCTCTGTTGCGGGCACGATTCGTTTTGCTTCCCAGTTGACCCGCTCGATGGCGAGCCACAAGGACCCGAACAGTGTTGCTCTGGCCGGACTGTCGCCCGAATCGTCTGGCTCAAAAGGCGCTGAATTGAAGTTTCCGTCGGGACCGATTCATCCTGTCGTCGTCGATGATAAGCCCGATTCGGCTGCGGTGTCCGTGCCAATGCATCCGCCGATCGAAGACGGTACGGAAGATGCCACAGAGGATAACGCCGGCGAAACAGGTCGCCGCAGCGATATAGATCAGAGCAGCGAGACTGAGCCGCGTGAGCCAAAGAATTCATTGAAGCGTTCCGAGCCGGTCAGGCATCAGTCAGCACTGCATGATTCGATGATCACGCCCGGCAATTTTGAGTATCTCGGAGCGATCAGACCACCTCATATTCAGCAGAACGAAACGACTTTTGCCTACGGTGGCTGGGCATTGGCTTACCGCGCTGACGGTGACTCGAAGGGGCCTGATGATGGTTTTCCCGGATCGCTGTATATGGTCGGTCACAGGAATCATCAGAAAGTTGTTGAGATCAATATCCCTGCTCCGGTCCATTCGAAACTCAAACTGGCGGATGATCTTCCGGTTGCTGAAATCCTGCAGCCGTTTGAGGATGTTACGGACGGACTGCTTGAGGAAATGACCAATGGTTCTACGGAGCCCTTTAATCTGGGAGGTCTGCTGGTCACCAACGGGCTACTGCACTGGACGATGCACAAATACTATAACGTTGAGAACCGAGACTATCCGTCGCACGGCACATCGGGGCTCGAGATGGAATCATCCATCGCGGAAGGTCTCTGGCATCTGGGGCCTCTGAACAGCGGAAGCCCTGAGTGGAATTCCTACAAGCACGCCGGATACATTTTTGAGATCCCGCCAGCAGAGGCAACTCGCTGGTTCGGTGGTCGCAATCTGATTTCCGGATTACAGATCAGCACAGGTCTGCAAGCCTCCAGCCAGGGGCCGGCGATGTTTGCCTATTCGCTGCCTCCGGAAGGGACTGCCCCCAACGCTTCACTCAGTACGATTCCGCTGGTGTGGTACTCGGAACAACAACCGCTGAAGTCTCATCATCCTGCGGATCGCTGGACTGGTGGTGCCTGGCTGACCCTTGGCGACAAGCAGGCGATTGTCATTGCCGGCCGTAAAGCACTGGGGGATTATTACTACGGTGAGGCGCGTCCCGAGGATTGCACTCAGGATAAGGGCTATCACGGACCACCTTACGAAGTTGAACTCCTGTTTTATTCACCAGCCAGTCTGATTCATGCGGCGAACGGTCGCCTTTCGGCCTCTGGGCTAACGCCGTGGTATCGATGGGATAGTACGAACGAGGGCGGCGGGCTGAATCAATACATGTTCAATACCTGCGGAAAGCATGTGGGCGGCATGTCCTACGATCGTGAACGCAATCTGTTGTATCTGGTTCAAATTGATGCAGGGAAAACCAGTGATAATGACTATGAGGCACTGCCGATCGTGCATGTCTTCCGAATCACAGAATGATCAATGAGGTCCTCATAAAAGCAGGACAGGCACCCTTTTCAGACATTGTTTGCAGTTTTTTCCCGAGGTTTCGGGAGCCAGTCCCGATTTTGTCAGGCGTTCTCAAAATGAATCAGCTCGTGTGCAATTGTCACAGGAGTTGCAACCCTAATTAGAGGCAACCGGCTTTCATCGGCTGGTCCCCGCCTGGTCACGTTGACAAAACGCACCTTACAACGCGAACTATCTTCTCCTTAGAACAGCCTTCGCAGAATCCGTCAATGATTGAATTCTCATGAAACCACTCCGTGACCTGCTGAAGCACTCCTCCGTTTACGCGGTCGGTCAGATTCTGACTCGGCTCGCGTCGGTGTTGCTGCTTCCGCTATACACCCACTGTCTGACACCGGCTGACTATGGCGTCACGGCTATTCTGGATTTGACCGCTGCTATTCTCTCGCTGATGATCGGCGGTGGAATGGTTTCTGCGGTCGCGCGTTTTCACTTCGACAGTGATTCACCCAGCCATCGTGACCGTCTCTGGTGGACCGGTCTGACTTATCTGGCTGCGACTTCCGGTGTCGTTCTGCTGCCGCTATGGATGGGCCGCCAGGTGTTGTCCGATCTGACACTTGGAGACAATTATCCCGACGGCGCGCACCTGTATACTCTGACCATCGCCACAATTCTGGTTCAGAACGTGGCTCAGTTGGTAGAAGCGTATCTGCGAGTTCTTAAATGGTCGGGTGTGTTTGTAGCCATCTCGTTCGGTCGATTGTTGCTGAATGTCAGCCTGAATGTGTGGTTGCTGGTCGGGATGGACATGGGAGTTGAGGGTTTGCTGCTTGGGAACTTTGCAGCCTCCCTGGTTCATACCATTGCCCTGCTGCTGGTCTTTGTGAAAACTCGCGGACGATTCCAGTTTGATTTTTCACTCTCACTGGAAATGCTCCGATTCAGTGCTCCACTTGTTGTTACAGCCATGCTGGCCATGCTGATGCACGAAGCGGATCGTTACTTCCTGCGAGTATTCATTAGTATGGAAGAGGTGGGCGTTTATTCGCTCGCTCATAAGATTGGCTTTGCTGTCAACACGCTGTGTCTGCTGCCGTTTGCATCGATCTGGCACGTGGCAATTTATGACATTGATCGTATGCCCAAGGCCAACGATGTCTACGCCAAGGTGTTTAGCTGGTTCATTGGTGGCATGGGGATTTTGTTGCTGGGGGCCGCGTTGACGGTGCATCCTGTTCTGCCGCTGCTGACGCCAGACGCATACGGCGATGCGATTGATTTGATCTCCGTAATCCTGCTGGGATTCTTTTTGTTTGGCCTGCAGCTTCAGTTTGAAGTGCCCGCGATGCTGTCGAAGAAAACAAAGCGACTGGTGCCCGGAAGCGTCATGGGAGTCGTCGTGAATGTTGTTGGTAACTTTATGCTTGTGCCTGCATTTGGCAGTTGGGGAGCTGCATGGGTCGGTGCTCTGACTTATGCGTCGTTCTCGTTTACAACGCTGCTGATGTGTCGCTCAATCCGTCCGATACCTTATCCATGGAAGAGCAGTGTTCTTATCAGTGCGGGATTCTGTGGCAGCTATGTGGCGTTGCGATATGGACTGTTTCCGTCGGTCGGCTTCTGGACAGAACTTCTGGCATCCGTCGGTTGCTGTGCTGCCTGGGCCGTTGCACTTTTCGGCCGGGATGGCCTGGAATGGTGGTCGACTCGACAAATCCCAGTTCCGTCATACCAGGCAGCAGCGCCCGAGTCTGAAACTGCTCGAATGAATCAAAGTTCTGCGGGAACAGTTTCGTCGCGTGCCCGCGCCGCCAACGAAATCATGGCCCCCGAAACCGTTAGCGCGTGATTGCACAGCATGAAACGATTTGTGAAGCAATCTTTATCGGCGTTGGCTGCGACTCTCGTGTTTCCTGCGGTCTGTCTGTTTCAGCTGCAGGCGGCCATCTCCGGAGCTGATCGCGTCTTCGGCAGCTGGAGCCAACTGTTCAGCCTTATTCCGGGCCTGACAGGCGTCTATCTGCGACATGCTTTCTTCCGCCGGACGACGAAAGGCTGTGGGCCTGACGCCTGTGTCTCTTTTGGGACGCTGTTTTCTCATCCAGGCGTATCGCTCGGCCGGTCGGTCTACATCGGAAACTACTGCTCGATTGGCGATGTCACAATGGAAGACGATGTGCTGATCGCCTCGCACGTCTCGATCATGAATGGCTGCCGTCAGCACGGTACAGAGCGGCTGGATATTCCGGTGCGTGAACAGACCGGGGTCTACGAACCGGTGACCATTGGTTGTGATTCGTGGATTGGTGAGCGAGCCACCGTGGCGGCCAATGTCGGTAGGCATTGCATCATCGGAGCCGGTGCTCTTGTCTTGTCGCCGGTGCCTGATTACAGCATCGCGGTCGGTGTTCCTGCGCGAGTCATTCGAGATCGCCGGCAACCGCAGCCAACCAACGATATTGAAGCATCGCTTGATCGGGCCGATAGCATGATGAAAAGTTTGCTCTCGACCGCCCTCAAATGATAAACGCTTCAACGTTCATGGACGGTTTCAAAATCGCCGCTCGCTTGAATCAACTGCAGACTGAACCGGTGAGCGTGCGTTCGCTAAGGCTCACTTGTCACACCCTACAGGAAAACGTTGCAATTTGTAGGGTGTGACAAGTTCACCCTGGCGAACGCAGGCACACCATTCAGGATTACTCTGTTGAACCAAATCGTTCGCGGTAAGTAAAGCCTGGGCCAAGCGGATGTGCAGAATGCGTTTTGATAATCAAACGAAAAAAGGGAGCACTCTGCAGGAACAAGTCCGCAGAGTACTCCCTCGATGTTGTTCGACCGGAAAGGCTCCGATCGTCAGTTCAGCAAGTGGCCTTTGATTCGACTAGAAGTCGCCAATCGTCTCGCCGCCTGACTTTGTTCCGAGCCGACCCCAGATTCCATAAGGGCTGGAGGCTCCCAGCGTGGTGGTTACGGCCAAATTGCCCGTATCGATGTTCTCGGAGATGAACCGCACTGAGCCGTCTGCCAGAAGAGCCTGAGCTCCGCCGGTGTGATAGCTGCTGGCAGCAAACATACCGACGGCTCCGTCTGCATTGCCGTTGGCGTCATTGATGCAGGATGGTCCGTTCGGAGGAGTTACTGTATAGAATGAATTGATTTCTGGCTGACCATCACACCAGATTGAACTGAATCGGCCCTTGATCCCAGCGCCTGTTGAATAGCGGGCTCCGGCTCGAATCGGGGCTGCTGCAGCGATGCAAGCTCCGGGATTAGTCGTGATTGTTCCAATCCCGGTGATAATCCCCTGGCCAATCATCGGACTGCCGGTACCACCAATTCCGAAATTCGCCATCATGCGTTCACTGATTGCCACGGTATTGCTTGTGCCATCGGTGATGTCACGTACTCCGAAGCAGCGACGCAGGCAGAATAGTCCGTTGACATTCTGAGCATCACGTCCGGTACCAGCGTCTACGCCGATATAGTCGCCTCGGGAGAAGGCGTAACTGTTGTTGCCGCGAGCAGACAGAATCCCTGGATCTGAAGGACACAGGAAGCCTGCAAATCTCTGAGTGTACCTTGTGACACTAACGCCGCCGCTCCATGGCGCTGAGCCACCGTCGGGAATTCGAGGTGTCGTTGTCGCATCCGGGACTGTGATCTGAGAGTAAAGTGCAGCCTGTTCGAGATACGGAAGCAGGGCAATGAAGCCTGTCCGGCGTTCGTAATTGCCATCGAGACGGCTTGCGTCGTTGTAGCCCACAGTGCCACCTTTGGCATTGCAGAACACACCAAAGACATCGTGGTAGTTGTGCAGGGCGAGGCCAAACTGTTTCAGGTTGTTCTTGCACTGAGTTCGGCGGGCGGACTCACGAGCTTGCTGCACTGCCGGGAGCAGAAGTGCAATCAGGATGGCAATGATCGCAATCACTACCAAGAGTTCAATAAGCGTAAAACCCGGTCTTCTAGCTGCTGGTCGTTGGCTCAACATGGAGCGCTCCTCAGAAAGGGGAAAATCACAACGCGAAAATGAAAGGAAATTCATCAATATTTAATTATTTGCACATTTGCAACCTCAAACGCAGTATTTTGCACACTTTTTTATCACACTCGTATAATCTGCATGCGAGTGAATTTTTTTTGTTCACTCTTTGTTGGTTTATGCGTGACTGGCGTCATCGGATCATGGAAGCGGGTGTAGTCGCAGTTGGTTGTCAAAGTAGGTTCTTTCTGCCGGAAAGGACTTTCTCCGCAAGGCGAACCTTGGTTGCACCAGGGTGAGGATTGCTGGCTGCAAAGTAGCATCGCATGCACCGAAGTTGCGGCGAGCCGCGAAGTGCAGCCCTGCATGCAGGACCTACCGAGATCCGCGACTGCAGCCATCGAATCATCGAAGCAGTGAGCTCGCAACAACTTGCCGAACAAAACGTTCCTGATAGACTATGGTGTGACGCGGCGGTTCACCTTTTGTTTGCTTCCGATCGCGTTAGCCTGCACAGAACGTTGTTCTTAATAGCTTTTTTTAAGGGATTTGTGATGTTACTTCGCGTTGCCTTGGTAGGACTGATGGTTCTGGCTGCAGGGTGCTCAAAAAGTGAAAAGTTGAATCGCCTTCCCGTATTCAAAGTGCGGGGTGTTGTAACACTAAAGGGAAATCCGGTTGCTAACGCAGATATCACCTTTTTGAATGCAGAGGCCAACAGAGGGGCGTTCGGCAAGACAGATGAAAAGGGTGAGTATCAACTGACGACCTATTCTGCATTTGATGGCGCAGTCCCGGGAAAACACTCTGTTTCAATCGTCCACACTCCACCGGTGGCCAATACACCGGCCTTGCCGGCCACTGAAGATACCGCTTACCAGCCGCCGGGAGTTGGTCAGTCGACTCTTCCGCCGGCCCCAAAATCCAATGTTCCAGCAAAATATGCGGACGCTGCAACTTCCGGTTTGATTGCGGTCGTCAACGAAGACAACGAGAACGTCGTGGATTTTGTACTGACGGAATAAGAGGGGTTTGTGTTCAGTGATCTTGCCGGAAGGGTTAGGATTGCTTGAGCCACCCCCCCCCCAGTCGACGACAGCTTGCTGAACCGCGAATGCGGTCTTTGGCGGACCTTGTGATAGGCTAAAGGAACGGTCTCAGATCAACTTCTGGATGCTTCCATGCGATGAAATCCCAACCCGAAACGTCAGTGAGGGATTTTGCACCACAACTCGATCCCTCGCTGACGCTTCGGGTTGAGATAGGGGGAACTGATTTCGGGACTGATCCTGAAGGCTCATCCCTTAAATCGAAGTCTACCACTTGCTTGACGTGACGCTCAGCGGCAGAAACTGCCGCAGGATTTGTGGCAGTGCCTTTCCAGCATGGGATTTGGACTGCCCTTCAATCGTCAAGAGCCAAAAAACCAGAAATGTTTATCCAACCGGTACGACAGGACCGAAGAATAGATTGTGTAGTTCTGTTGCGCTGTCGCGATGATGTTTCCGTGAGAACGGACACGCGGAGGTGATTGGGTCAGGAGACCGATCACCACTGACTGACGTCGGCGGTTGCAGCAGTCTGGAGTTCTGGCGGATGTGTCTGCCAGATGCAGTCAGCGTCCGAGAATTGTAGACAGTAGACCACCGGGACGGTTTCTCAGCAGTACGAGTGCGATCCGGAACGGAAGGTACCTCACGGAGGAGAACTTTCATGCGAAAGTACGGTAAGTGGTTGCTCGTGCTGAGCGTTATCGCGGCCAATCCGGTCGTCGCCAGCGCGGACGGGTTTCTGGGTGGGCGAATGAAGCCTCAGATGCCATTCTCGGGATCAGCCGAGAAAGCTCGCAATCAGGCAAAGGCCGACGAAGTGGCCTCGGCTCTGAGAAGCGGCAGTGTACAAGGCAGCGAAATTGAAATTGAAGTGAAGGATGGCGTTGCGATCCTGAGCGGTAAAGTACACGAAGCCAGCCAACGAGCAAATGCTCAGCAGCTTGCCGCTTCTGTGCCAGGCATTCGTGAGGTTGAGAACAACCTGCGATATGTGCCAGCCGGTGGACAGATCGAGCGTGCTGCGGCTACTCGCCCTGCGGATCCTCGTCAGGGCCGTGTGACTCAGGCTGGTGGCGCTGAACCCGGCGAGTCATCTCGACCAATTCAGCGAGTCAGTGCGGAAGTTCCTGCTGGTCAGGACAACACCGCAATGGCCAATCAGGTCGCCTCATCACTTTCGCAGGTCGGACTTGTCGGTTACGACATCGAGATTCGCG
>Ga0255095_1000720_pt1 | contig 15817 bp, 13 predicted proteins | sample Colum_Law_RepC_8_2_FD_188435 | JGI IMG/M metagenome (GOLD analysis project Ga0255095, IMG submission 188435) | Freshwater microbial communities from Columbia River, Oregon, United States - Colum_Law_RepC_8d | ecosystem: Environmental > Aquatic > Freshwater > River | place: USA: Oregon...
ACGCTGGACTGAGGGGCTTGCCGGGTCCTTGCGGCTTCGGGAGAAACCTTGCCGGTCGGTCCTTGGATTGCCTAACTTCCCGCCATGCTCCTCAAGCTCATCGGCCTGCTCGGACTGGTCGCTTTCATCGCGCTGGCGTGGGCTCTATCGCTGGACCGCAAACGGTTTCCCTGGCGCACCGTCTGGTCTGGTCTGGCCCTTCAATTCGTCTTCGCCTGGCTCATCCTGCGCACCACGATTGGCGCGGCCATCTTTGACTACACCAACCGGGCGGTGGACCGGCTGATCAGCTTTGCGGAGGAAGGCTCCAAGATGGTCTTTGGCCCGCTGGCCAACGGGAAATTGCTGGCGGACAAGTGGGGCCCGGAGAACGCCTTCATCTTCGTCATCACCGTCTCTTCAACCATCATCCTTGTTTCGGCGGTCTCCTCGCTGCTCTACCACTACGGCGTTTTGCAGCGGGTGGTCAAAGGCATGTCCTGGGTGATGGAGCGGGTGATGAAGACCAGTGGCAGCGAAAGCCTCGCGGCGGCGGCGAACATCTTCATGGGGCAGACGGAGGCGCCGCTGGTCATCAAGCCCTACCTGGCCCACATGACCAGAAGCGAGCTGCTGGCGGTGATGATTCCCGGCATGGCCAGCATCGCCGGCGGGGTGATGGCGGCCTACGTCTCGTTTGGGGTTTCCGCCGGGCACCTGTTGACGGCGTCGGTGATGAGCGCCCCGGCCGCGCTGCTGATTTCCAAGATCATGCTGCCCGAGACGGAGCAGAGCGAGACGGCCGAAGGCGCAACGGCCAAGTTGGAGCTGGAATCCACCAACGGGATTGATGCCATCTGCCGCGGCGCAAGCGAGGGCATGGCGCTGTCGCTGAATGTCATGGGCATGTTGATTGCCTTCGTGGCCGTGGTGGCGATGGCAAACTTCCTTATTTCGGTGCCGCAGACGGAAATCTTCAAGATGTCTGACCCTGTGACGCTGCAAAAACTTTTTGGGTGGGTGAACGCCCCCTTCGCCTGGCTGATGGGCGTGCCGGCGAAGGATTGCGTGGCGGTCGGCCAGGTGCTGGGGGAACGCATCGTGCTCAACGAGTTCATCGGCTATCTCTCGCTGGCGAAGTTGAAGGACACGATCGACCCGCGCAGCTTCACCATCGCCACCTACGCGCTGTGCGGCTTCGCGAACTTCGCGAGCATTGCCATCCAGATTGGCGGCATTGGCGCGCTGGCTCCGAGCCGTCGCGCGGAGCTCGCCCAGTTCGGGGTGCGCGCGATGGTGGGGGGGCTGCTGGCCTGCTACATGATGGCGACCATCACCAGCTTGATGGCCAATTAGGCGGCCGGGTGCCGGAGGCGAAAATCTCGCGGGAGGGACAATCACACCTTGAGTCGGGCCAGCGCCTTGGGCACGCTCGCGCCTTAAATCAGCCCGAACCAACGTCATCGCATGGCCGAAGCCTCTACTCCCCCTCCCTCCGCGCTTGACCGCGCACGCAACAAGGCCTACTGGCGGCTCATTCCGCTGCTGTTCGTTTCCTACATGATCGCCTACGTGGATCGCTCCAACGTGGCGATCGCGAAGCTGACGATGACGAAGGACCTGCCGGGCTTCGACAACGCGGTCATCGGCTTTGGCGCGGGGGTGTTCTTCGTCGGCTACTTCCTGCTGGAGATTCCCGGCACGCTGCTGGTGGAACGCTGGAGCGCCCGCAAGTGGATCAGCCGCATCATGATTTCCTGGGGCATTGTGGCGGCGCTCACCGCGTTCGTTGGCACGCACTTGTCCATCTCCGTAACCACCGTGGCGAAGATGAATGCGGCCTTCGGCTGGAAGGTGGGGGTCAGCGAGTTTCAGTTTTACTTCATCCGCTTCCTGCTGGGCTTGGCGGAAGCAGGCTTCTACCCCGGCGTGATCGTCTATCTCACGCACTGGTTTCCGGTGCGCGACCGCACCAAGGCGCTGGCCTATTTCTTCGTGGCCACCCCCATCGCGCAGATGATCAGCCCTAAGATTTCCAACCTGATGCTCAAGATCGGCACCGACGAGGTTGTCAATGGCGTGGCCGTGCATCACCCGGAGCTGATGGGGCTGGAGGGCTGGCAGTGGGTTTACATTTTCTGGGGCATTCCCGCCGTGGTGCTGGGGGTGATGGTGCTGTTCATGCTGCCGGACAAACCGCACCACGCCAAATGGCTCACGGAGGAAGAACGCAAGGCCCTGGAGGAGGAGCTGGCCGCCCAGCAGGGCACCGGCCCCCGGAAGCACATGACGGTGTTCGAGGCGCTCCGGCATCCCAAGGTGTTGCTGCTGGCCACGGCGTATTTCTTCTGCGTGACGGCGAACTACGGCATCGAGTTCTTCCTGCCGAGCATCTTGCAGCAGTGGTATAACCTGAAGTTCGATGCGCTCACCTGGCTCATCATTCTCCCGCCCACCGTCGCCCTGCTCGGGCAGTTGTTCGTCGGGTGGAATTCCGATCGCCTGAAGGAGCGTCGGCTTCATGCCTCGGTGCCCATTGTGATTGGCGCGGTCGCCCTGGCGTGTGCGCCGCTGACGCAAGGCAACCTGCCGTTGACCATCATTGTGTTCATGATTGCCTTCGGCGGAGTGAAGGCCTACCTGCCGGCCTTTTGGGCGCTGCCGAACCTCTTTCTCACGAGCGCGGCGGCGGCGGGCAGCATCGGCTTCATCAACTCCGTGGGCAACCTCGGCGGCTTCATGGGGCCCTACGTGCTGGGCAAGGTTCAGAGTTTGACGGGCTCATTCGTTGGCGGAATTTATTACCTTGCCGGCTCAATGCTGGTTTCCGCCGCGATGATCTACTTGATTGGTTTGGGGCAGAAGGCACCCGAGACAAAGAAATAGCGGGAACGGTGGACCGAAGTTCTGGCGGTTTGCCGCGCTGGATCGAGGCTTACTCCCCAACCGTGATGACTGGTCTGGGTGCGACCAGTGCGCGCAACTGCGGCACATCGAACTTCTCCAGCAGGCCGAAGCAAAACTGCTCCGGCTGGCTCTCCACGCCGAGGTTTTTGTCGATGACCTCTCGCAAGCTGCCGAGCGGCTGGCGCAGCTCCAGGCCACTGATGCTCTTTGGCTCCAGCGCGGCCGCCACCGTGGCAAACACACTGCTGCGCGGTCCCGTGCTGGCCAGTGTGACCGGGCCGAGCTTGCGGTCCTGGGCCAGCCAGCGGGCGGCGGCGGTGAGCTGACTGGCTTGGAGGCCCAGCGGGCGGTCGCCAACGGCCGCCACCAGCAGGGCGAACAGGAAATCCCGCCTGCCGAGGCGGGATTCGCCAAAATAAAACGGGTCGATTGCCACCACGCGACGGCGTGCCTTGAGCAGGGATTCCACCGTTGCTGACAGCTCTTTGCGCCCCGCATCGCCCACCAGCAGCACGGTGGACAATGGAACCCCGCGAACCAGCTCCACCGCCGGGACGGTCCAGGCATCGTCCATGCGCAGCCGCCAGAAAGTCGCGGTGACTTCGTTGGTGGTCGTGGTTCCTGCGAGCTCGGCGCGGACACGATAATGCTTGGCGCGGACCACGCCACCCAGCAGGCCGCGCTGGCTTTCCTGCCATTGGTTCAAGTCGGCTGGATTGGCCGGCCGGGAGTCGCTGCGGGGAAGTGGCTGCGCGAGGGCGAGGGCGAGGCGGTTGAAATCCAGATTATCCGCTGGCAGTGGCACGTTCAGCTCTTCCGCCTTCTTCACTTCGTCGGCCGCCGGGATTTCCTTGGGATCAAACTTGGCGTCTCCCGGGAAAAAGTTGTCGCCCAGCATGCGGTAGAAGACCTCGCGATTCTCCTGCTCGAAGTTGTGCGTGCCGGGGACAAAGTTGTTGTGCCAGCGCAGCTTTTGTTCGGCGTTGAGCAGCTTGAAGACGGGTTCTGCGGCATCCAGCAGCGGCTGGAGCGCGTGGCCGGTGGCGAAGCAGCATTCATCCTTCGCGTTGTAGGTCAGCAGCGCGCCGCGTGGCGCAAGCATTGCGGTGAGGTGCGTGTAGTCCAGCACGGTGGCCAGATCGCTGGGAGTCTGCTCTGAATCGCCCAAGTCAGAAAAATTCCGGGCCCGCGTGCGGAAGCTTGAGTAGCCCGCGACCGGATTGGCCAGCGTGACGCGCGGGTCCAGTCCGCTGATGAAAATCGTCTGCCAGCCGCCACCCGACAAACCGCTGACGGCCACGCGCTTGGGGTCTGCTTCCGGCAGGGCCAGCAGCACATCCAGCGCCCGGGACATCGCGAGGTAGAACGGCGCGATGCCGCTGGTGCCGCACAAGTCCAACTGGTTCATCGCGTAGTGGGCAAACCCCGGCGAACGAAGCTGGCCCATGTTCAGCCACTCGGCATTCAGGGACATGACCCCGCGCTTGGCCAGGTTGATGCAGCGGATCTGTTTGTAAGGCGCGGCCTTGCCCAGCCGGTCGTGGCCATTGACCGCGAGATGCACGGGCACCTTGCCGTTCAGGTTGTCAGGCAGATAGAGCAGGGCAGGGACCCAAAGTCCCGGCAGTGCCTCATAGCGGAGTTTGCGAATCTTGTAGCCCGGACCGCCAGCGACTGTGTCGAACCACTCCACTTTCAGTTTGGCGTCGCGCCAGCCTCGGGCTTCGCCCCGGAAAATGACCTCGTCCAGTGCGGTGCGCCGGAGTCTGGCGGCTGCGGCTTCCCACTCGGCTGCGGACTTCACTGACGGCATCAGCGGCACGCGATTTTCGGTGTAGGTCTGCACCTCGGCCAGTGCCAGATTGGTCCCGATGATCTCGCGGCCCAGCAGCGGAGTGATGAGGTTGGTCTGGCTGTGGGCGTGCGGGGCGAACTGGCCGAGGAGGCAGATGGCTGCGAGCCAAGTGGATTTCATGGAACGATGATGCAAACCCGCCCGCAAACGCGCAACCACCCGTGCGTCGGTTGAGGTGGCCGTTTAATCGTGAGCGGTTTCCGGGCTGCCTGCTGGCTGGTGGCCACGACTTCTTGAAACCTCGCCTCTGCAGCTGTCGTCTTTCTGGCAACGATCACAACGAGTATGAATCCGCTCGAACACCAAGCCCAGCTCCCCGACCTCTTCCTCACGCGCCGCCAGTGGCTCGCCCGTTTCGGTATGGGCATGGGCGCGGTGGGTCTCGGGGCCTTGCTTGGTGACGAGGCGCGTGCCGCCGCCGCCAACGACCTCAACCCGCTCGCGCCCAAGAACCCGCACTTTCCCGCCAAGGCCAAGCGCGTCATCCACATCTTCGCGCAGGGCGCGCCGTCGCATGTGGACACTTGGGACCCGAAGCCGGCGTTGACGAAGAACGACGGCAAGGCCATCCCCGGCGCAGGCGGCGTGGCGTTTGGCTCGCCGTTCAAGTTCACCAAGCAAGGCCGGTCCGGGCTGGAGTTCAGCGAGGTTTTCCCCAGCTTGGCGAAGCACGCGGACTCCATGGCCGTAGTGCGCTCCCTCTACACGGACATTCCGGCCCACGATGTAGCCACGGTCTTCATGAACACCGGTTCGCTCCGCATCGCCAAGCCCTCGCTTGGCTCGTGGCTGCTCTACGGCCTCGGCACGGAGAACCAGAACATGCCGGGCTTCGTCTCGCTGCGGCCCGGCGGTGGGGCGCCCGGCGGCGCGCAGAATTACCAGTCCGCCTTTCTCCCCGGCATCTTCCAAGGCTCCAGCATCAACACGCAGGCGCAGTCGGTGGAGCAGATGATTGAGAACATCCGGAACAATTATCTCGCGCCGAAGGAGCAGCGCCGCCAGCTCGACCTCGTGCATCAGCTCAACGCGATTCACAGCCAGAACTTGCAGAAGGACGCGCAGCTTGAGGCGCGCATCGAGGCGTTCGAGATGGCTTACAAGATGCAGACGGCGGCGACGGACGCGTTCGACATCGCGAAGGAACCGGAGAACGTCCGGTCGCTCTACGGCTCCAGCACGCAGGGCAAGCAGCTCCTCATCGCGCGGCGGCTAGTGGAGCGCGGCGTGCGCTTCGTGCAGGTCTGGGCCAGCGGCTGGGACCATCACAACGATCTGGAAGACCGCCTGCGGGCGAAGGCCGGCGAGATTGACGGCCCGGCGGCGGCACTGCTCACGGACTTGAAGCAGCGCGGGATGCTGGACAGCACGCTGGTCATCTGGGGTGGCGAATTTGGCCGCAAGCCCACGCGCGACAATCGCGGCGCCGACGACCCTGGTCGCGACCACAATAACCGCGCGTTCTCACACTGGCTCGCCGGTGGCGGCATCAAGGGCGGCGTGGCCTACGGCGCGACGGATGAGTTCGGCGCGCGGGCGGTGGAGAACAAGGTCCACATCCACGACTACCACGCGACTTTGCTAGCGCTGATGGGTTTCGACCACGAGAAGCTGACGTATCGCTACAACGGCCGGGACTTCCGGCTGACGGACAACTTCGGCCATGTGGTAAAGGAAATCATCGCTTAAGGAGCCAATATGAAACCCGTCATTCTCCTCCTTGCCGTTCTGAGCCTGGCCCTAGGAGCCGCCACCGCCGCCGACGCGAAGAAGAAAAAGAAACCGCCGACGCCCGTGCCCGCTCCGGCTCCGGCGGTGAAGCCTGCGCTGCCCGCTGGCAAGGCTCCAGCCGCGCCTGCCGCTCCCGCCGCCGCGACGGCGTCCGCCACGCTCACCGCGCAGCAGACGGAATTCTTCGAGGGCAAAATCCGCCCGTTGCTCGCCGCGCACTGCCTCAAATGCCACAGCGCCGCCGAAGGCAAGACCAAGGGTGGTCTCGCGCTCGATACGCGCGAGGGCACGCTCAAAGGTGGCGATTCCGGTCCTGCGGTGGTCCCCGGCAATCCGGACCAATCCTCGCTCATCCGCGCCGTCCGTTACACCGACTCGAATCTCCAGATGCCGCCGAAGGGCGAGAAACTCTCCGACGCGCAAATCGCCGACCTCGTTGCGTGGGTGAAGATGGGCGCGCCCGACCCGCGCACCGGCGCGGCCAAGGGCAAATACGCCGACGCGAGCGCGAAGAAAACTTGGTGGGCCTTCCAGCCCGTGAAGAAGCAGGAGCCGCCGGCCGTGCAGAACAAGTCCTGGCCTGCGAACCCGGTGGACAACTTCATCCTCGCCAAGCTGGAGGAGAAGAATCTCAAACCCAGCGCGCCCGCTGACCGCCGCGTGTTGATTCGCCGGCTTTACTTCGACCTCATCGGCTTGCCGCCCACGCCGGCGGAGGTCGAGGCATTCGTCAACGACAAGTCCTCCACTGCCTACGAGAAGCTCGTGGACAAGCTGCTCGCCTCGCCGCACTACGGCGAGCGCTGGGGGCGCCACTGGCTCGACGTGGCGCGCTACTCGGACACGGTGGGCGACCCCGCCAGGCGGCGCGAGTCGCCTGCGTATCCATTTGCGTGGACCTACCGGGATTACGTGGTGAAGGCGTTCAACGACGACAAGCCTTACGACCAGTTCATCCGCGAGCAGATAGCCGCTGACAAGCTGCCGAACAACAAGGACCGCACCACGCTTGCCGCGCTGGGTTTCATCACGGTGGGCGACCACTTCGATGGCAACCGCGACGACATCATCAACGACCGCATTGACGTGGTGACGAAGGGATTCAACGGGCTGACTGTGGCCTGCGCGCGCTGCCACGACCACATGTTCGACCCGATTCCAACGAAGGATTACTACGCGTTGCACGGCATCTTCGCGAGCACCGAGGAGCCGAAGGATTTGCCCGTCATCGCCACGACAGACAAGGTGAAGTATGCGGAATACCTCAAGGAAAGGGCTGCGCTGGACAAAGCCGAGACCGACCTCATGGCGCAGGCGAAGGCCGCCAAATCCAAGGGCGGCAAGCCCGCCAGCAAGAAGGAACTTCAGAAACAGGCGCAGCAGCTCACCGTGCAAGGCGACCGCCTCGACATGACTCATCCCGGCGCACCGGCTCGTGCAATGGCCGTGCAGGACTCGGCCCAGCCGAAGGATTCGCCGGTTTACATTCGCGGCGAGAAGGACAACAAAGGGGACCTCGTCCCGAGGCGCTATCTGGAAATCTTCCGTCCCCCGAACGCAAAGCCTTTCGCCTACGGCAGCGGGCGCTTGGAACTCGCCTATTCCATCGCGAACAAGAACAACCCGATGACCGCGCGCGTGATGGTGAACCGCGTCTGGCAGCACCACTTCGGCGAGGGCTTCGTGCTGACCCCGGATGACTTCGGCACCATGAGCACGCCGCCGAGCCACCCGGAGTTGCTCGACTATCTCAGCACCTATTTCACTGACAACGGTTGGTCGCTGAAGAAGCTGCACAAGCACATACTCTTGTCCGCGACCTACCAGCAGGCCAGCACGGACAACCCGCGCTACGCGCAGCTCGACCCGTTCAATCGCCTGCTGTGGCGGCAGAACGTGCGCCGGCTGGAGTTCGAGCCGTTGCGCGACTCCATCCTCGCGATGGCTGGATCGCTCGACACGACGCTCGGTGGCCGCCCGGTGAACCTCGGCGGTGGCAGCAGTAACAGCGTCGGCAAGGAAAAGGCCAAGACCGGTGGCCTGCGGCCGCAGGGCAGCTACTCCACGCGCCGCACGCTCTACGGCTATATTGACCGCGCGAACGTGGCCGAGGTGCTGAACCACTTCGACTTCGCACAACCCGAGATGCCCAACGGCAAGCGCTACCAGACGACCGTCCCGCAGCAGGCGCTTTTCCTGATGAACAACCCGCTGGTCATCGAGCAGGCGCGGAAGATTGTCGAGCGCACCGACTTCAAGGGCGTCGAGGACGACGAGAAGCGCATCGCGTTCCTTTACAGCTTGATTTACCAGCGCCCGCCGACTGCGCAGGAAATCCAGCTTGGCCTCGCGTTCTTCGAGGAAGCGCCCGCGACTGGAGCGAGTCTGCCGGCGCAGCAGCCGGCCGCTCAGGCTGCACCAGTGAGGGTAGCTGCTGCGAAGGGCAAGCTCTCGCTGCCCGCGCGCCCCGCCTTCACCCCGCGTCCGTTGAGCGCCTGGGCGGAATACGCCCACGCCCTCATTCTAGCCAACGAGTTTACGTTCGTGAATTGAGCGCGCGTCTCGGCGGCTTGTAGCCGCAGTGTTGCGCCTCGGGGTCCAATTGCCGTTTCGAACTGCCGCTGGCACTGCCAAGGCCACTTTCCGCTCGCCTCCGCCGTTCCTTCTGCAAATCATCCGCTCGCCCCAAAAGCCATGAGCGATAGCGACTATCTCAAATGCGCCTGCTCCCACTGTCAGGGCCATCTTGAGTTTCCCGTCCACGCCGTCGGCATCACCACCACCTGTCCGCACTGTGGTATCGAGACCACGCTCGTTGCACCGGCTGGCACGACCATTGCGCCTCCTCCCCCGCCTCCGCCACCCAAGCCTGTCCCCGCGCCTGTCGCAGCCTCGCCCGTTTCAGCAAGCATGATTCCGGTGGGTGCCGCGCCGACCGGCTCCAAACTCAAAAAGATTCTCAACGTGATTTGGAGCGTGCTCGTCGGCGCGGCGGTGGTTGTCTTTGTCGGCTTCAAAGCTTGGAAATACTTTAGGCGTGCTGGGGATGTCGTCGAGGCGGTGAAAGGCGAGTCGAAACCGGAGCCGCCCAAGCCAGGCGCCGCATCGCCCAAAGCCTCACCGGTGCCGATGCCCGCGCCTGTTGCCGTTCCCACGTCGTTAGTCGTGGCGAAGGGCTCGCCCCCATCGCGGAAGTCGGGCGAGGACTTGCAACTCCTGAGCTTCGAAGTGCACAAGGCCAGTGACGGCAACCTGCAATATATCGTCGGCGTCGTCACCAACCACGCGGCGAAGCAATACTTCAACGTGAAGCTGACGTTTGACCTCACGCGACAGGGCGGCAAAACCGGTGACACCGCCACCGACACGCTGCGCAACCTGCCGGCCAATGTAGGCTCGACCTTCAAGGTCAACATCATCGGCACCACGCCCGTCACCGCCGCGACGCTGACGAAACTGGAAGGGGAAAAGGAATGAAACCCAACACCATCAGCGAACTTGGCCACGCGGCGCTACGCTTCGTCCTTGCGCTCGGCCTGGCCTGCATCTGGCTTGCCCGCGCCACTGCCGCTGACACGGAATACAAGCTCGTCCGTATTGAGCCGGCCAGCCAGTCCATCCGCGTCCGGCTCCCGCTCACCGATGTTGCTGGCAAGGTCCGCCCGAAAGAACGCACTCCCGACGGCTATGGCGAACCGCTCGCGCCCACCAAGACCGCGCTCGGCGCAAAGCACTACCTCGAATGGCAGATCGGCTACGACACCCGCGAGGCCGACGCGCCAAACGTCGTGAAGGAAATCCAGTTCATCCGCCGGGGCGAGACGAAGTTCGGGGCGGAGTTGAGCAAGTTGCTCGTGGACGCCCTGCGCCTCGGCGTCATCTCGACGAACGATCTGCTCCGCGAGCGCGACCGTCTTGCGAAGTTGGCCGAATCCACACTGGAGGAACGCGAAGGCATCACCACCGAGAAGACGCCGCTGGAATCCAAGGGCAGCGCGCTACCTGATGGCTTCACGCGCTGGACGCAGAGGGTGCCGCAGTTCCTGCGCGAGACGGAGCACGGCTGGATTCAGATTCAGCTCAAGCCGCGCCAGCGCGCCGTCGGCAACCAGGCGATGGTCTATGTCTGCATCCCGATGACGCAGGTGCTTGCCACAGATGGCAAACCCCGCGCGCCCGGACCCGCGAAGACGAAGGAAACCGTCTTCTACGACTTCACCCGCGCTAACGCTGGGTTCCTCCTCGACATCGTCCGCGCCTTTGCCATCGCCTCGAAGCAGCACAACGAGGACATCGGGCAGATCCTCGGTAGGATTTTGGAGGGCGGGCCGCCGCGAAAGCTGTGACCGACCTGGCTGCCCGTGCCATCATCCCGCCGGTTTTGAGCACGACTCCGCACCGCCAGTTTGGCCTAGCCCTGCTGCGCGGCTGAGCTGGTGGTGGCCACGATGATCGGCCCTGGGGGCACAGCGGCTTCCTGCTGGCCGACTTGAAATCCCCGTGGGCTGTCCTCGCGGTCTGGGTTGGCGGGATCATTGCGACGCTCGGCGCGTTGAGCTGCGCAGCGCCGGGCCGACGGCTGCCGGAATCGGGGTGGGGTAAATCACGAAAACACGAATGAGTCGGCGCGGGTCTTGATTCCATTGGTGTTCATTCGTGTGCATTCGTGGTTGGGAATGTTTTCCAGCGTTTTACCAGTCAGCCGTTGCCGGGCCTAGCCCAGGAAGCTGACGAGGAAATCGCCCACGGCGCTGCCAATCTCGCCGCCCGCTTCCAGTGCCGCCAGGGGCGTGGCCTCACCGAGCCATCGGCCATGTCCGCGCCGATACCCGTGACAGTGCCCTTGGTCGCCACAGATGACTGCGACGTTGTCACAGGGCGCGCGTTGCGTGCGCTCAGAATCTTCGCCACCTCCGTCTTGGCCAGCCAGATGCCGCCGCAATCGCGACACCGGCTGATTTCAACCGCGCCCTGCATGCGCGTCTGCAACTGGCTGCCGGCACAAGTCGGGCACACCAGCCGGCGCATCAAGAAGCTTGCGCCAGAGGAGGGCTTGGGTGGATCACCGCTCCCGGTTTGCGAGGCCTTTCGGACCAGCGACTCCAGTGCGTCGCGGGAGAACCAAACCCCGTGACATTGGAGGCAACTCCGCGCCTGCACGCCTTCGCGCTGATGCGGAATAAGGGGAGTGCGGTCCGCAGGGCAGAGCATCAAATATCCTTCGGGCCATCCTTCTCCATCGCCTTCTTCAGCGCGGGAACCTGCTCCAGCAGCTTCTCGAACTTGATGCCGGTGAGGCTCTCCAGCACGGGCGGGAGCTGGGCGATGATTTGCGTGACATCGCCGGTGAGCTTGCTCGCGCCGCCGCCGGGGCCGGAGCCGGAGTTGATGATGACCATCTTCTCCATCTTCGACAGCGGCTCGGAGATGCGTCCGGCAATCTCGGGCATGGCCTTCACGAGCAGTTCGATGACGGCGGCCTCGTTGTATTGCTGGAAGGCCTCGGCCTTGAGGCGGGTGGCCTCGGCGGTCGCCTTGCCCTGCGCCTCGATGACGGCGGCTTCTGCCAGACCGCGCGCCTTGTTCACGTCGGCGTCGGCGAGACCGCGGGCCTTGTTGGCCTCGGCCTCGGCCATGCCGGTGGCCTTGGCGACTTCAGCATTGGCAAAGCCCGTGGCCTTCGCCGCGTTGGCCGCGCCGTTCGCCTCGGTTTCGAGCTGGAACTTGCGGGCGTTGGCGAGGGTCTCGACCTTGGTGCGCTCGGCCTCGGCGGGTTTTTGCACGGTGGCCTGGAGCTCGCGCTCCTTGCGTTTGATTTCCTGCTCCTGCAGCTCGATCTGCTTCTGCTTGGCGATGATCTCGACCTGCACCTCCTCCGCCTTCACGAGCTGGCCGGTCTTGTATTTCTGGAGGTCGTAGGCGAGGTCGGATTCGGCCTTCTTCTGGTTCACCGCCGCCTGATACTGGGCGACGTTGCTTTGGTAGTCGCGCTGCGCCTCGGCGATCTTGGTGTCGGCGACGAATTTCGCCTCCTGTCCTGCCTGCGTCGCCTGCGAGGATTTGATCATCGCGTCGCGGTCGGCTTCGGCTTGGGCAATCTGGGCGTCGCGCTTGACCTGCGCGATGCGGGGTTTGCCGAGGGCGTCGAGGTAGCCCTGCGTGTCGCGGATGTCGCGGATGGTGAAGGACACGATGCCCAAACCCATGTTGGCCATGTCGCTGGCAGCGACCTCCTGCACGCGCGAGGCGAAGGCGTCGCGGTTCTGGTAAATCTCCTCCACGGTCATCGTGCCGAGAATCGCCCGCAGGTGGCCTTCCAACGTCTGCATCGCGACGTTCTTGATCTCGTCGGTGGACTTGCTGAGGAACTGCTCGGCGGCGGTGGCGATGGAGATGTCATCGCCCTTGATCTTGATTTGTGCGACGCCATCCACCTTCACCGGCACGCCCTTGCTGGTGTAAACCTCGGGGGTCTGGACATCAATGGTCAGGAGTTCGAGGGACAGGCTGTCCTGCCGCTCGAAGACCGGCCAGACGAAGACGCCGCCGCCCTTGACGATGCGGAAGCCGACCTCGCGGGCTTTGCCGTCGGGATCCACCAGGCGGCGCTTGCGGCCGGAGATGACGAGCACCTCGTTGGGGCCGACCTTGGTGTAGCGGCTCGCAAAGATCGCGAAGATGATGATGACGGTGACCAGCAGGGCGAGCATGGCGACCACGCCAATGGCGGCACCGGGGCCGGAGACTTGGGCAAGCAGGGGTATGAGTGGCATAGGTTGGTTGGGCTGGGGAAAAGGTCAGACGGGCTTGACGAAAAATTGGGAACCGACGATGCGCGTCACGGTGACCGGTGCGCCGGTGGCAATGGCCTTGCCATCCTCAGACCGGGCCGGGGCGGTGTAGCGGGTGCCGCCTTGGACATAAGCAATTTCTCCGACACCGTTTTCGGGAATGCCGGTGCCGAGGGTCGCGGTGATGCCCACCACGCTGGCGACGGTGGATTCGCTCGAGCTTTGCGTCTTGCGGAACACCATCCGCAGCGTGGAGACAATCACGCTGGCGAAGGCGAACGCGCCCACCGCCGCGAGGGGCGCGCTGATGGCTGGCGAGCGGGTCGCCTCCATCAGGCTGAGGAGATAGCCAAACGCGCCAAAGCCGGTCATGAAGGCGGCGATGATCATCGGGCTGAAGGCCGTGACTCCGCCGCTGTCCGAGCCGGACGCCCCTGTTTCCGCATGAGCTCCTCCGATTTCGTGGTGCTCGACGCCTTCGACGAAATGCCCCAGCAACGCGAGGATGATCAGGAAGAGAAAGCCGCCTCCGAGGCACAGCAAGTAAATCAACGAATCCAAGCTCATAACGACCTCGCAGTTTGTGAATGGGGCTGAGTTAAATCGTCGGCGTTTGGTCAGGCAAGAGCGAAAGCGCCGTCACGCGCCCAGTTCAGCCTTCCGTCGGGGGCGACGGATGAAGCAGTAGAGCAACGCGCCGAGCAGGTGCGTGAACAACAGCAGGAGCACCCAGACGAGCTTGTCGTTGCCGGTGCTGGATTCCTTCGTCACGCAGTCGATCAGCATCCAGAGCCAGAATCCGAACGCCAGCAACCCCAGTCCCAGCAGGGGCAGGAGGAGGAACAGTTCCAGCAGGCCGAACATGAACATCATGATTTTCCTTTCGTTGCCGGGCAGTGTGGGGCCGGGCAGGGGCGGGCTCATCTACAAGTTCACGGTGGGTTTGTAGGAAGCGGCCGGCAGGGGCACGTTTGGCTCAAGACGAGGTCGCCGCTGGCGCTTCGCGTTCTGCTCTTCACCCCGCCTTGGCCCCGTGCTACAACCGCCGCCATGCAATCCCATGAGTTGCTCCGCGAGGTGATCAAGGACTCCAGCGCCAAGCAAATCGCTGCTGATCTCAACCTCTCCCTTTCCATGATCTACAAGTGGGCCGAGCCGCCGGAGAACATCGCCGGCAGCGGGCTCGCCAATCCACTGGACCGCATGGAGCAGCTCATCAAGAGCACCAACGATGCGCGGCTGCCACAGTGGATTTGTGAGCGGGCGGGCGGCTTCTTCATCCACAATCCCAAGGCGCATTCGCCACATCCCTTCCAAGTCATACCGGCCACCAACCAGATCGTGCAGGAGTTTGCGGACATGCTCGGTGTCATCGCCGCCGCCGCCGGGGACAGCCACATCACCAAGGCCGAGGCGAAGGACATCCGCCGACGCTGGGAGGACTTGAAGCGCGTGACCGAGGGCTTTGTGCATTGTTGCGAGAGCGGCAGCTTCGCCCCGGTGAAGCAGCCCGCCGCAGCTGGGCCGCCGGAACGCACGCCTTCCTCCGCTCCGCCGGCCGCACGCGCTTAGCCATGCATCCCTAGCGACGGCTGTGCGCCGGGCGGGCTGTAGTCCAGCAGGCACGCTCTCGAAGCCGTGCGCGGTCCCCCGTTGCACCGTCTGGCCGAGTGCGCAATTCCTGCCTAGGACCGCACAAGGAATGCGCAGCCAGAAATGAAAGAGTCACTAGCTTTGGCGGCGTTAGTGGAAGAACAAGAAAGGCAGCTTATGAAACGCTACCATGTGTTGCTGGGGACGGAGGATACCACCTTGGAAACGACCGTGAAGGCGCTGGCCGCCAACGCCGGCTGCGAGTTGGAGTGCGCCAGAACCCGCCGCGATGCCCTCTGTTTGGTGGTGCAGGACACTGCCAATCACGCACCGAAGTGCGAACTGGTGGTCGTGGACCTGGACTGGCGTGAAGGCGGGCACACCCTGCTGACCGACGTTCGGGGCGTGCTGCCAGTGATTGCCATCAGCAGCAAGCCCAAGCACTGGCTGTCCTCCATGCTCCGCCGTCACCGCATCGGCGCCATGCTGGCCAAGCCGGTGTCACCGGAAGCGCTACGGGAGGCGTTCCTGAGGGTCGGAAACATTCCGTGCGATCCGGAGACGCGCGGTGGCTGGTGGCGGCTGGCACCCGTGCTGCAGCACTGGGGCGAGAACCTGCTTCAGGCCGCTTCGGGTGCGCGCCAGCGGGGGGTGTGACGCGAGCTGCCCTGGCTCCATCCCACTGCCCACGGGCGGAACCCTCATGAAGCAACCCACCTCAGCTTCACCCGCCCGACGCGGCTCCGCGCGGACCGCAACACTGCTCTTGGGCATACTCGTTGGACTCAACCAGCCTGACCCGGCTCGTGCCGCCGAAGAATTCCAGAACTGGCATGGCTTCAACTGGCGTATCCACCAAACCACCAACTTCGATGCCTCGGCCTACGGCGAAGTGCGCTACCGGGACGATGCCTCCCAGCTCTTCCAATCGCTCCTCAGCCCAAGGCTCACCTGGAAGGTC
>Ga0255095_1000721_pt1 | contig 15781 bp, 11 predicted proteins | sample Colum_Law_RepC_8_2_FD_188435 | JGI IMG/M metagenome (GOLD analysis project Ga0255095, IMG submission 188435) | Freshwater microbial communities from Columbia River, Oregon, United States - Colum_Law_RepC_8d | ecosystem: Environmental > Aquatic > Freshwater > River | place: USA: Oregon...
CCCTCGAAGCGGGCCAACCGTTGACCCGTCGACACCGAAAAGAGTTCCGCCGTTCCATCCAAGCCCGTGATCCCCGCCGCAACGACCAACGTCGCGCCGTCGGCCGAAAAATGCAGCGCATTCACCTTGCCCGAAATCCCCTCGATCACCCGCTGGGCGCGGCGACCCGAGGCGTTTCGAAACTCCACCCGACCGGCCGTTCCCAGCGCCAGGATCTTGCCATCCGGCGAATACTCGGCAGCGGTCCAGGGCAGCGCCACCCGGCCCGAAACGGCCACCTCGGGCACCTCCAGGTGTTTGAGAATGGACTCGTCCCGCTGAGGGCCCGGAGCCCCGTCGGCGATCCACTGGCGCAGCAGTGCCAACTCCGCCGTAGAAACCCGGGGCTCGTCCTTCGGCGGCATCACCGGCTTGGCACGGCCTTCGATGAGTTTCACCAGCAGCGAGCCTTCCGGGTCCCCGGGCTTCAGGGTCGACCCTTTGTCGCCCCCTTGGTTCAGGCTGGCGAAGGTCTCGACCGAGAATTCGCCTTCGCGATCGGCCTCGTTGTGACAACCCGCACAATGCGTGCGGAGGATCGGCGCGATGTCGCGTTCATAGAGCCAAGCGCGGGTCGCGGCCGAAGCGGCACAAACCGACAGCAGGCAAGCGATGAGCCACCGCAGACCGGCTGGCTGACGAACGATCCCGCAGGCGTTGAGACGTTTCATGGTCAGTGCTGGAAGAGGAATTCGCGGCTGGTGAGGATGGACCAGAAGAGGTCTTCAGCCACCGACGCCCGTTGGTCGGGACCCGCTTCTTGGAACATCCGGAGAAACGCGGCCCGCTCGGCTTCTCGCGGAGCCCGGGACAGCGCCACGGAATAGGCCTCGGTGACGAGACGATCGGCATCAACTCCCTCACCCAAGAGCCGGTTCAAGCGCCCTGCCTGAGCCGACAGCTTGTCGTTCACCGTCGAACCGTTCGACAAGTGCAATGCCTGCACCAAGCTGGGCTGATTCGACCGCTCACACTCGCAGGTGATCTCGCGCTGGTTGCGGCCGAAGGTCTTGAGGAAGTAGGACGTCACCGAGGCGTCGAACAACTGAACCGATCGCGGACTGTTGGTGTAGAACGCGGTCTTTTCGGTGGAGCCATCGCTCAGGGTCAGCTCCGTGAATTGCTCCCGGATGCCGGTGACATCGGCGATGGCATCTTGCATCACCTCGGCACTCAGACGCCGGGGAAAAAACCGCGAATAATGCCGCCGGTCCTCCCGGTTGGTCGGCAGAATTTCGGAAGAACGCCGATACGTCTGAGAAACCAGAATCTCCCGCATCAATGACTTCAAATCAAACCGATGGCTCACCAAGTGATCGGCCAAAGCGGCCAGGAGTCGCTCGTTGGAGGCCGGATTGGAGGCGCGCAAATCATCCACCGACTCGACCAGACCCACGCCCAAGTAATGGGCCCAAATGCGGTTGGCGATGGCGCGTGCGAAATACGGATTGGAGGGTGCGGTCAGCCAGTCGGCCAACACCTCGCGACGATCACGAGTATCGGTCATGGCCATGGCGGGGGCATCCAAGGGCGCTGGAGGCTGGGGCTTTCCCGTCCGGGGCTGAATGAGGTCTCCGGAAGCTTCGACATAGAGTTGGCGCTGCCCATCGCCATTGCGCGGATCTCCGCCCCACCCCTTGGCCCGAACCCGCGAAAAGAGGTTCGCGAACTGGTAGTACTGGTCGTTGGTCCACTTCTCGAGCGGATGATTGTGGCAACGGGCGCAGTTGATGGAGAGCGACAGGAAGGCCTGGCTCACATTCTCGGCCATGGATTCCGGGTCTTGATGAACGGCGAAGAAGTTCGACTCCCCTTCCTCGACCGAAGAGCCCTTGGCCGTGACCACCTGACGCACGAACCGGTCCCACGGCGTGTTGTCGGCCACCTGATTGCGAATCCATCCGTAGTACGATTTCACGGCTGCGGGCCGCAATCGGGCCCCGCTGACGAGCAGCACGTCCGACCATTTGTAGGCCCAGAAATCCACATACTCAGGAGCGCTCAAGAGCCGATCGGCCAAGCGGGCGTGCTTGTCGGCCCGCGCATCGTCAACGAATGCCCGCACCTCGGCCGGTGTCGGCAGGCGACCCAGCGTGTCGAGCGAGGCGCGGCGGATGAACGTGGCGTCGTCGGCCGGCGGCGAGGGCTGCAAGTGCAGGCGCTTCAATTGATCCAGCACCAGGGAGTCGAAAGCACTGGTGCGCGGAGCGGCGGCATAGACGGAATCGGGAATTTCGGCGGCATACGGGGACGTGATGCGTGCGATGACAATCCGCGACGAATACCAGGCCGAGATGGCCCCTTCCCCGGGACCGATCACCGTGACCTTCCCGGTGCCGTCCACCGAGGCCACGGTCTCATCGGTGGAGGTGAACTTCGCCCACCGGGTGACGTCCCGCTCACGGCCGTCGCTGAACCGGGCCTTGACCCTCAGTGTCAGGGTTTCTCCGATCCGCACCGAGCGTTCTCCGGGATCGATGACCAACGTGCTCAACTCGGCCTCGCCGGCTTGGGGACCGGGCGCTCCCTGGGCAATCCAGCGGGCCAGCGTGCGGTAATCCTCCGAATCCACGTCGAATCGCTTGCCGCCCTTGTGCCGGACGGTGGTCGTCGGCTTGGTCAGCAGCAAACTCAAGCCCGGTTGGGACACTTCGACGCGGCGTCCCTGCGCCTCCCGGGTGATGGCCAGATGGTCCGCCTCCGGGTTGTAACCAAACAACGACAGGCGGAACCCACCCTTGCCCGCCATGGCTCCATGACACCCACCGCTGTTGCAGTTGGCCTTGGAGAGGATGGGTACGATGTCGTTGCGGAAGGACACCGGCGGCTCGGAGGCCGAACCCGCCAGCAGTTGCGCTGTGATGGATGGAATCGCCACCAGAAGGCAAACCCCTCGAAAACGACGGCCGTGCGCCAGCAGCGACAGGAGATTCAAGAAGGCTCTCATGTGAACAATTCGCGGATGGGTTCGGTGCCGAGGTCCGTCAGCGTGAACGGTCGCCCGCCCGGGCCAGGCAAATGGGAGGCATGGTTGAGCCCCAACGAATGGAAGATCGTGGCCACGATGTCGCCGGGTTTGACCGGACGTTCGGCGGGAAACCCGCCGATGGGATCACTCGCGCCGACCACGCGCCCGCCCTTCACGCCACCTCCCGCAAAATAGGCCGTGAAGCATTGGGGCCAGTGGTCGCGACCTCCCGCCGGGTTGATCTTCGGGGTGCGACCGAATTCGGAGAGATTGGCCACGAGCGTGTCATCGAGCAGGCCCCGCTCGCTCAAGTCTTCGATGAGCGCGCTGTACGCTTGGTCGTACATGGGACACACGATGTCCTTCATGCCGGCGATGGACGTGAACGGCTTGGATCCGTGGATGTCCCAGGTGATCTCGTCGAACACGGTCAGGAAGGTGTTGATGGTCACGAAGCGCACCCCGCTCTCCACCAATCGCCGCGCCAAGAGGCAGCACTGACCGAAACGGTTCATGCCGTAGCGTTCCCGCACCTTCAGGGGTTCTCGCGTCAAATCAAAGGCCTCACGGGCTTTCTCACTGGTCATGATGCGGAAGGCCGCGTGGAAATTCTCGTCCATCAGCCGGGCATCTTCGCTGGCCTCAAATTGGGCGACGGAAGACTCGACGATATCGCGCATCTTGCGCCGCCGTTCGAGGCGATGGGCCCCGATTTGGTCGGGCGGCAGCAAGTCCGGCACCTTGAAGTTCTTCTGCGACGGATCGGCCATCAACGCGAAGGGATCATGCGCCTTGCCCAGGAACCCGCCGGCCTGCCCGTTGGGCAAATTCCCACCGCCGCGCCCCATCAACTGCGGCAGCACCACGAAAGGCGGCAAGTCGGTGCGACGCCCCTTGAGGTGCGACAGCACGGCACCCGCATGCGGCGTTTGAATACCGCCGGTGAATCGCCGACCGGTTTGCATCATCTGCCAACCGGCGTCATGCACCGCCGCCCCATCGTGGTGGCAAGACCGGACCAGCGAAAACTTGTCGGCGATGGCCGCATGGCGCGGCAGCAGTTCGGAAATTTCGAAGGCGTTGGATTTGGTCCGGATAGGCTTGAACGGCCCGCGAATCTCGGACGGCGCATCCGGCTTCATGTCCCACAAGTCGATGTGGCTGGGGCCTCCGAGGTTGAAGATCATGATGCACGAACGCCGGTCATCCGCGGGCTTCACGATCCCTGCCCCTTTGGCCTGCAAGTACTGCGGCAACGACAGTCCCACCGCCGCCAGTGACCCCACTTGAAGGAACTCTCTGCGCGAAACGCCCGGTCCACAGAGGCGCACCCGGTCCTGGGGAGATTCTGCGAGGAAGTCGTACATAAGGGGATTTTGAACAGAATCGGCACATCCCCTCAAGGTGCAGATGCGTCGGTTGAACGATTCTCCAGCGTCGATGCAAGGACCGGACCCGCGATCGCCGTGCACCGGGATCGACACCAAGTGGTCTTCGGACTGAACACGTCCATCGAACACGGGTCGGTTGAACCGGGCTCCGGAACCATATCGCGCCAACTCGAACTCGATGCCGGCGCGCTGAAGATCAGCAGCGACGGCATCGCCCTCTTCCAGGTGGCCGACGAACTCGACAACGCCCGTCGCTTCAACCAGCCCACCGTGCCCACCGTCCGCTGAACGGGCGGCGCTGGGTCCGTCACTTCCGGCGAGCGGTCCAGGCGCGGCTGACGACGTTGCCGTCCATCGTGGTCTCGGTCTTTCCTTCGATCTTCCCGTTCACGAGCTTGCCGGACATGGAATACACCATGGTGCTGCCATCGGGGCGATCGCGACGCATCGTCCAGGTCAGCGTGTCGCCCTGAACCTTGCCGTCGGTCACCTCCAGGAACTTGCCCGCCTCGCGGCCCCGGACCATTTGTCCCATGAGCCGCGTCCCGTCCTGCTTCAAGGTCATCGGCAAGTCCACCGGCTGATCATCCGGCCCCGGAATGGTCAGCACCCACTCCCCGGAAACATCGCTGCCCGAGGCGACACCGGCCTGAACCGGCGATTCGCCGAGCAACTGGGACAATTGGTTTTCGATGGAATCGGCCCAGATCTGGTAACCCGCCTTGGAGAGGTGCAAGTAATCAGGCATCAGCTCGCGAGGCATGGTGCCGTCGTCGTTGAGGAACTTGTGGCCGAAGTCGGCCCAAAACACGGTCTTGTCATCGGCGATGCGATGCAGCACCTGATTGATTTGAGCCAGCTTGCCCCGTTGGGCATTGAAGTTCTCGGCGCGGGGGAAAATGGCCACCAACAGGATCTTGGTTCCCGGAAGTTTCGTGCGGAGCTTGTCCACGATGGCGCGGACCCCATCCACAATTTGCTCCGGGGAGTTGTCTTCGCCGTTGGAATTGTTGGTCCCGATCATCACCACGGCCGCCTTGGGCTTGAGACCGGCGAGGTTGCCGTTATCGAGACGCCAGAGAACGTGCTGGGTGCGATCGCCGCCGATGCCCAAGTTGATGGCGTTGCGGTGGGCGTAGTGCTTGGCCCAGACCTCCTTGCCCTCGCCTTCCCAGCCTTGGGTGATGGAGTCGCCGATGAAGATCAACTGCGCCTTGCCCCCATCGGCGGCGACCGCGGCATTGAAGCTGGCCTGACGATCCACCCACCCCTTGTCAGTGCGGGGTGCGGGTTCGATGGCGGAATGGGCCAAGGCGGAAACCAGGCCGAACTGAAGGCCAAGGACGAGCGCAGCCAAGCGGGAAGTGGATCTCATGGGCATGGAAAAACCATGCGCCATACACCACCACGGGCGAGGATTTTCTTAGAGCCTGTTAACGACCGTTGAAGCAATACAGCCCACCCTCGGTGCGCAGGTAGACCCGTCCGCCCGAGACCGCCGGAGTGGCCAGCGTGTCTTCGTTGAGCTCATTGCGTGAGAGCAACTCGAACTTGGGAGTCGCCGCCACCACCGCCGTATTGCCCCGGCCGCTGGTGAAATACACCCGCCCCGCCGCCACCACGGGCGACACCTTGACGTTTTCGGTGAAGAGCCGCTCCTGCCAGAGGGCCTCGCCAGTCTTCAAATTCAGGCAGGAGGCCATGCCGTCATCGCGGATGGAAAACAAATGGCCACCGACGATCACCGGCGTGGGGCAATCGGCCGAGTAGCGGGTGGATTTCCAGAGCGAATGGGTCGTGGTGATGTCGCCATGACCACCGGCCTTGATGCCCACAGTGTATCCGCGGTTCTGGAAGCCCGAGGCCACGGCCACCACGACGCCTTCGCCCGCGGTCGGACCCGCAATGGTTCGACCGTAGGGATGCGGGACATCCAAGCCGCTCACACTCCAAACCACATCCCCATTGGACGGGTTGTAGGCGTTGAGCACCTCGGCTCCGGCCACCACCACTTCCAGCTTGCCCCCGTGGCGATGGAAAATGGGCGAGGAGTAGGAATCCTTGCCCTCCTCGCGGGCCGCATTCGATCGATCCTTCTTCCACAAGTCCTTGCCGGTCTTGGCATCCACCGCCAGCACGTAGGAGTCGGCTCCCTGATGCATGCGCACCACGAACAGCCGGTTGCCATCGAGCATCGGCGACGAGCCATAGCCGTGGTTGGTCTTCAGCGGCCCGAATTCCTTCACGAGATTGCGTTGCCACGCGATGCGACCCTCGGCGCTCACGCAGGCCAGATCACCGGTCCCAAAAAGCACCCACACGTGCCGACCGTCCGAAACGGCGGTGGGAGTGGCCATGTTGTGCAACTCGTGCGCATGCAGTTTGCCGCGTGCGATCTCGGTGTCCCAAACCTGCGCCCCGGTCTCGCGATCCAGGGCCAGCAAATGCAGGCCTTGGTCGGGAGTTTGGCTTGTCAGGTAAATGCGTTTGCCGACGATAATCGGCGAAGACGCACCACGGCCCGGCAGCGAGACCTTCCAAGCGAGGTTCTTCTCCTTGGACCACGACACTGGGGCCGACTTTTCCATGCTGATCCCCAAGCCATCGGTCCCGCGCCAACAGGCCCAATCCGCAGCAGAAACCGCGAGAGAGCAGCACAACGACGACAAGGCCACGGCCTGCAAAGGACGGAATGAGTTCATGGAATTGCCACGAACCGTATCGCTGGCCGACCCCGTTTTCCAGCGGGCTTTAACGTTCGGAGAATCTCCGCCCGGACCCGTCGGCAGTCGCCTGGACCTGATCCAGAATCAGCGCGGCCGCTGGGCCAATGCGGCACGAATGATCTTCAGCACCGACTCGCGCTCGGCGCCCGAGATGGGCAAACGCGGCTCACGCACCCACTCCGTGCCCAGGCCGGTTTCCTGGCACAGCAGCTTGATGTACTGCACGAAATGCACGTGCGTATCGAGCTTCATCAGCGGCTGCGACCAACGATACAGCGCGCGCGCCGCATCCCATTGACCGGCCTTGGCCAAGTCCCACAACTGCTGGTTTTCCTTCGGGAAAGCGATGCCGCTGCCGGCGACCCAACCGTCGATCCCCAGAATGGCCGACTCCAGGAACAAGTCATCCACACCCGTGAAAATCTGGTACCGATCGCCCACTTGATTGCGCAACTCGGTGATGCGACGCGTGTTGGCGCTGCTCTCCTTGATGGCCACCAAATTGGACACATCGGTCAACTGGGCGAACATCTCCGGGGTCACATCGGCGTGATAGCCCACAGGGTTGTTGTAGAGCATCCACGGCAGCGGAGTCACCGCAGCCAGCGAGCGGAACCAATGCAGCAACTCGGCCGGATCGGCCTTGTACACCATCGGAGGCATGACCATGAACCCGGAGATGCCCAAGGCCGCACAATCGCGCATGTAGGTGGCGGCCGATTGCAAACTCATCTCGGCGACCCCGCTCAAGACCGGCACCCGACCCTTCGCCGTCTCCAACGCGCAGCGCACCACGGCCCGCTTTTCGTCGGGCTGCAGGCATTGGTTCTCACCCAACGAACCGCACACCACCAACCCGGCCACCCCGGATTGAATCAGCACCTCGAAGTGATGCGCCGTCGCCGCAAAGTCGATGGACTGATCGGCGTTCAGGTGAGTGATGGCTGCAGGGAAAACTCCGGTCCAACGGGGATGATTCATGGCGCTCTCTTGAGTTCGGCACTGGGCCTGTCGGCGTTCTGACCCCGCATCTTCGCGGCAGAACAGCGTCTTCAGGCATCGCCCCAATGGGGCTGGGGGCGCAACGTACCGTCCGGGTTTCCGGCGGGTCAACGCACCGTTTGGCCGATGGCCACCGTGCCTCCCGGCACCTTGGATCGCCTCACTGTCGGATTACATCCAGAGCCAATACGCCCTTGAACCCCATCGCGTTGTGACGGAAGGCTTGGAAATCCTGTCATGTCTCCCTCTCGGATCACGCTGTGGTTCCTGCCCATACTCCTGCTGATCGGGGTCGGCATTAGCCATCGAGGGCTCGCCGCGAACGAGCCGGTTTTCTTTCGGGGGATCAACCTGAACGGCCCTGCCATCCGGATCGACGGTCATGACTGGGAGGCGGAGACGACCACGAATCTCGTCCTCAGCGGGAAAAGCTTCGAGAACCAGCAGGTGCCGCTGCGGCCGGCCACCGATCCATCGCGGAGCCGGATGATCCGCAGCAGTCGCTGGGGCAGTCGGGTGGATGTCAGCCTGACTTCGGTGCCGCCCGGGACCTTCCAAGTCTTCGCCTATGTCTGGGAAGACAATCACAGTGAGCAGTTCGATCTGCTGCTCAACGGTCGGGTGGTCGCCGAGAAATTCCACAGCGGTGCCGCAGGCTCCTGGCAGCGGTTGGGTCCGTGGCCCCTCCGCCTCGAAGGCACCAACACACAAATCACCCTTTCGGCCCGGGGCCCAGGCCATGGCGCGGCCAATTTGTCCGGCATCGAGGTGTGGTCGGGCGCTGGAACCATTCCATCTCCGGAAGCGCCCCGATTCGCCGGCACACCGTCGGCCGAGCAGGTCGCATTCTTCGAGAGCCGGATCCGACCTGTCTTGGTCGAACACTGCTACGAATGCCACAGCGCGCAGTCCGCGAAGCTCAAGGGGGGCCTGCTGCTGGATTCGAGGGCCGGCGTGATCCGCGGCGGGGACAGCGGACCGATCATCGCCCCGGGTGACCCCGAGGCCAGTCTGTTGATCCGGGCGGTGCAGCGCACCGATCCCGCCCTCACCATGCCGCCGAAACAATCGCTGCCGCCCCAGGCGATCGAAGATCTGATCGCATGGGTGCGCATGGGCGCCCCGGACCCGAGAACCGAGGATACGGTCGCCCAACAAGGTGCGCGGTCGTCGATCGACTGGAACCGTGCCCGCGAGTGGTGGTCGTTCCGCCCCGTGGTGGATCCGCCGTTGCCGAAGCTTCGGAATCCGTCCTGGCCGGCCAACGGCCTCGACACCCTCATCCTGGCCCGATTGGAGTCCGCCGGGCTCGAGCCCACTCCGGATGCGGATCGCCGGACACTAATCCGAAGGATGAGTTTCGATCTCCTCGGCCTGCCTCCGGACCCGGCCGAGGTCGACGCCTTCGTGAACGATCCTTCACCGGACGCCGTGTCGCGGTTGGTGGACCGATTCCTCGACTCTCCGAGATACGGCGAGCGTTGGGGGCGGCACTGGCTCGATGTAGTCCGCTATGCCGACACGGCGGGCGACAATTCCGATTTCCCCGTACCACAACTCCACCAGTACCGGGACTGGGTCATCCGGTCCTTCAACCAGGATCTGTCCTTCCATCAATTCGTCCGGGAACAGATCGCGGGCGATCTCCTCGAGAGCACCGACCCGGAACAGCGATTCTCGCGGATCATCGCCACCGGCTACCTGGCCAACGCGCGGCGGTTCGGCTCGCGGGTCGACGATTATCCATGGCACCTGACCATCGAAGACACGCTCGACAACCTCGGGCGGAGCTTCTTGGGTCTGTCGCTCAACTGCGCGCGCTGCCACGACCACAAATTCGACCCGATCTCCACCGCCGACTACTACGCGCTCTACGGGATCTTCAACAGCACCCGCTACCCCTGGCCCGGGATCGAGCTGGAGCAGCACCAACGCGACCTGATCCCCCTGGTGGACCGCGATCAATGGCCCGACTATCAGGTCAGAAAAGAGGCTCGCGATGCGGAGGCCAAGCGCCTTCAGAAGCGGGTCCAGACCTCGAAAGACGCCCTGAAAGCCGCCCCAGCTGAGGGCAAATCCGAGGCGGAGGCCCAGGTCCGCGAGGCCGAGACGGCCCTTCGCAATCACGCACATCTGGCCCCACTGGCCGAGATGGCCTACGCCGTCACGGAATCGGACCGGACTGGGGACGCGCAGATCCAGATCAAGGGGGACCCTGCCCGACCCGGATCCCTGATTCGGCGACGCTTCCTGCAGGTGCTGGGCGGCGACCCGCTGCCCGTGGGAACGAGCAGCAGCGGCCGACGCGAACTCGCCGAATGGATCACCCGCCCCGGCAACCCCTTGGTGGACCGGGTCTGGGTCAACCGCGTCTGGCAGCATCATTTCGGCCGCGGCCTCGTGCCCACGCCCAACGATTTCGGCCGGCAAGGTCGCCCGCCATCCCACCCGGAACTCCTCGACTGGTTGGCGGCCCGCTTCCGGAAATCGGATGGCTCCACTAAGTCGCTGCATCGGTTGATCGTACTCTCGCGGACCTACCGCCAATCGGCCACTCGGTCGATGGCCTCCCTCGAACGGGATCCATCCAACGAACTACTGAGCGCCTTCCCCCGGCGACGACTCGATGCGGAGGCCATGCGCGACACGCTCCTGCTGCTCGGATCCTCGCTCGACCTCTCGCCGGCCGGGGCCCACCCCTTCCCGCCAGAACACGAATGGAAGTTCACCCAACACAACCCGTTCCGGGCCTTGTACGAGACATCCCATCGGAGTGTCTTCCTGATGACCCAACGCATCCAGCGACACCCCTTCCTAGCCACCTTCGACGGAGCCGACCCCTCGGCCAGCACTCCATCTCGACTCACCAGCACCACGCCGGTGCAGGCCCTGTTTCTGATCAATGACCCGCTCGTCCACACCCAAGCGGCGCGTTTTGGGAACCGCGTCTTCCGCTCTGGAGGATCACCGTCCCAACGGATTGACCTCGCGTACCGCATGGCCCTCGGACGCCCCGCGGCACCGGAAGAAGCAAGACTGGCACTGCGTTTCCTTGGAGCCGCCGCGGCCGCGGAATCACGCTCCGAAACAGACCACCCGGCGGCGTGGGAATCCCTGGCCCGGACACTGTTCCGACTCAACGAGTTTGTTTACCTCGACTGACCCCAACGCCACCATGATCCCTCAGCTTGGCAAGATGACTCGACGTGCCTCAATCCGTTCGCTGGTGGGCGGCTCGCTGCTGCTGCCGGGCATTGTCTCTGACCTCCTGGCACAGGGGCAGCCGACCCTGGGCGAGGCGTCTGGTAATCCACTGGCACCCCGAGCACCGCATTTTGCAGGCCGGGCCCGTCGGGTGATCTTCATCTTCTCCAATGGCGGCGTGTCCCACATGGACACCTTCGACCACAAACCGAAGCTCTTCGCGGCGGACGGGAAGACCCTCGGCGTCGGCGGAGGCCTGTCGAACCAGCAGCGCCGGTTGCTGCGGCCGGGCTGGGAGTTCCGTCCGGGCGGCCGCTGCGGAACCCTGGTCAGCGACCTGTTCCCGCACCTGCGCGAGTGCATGGACGAGATCTGCCTCATCCGCTCGATGAAGAGCGACGACAACGAGCACTATCAGGCAACCCTCGCGATCCACACCGGATCGTTCTTCTTCTCCCGTCCGAGTCTGGGATCGTGGGTCAGCTACGGACTCGGCACCCTCAACCAGAACTTACCCTCGTTCGTAGTGATCTCGGCCGGTTCCCCGTACGCCGGCACCCAGATCTTCAGCAACGACTTCCTGCCGGCCTACCACCAGGGCGTGCGAGTCATCCCCGGTCGCGAACCGATCGCCAACCTCGACAGACGATCCTCCCGTTCCGGAGCTCAGGAACTCGAGCTCGGCTTGGCCGAGGCCCTCAACCGGCGGCACCTGGATGCGCGTGGCCATGACACCGACCTCGCCGCCCGGATCCGAACCTTCGAGACCGCCTTCCACATGCAAACGGATGCCCGAGACGTCTTCGACTTGTCGAAGGAATCGGAGTCCACCCTGGGATTGTACGGCCTGAAGCGCGGCCAGACCGATGGCTTCGGTTGGCCCTGCCTGGTGGCTCGCCGTCTGGCGGAGCGCGGGGTCCGGTTCATCGAACTGGTGGATGGGTCATCCTCGCACAACTGGGACCAGCACGGCGACATGGCCGAGCACGCCCAGCACGCTCGCAACATCGACCAACCCATCGCGGGATTGCTCCGGGACCTGCGCCAGCGGGGCATGCTCGACGACACCCTAGTCGTGTGGACCACGGAGTTCGGGCGCACCCCGGGCGTGGACGGCGACAAGGGCCGCGGCCACCACAGCGCGTGCTTCTCCTCATGGCTCGCCGGGGCCGGCGTGCGCGCAGGGAGCACCTACGGCAGCACCGACGAACTCGGCGCGAGCGTTGCCGAGAACCGGGTTCACGTTCACGACTTCCACGCCACCCTGCTCCACCTCCTAGGCATGGATCATGAACGCCTGACTTTCCGGCACGGCGGCCGCGACTACCGTCTCACTGACGTGCACGGTAATGTGGTCCAAGCGCTGCTGGCCTGACCGGTCGGCCGGGATAAGCCGCCATCAGTGCTCCCTCGGCAGCTGGTTGCGGATTCGCATACGTTCCAGTAAAGTATGCGTATGAAGGACCGAGTAACCGTCACCATGGACCGTGAGCTGATCGTCCGAGCCAAACGTCAAGCCCACCGGACCGGAACCAGCCTGTCGGGTTTCGTGGAGCGTTCGCTACAGGCCTCTATGGCCCCCCAGACCAAGCCGGCTGGTTCCTTCGTGGAACGGTGGGCAGGCCAGTTCACCCTTCGTGAAGGCGGGATTGAGGACCTTCGGCTGCAGGCGTTGAAGACCCAGCACCGTCTCGCGTGAAGATCCTGATCGATACTGACATTCTGCTGGATGTCGCTCTCCGCCGCTCCGAGTTCTATGCGCACTCCGCGGCGGTTTTGTCTTGGGCTGAAGCCAATCCTGGTCAGGCCGCTGTGGCGTGGCACAGCCTTTCCAATCTGGCCTACATGATAAAGCCCGATGCCCGAACGCTCATCGCAGACCTGCTCGATTTCGTCGAAGTCGCACAGGTCAGCACGCCAGACATGCACGCCGCGCTCGGACTGCCGATGAAGGACTTGGAAGATGCCATGCAGGTGGCCGCCGCGCTTTCATTTGGTGCCCGCCACTTGGTCACGCGCAATCTGCCGGACCACCGCCGCTCGGCGGTGCCCGCACTGGCTCCCCAAGCGTTCCTGGCACTGGTGGAATAAAAATGAAAAGGAGCGAAGATCGGAGGTGCGTTAAAGACTCCTGACAAAATCGCAGTGCCTGACGAACTCAGCGAGATCCCTTCCAGGCTCACATCGACAGAGAAACATTCCACCGAAGAAAACCGTGCGAATGGCCGAAACCGGAAAGTTGCTTTCCTTTCGGTCGGGATACGTTAGCGATCCCTCACTGTGAACGACAAGACACCCGATCCGAGCCCGAAGGTCGGCAACACATCCGGCGCTCCGGCCGCCAACGCAGCGGCATCCCCGCCTAGGAAAACCGGTTTCCCGTGGTTTCCCGCAATCACCGTCGCGCTGGTGGCGGCAGGCATCGCTGCCGTGCAGTGGCGACCGGAACTGGAGCGCAACCTGCGCGCCTGGGCTACGGCAGCCTTGACCCTTCTCGGTACACTCACGCTGTTGATCTGGTTCCTCGCATCGTCCCGGTTCCGGGCCCGGACCCGGCTGGTCGGCTTGGCCATCGTCATCCTCTCTGGACTCGTCCTGAAGGGGTCCTTGCGGGTGGATGGCACGATCAATGGCACGGGCCTGCCCCGGTTGGTCTGGCGAGGGAGCCACTCCGACGCGACCGCGCCAACCGCAACGCCCACCGAAACGGCGAAAAACCCGGATCACGGAACGGCCCTTCCCGGCTTGGAAGACTCCGCCCAATTCCTCGGGCCCGGCCGAACCGGCGTTCTGCCGGTCGCCCGATTCTCCACGAATTGGAACACCCAAGCCCCGCGCGAGCTGTGGCGACGCCCCATCGGACTCGGATGGTCCTCGTTCGCGGTGGTCGGCGGACAAGCCTGGACTCAGGAACAGGTGGGCAATGACGAGCGGGTGATTTGCATCAACGTGGCCACAGGCCAAACCGTTTGGAGCCATTCCGAGCGCACCCGTTTTTCCGAATGGCAAGGCGGCGACGGCCCGCGCGCGACACCCACCGTTCAAGAGGGCCGAGTGTATGCCATGGGCGGGACCGGAATCTTGCTCTGCCTCGACGCGGCGACGGGGCGGCTCGTGTGGCGACGTTCGGTGCTCGAAGAAAACGGCTTATCCAACCTCATCTGGGGCACGAGTTCATCGCCATTGATCGTCGACGACCTCACCGTGATCACCGGCGGTCGGGGTTCCGGAGCGGTGCTCTACGCCTACCGGTCCGCGGACGGCAGCCCGGCTTGGAAATCCGGAGACGGCGATGCGAGCTACGCCTCACCAATTCTGGCCACGCTGGCCGGTCGCCGCATGATCTTGTCGAACAACGCCACGAGCCTCACCGCCCATGATCCCACCACCGGCCGCATCTTGTTCAATCATGCCTGGGGCGGCTCGAAATGGCCCAAGGCTTCGCAACCAGTGGTGCTACCCGGAGATCAGGTTTTCGTGTCGGGCGGCTACGGGATGGGTTGCCAAATCATCCAAGTAAAAGTCGGCGAGGCCGGCTCCGACCACGCGACGGGAACCCTGAAAACTGAGACCACGTGGAAAGGCATCACCATGAAGACCCAGTTCAACAGCCCGGGTTTGCGCAACGGCTACGTGTATGGGCTCGATGACGGACTGCTGGCCTGTGTCGATGCGAGCACCGGACGCCGCATTTGGAAGGACGGCCGATTCGGTTCGGGCCAGACCTTGATCGTCGGCGATACAATCGTGGTGCAGAACGAAAACGGCACCGTGCACCTCTGTGCCGCCAGCCCGGATGGGTTCCGCGAATTCGGAAGCATTGCGGCCCTGTCCTCCAAGACCTGGAACCAACCGGCGATGGCCGGCCGCTACCTGCTGGTGCGCAATGACCGGGAAGCCGTGTGCTGGGAACTCCCCGCCGCCAGGAAGTAACCCGAAGCATCAAAAATCGGTGAGCTTTGTCGCCCATCGTACTTTGTCGGCCATTGCCTCAAGACGCCGTCGCTCCCGGGGCTCCGTCTTGCCTCGGGCTTGAAGATCCCCCGCTCCACATCAACCCTGAGGCGGCGCCCGTGAATCCCAAAAAAAGCAAGAACTCCCAGCCGGTCCTCTTCGAAATGGATATGCCCACCGAGCTCGTCCAGCACGACGCCGGAGGCAAGGCGCGCCCGGCGTGGCCCAAGGATTCCACCGTCACCGCGGTGTTCTCGGACTGCCAACGGTATCGCTACCAGCTTCGAGAGGTCTGGGATCCGGGCCGTCCGATGGTGCTCTGGTTGCTCATGAATCCCAGCGTGGCCTGCCTGGATTACGCCGATCCCACGCTCCGAAAAACCGGCAATTTCGCACGCATTTGGGGCTATGGCGGGCAGTGGGTCGGCAATGTCCACGCGTACCGGTCCACCGACAAAAACCGCCTGCTGGAGGTCGACGATCCGGTGGGACCGGAC
>Ga0255095_1000729_pt1 | contig 15703 bp, 10 predicted proteins | sample Colum_Law_RepC_8_2_FD_188435 | JGI IMG/M metagenome (GOLD analysis project Ga0255095, IMG submission 188435) | Freshwater microbial communities from Columbia River, Oregon, United States - Colum_Law_RepC_8d | ecosystem: Environmental > Aquatic > Freshwater > River | place: USA: Oregon...
GCCTACGCCAACGGCTATGTGGTGGGCTCCGGTGCCTATGCCCTGCCCGGCGGGCATGCAGGCCACATGAGCTCGCACGTCTACAGCGGCGCCTTTGTGCTCGATCGTCTGGAGACTGTCGACTCCGCTGAAGGCCGCGCCACCCACTTCGCCATCGACGCCTGGTACGGCCGCGACTTCCGGCGCTGGTGGCTGCTTTCCGAGGGCGAACACACATCGGGCGAGTCTCTGGAGGCCAGCACAGAGCTGCTCGCCTCGCGTGCAGTGAGCAACTATTGGGATGCGGTGGGAGGTGTGCAACTGGACACGGGCGACTCCACCCGTTCCTGGCTGAGTGTTGGTGTGCGCGGCCTGGCCCCTTACTGGTTTGAAGTGGATGCGCGCCTGCTGCTGGGCGAGTCCGGCCAGAGTGCCCTGACGCTGGAAAGCGAATACGATCTGCGTCTGACCCAGAAGCTGATTCTGCAGCCGCTGGCAGAACTGACGTTCCACGGCCGCTCTATGGCGCAGCATGGGGAAGGACGCGGCCTGGCCGATGTTCACATGGGTCTGCGACTGCGCCACGAATTCACGCCGCAATTTGCGCCCTATGTTGGCGTAGAACACTCACGTCAGTTCGGCGACACCGCCCGCTTCCACCGCCAGCAGGGCGAACCCACACGCGACACCCGCCTGGTGCTGGGCCTGCGCCTGTGGTTCTGAAATGCTGTGGGAGCGGGCCTTGTGAGAGGGCCTTGTGAGACTGCCCTGTGGGAGCGGGCCTTGCCCGCGAACAAATCGCGGGCAAGGCCCGCTCCCACAGGGCAAGCTCCCACAGATCCAGCCCCCGATCACAGCAGCAGCGGCACCAGCGAGATCAGCAGCAGCCCCGCCATCACGCGATTGAACAGCATCAGCCGTCGACCATGCTGCAGCCAGTCCTTCAGCGCCACGCCGCCCACGTTCCACAGACACGTCAGCGGCAAGCCCACCACGGCAAACGTCACACCGATCAGCAGAGTACTCACCAGCATCTGCGCAGGATTCACATAGGTGGCCAGTCCGGTAATCAGCATCAGCCATGCCTTCGGATTGATCCACTGGAACAGCGCCGCCTGCAGAAAACTCAGCGGCCTGACCTGCCCCGCTTCGCCCAGCGCAGCCACACTCGGCTTGAGCAGTTGCACCGCCATGTAGATCAGGAAGGCGCTGCCCGCCAGCTTGAGCACGACAATGCTGACAGGCCAGGTGCTGAACAGCTGCCCGAGTCCCAGCGCGATGGCCAGCAGAAGCACCTGACAGCCTGCGGTTATGCCCAGAATATGGGGAAGAGAACGTCGGAACCCGAAATTGGCGCCGGCGGTCAGCAGCATCAGATTGTTGGGCCCGGGTGTACCCACCATGGCGATGACGAAAAGAGCGACGGGGATCAGTTGTTCGAAAGACATGCAGGGCTCCTTGAATGGCGTCTATCCTGAAGGCACAATCCCGGGCAGTACAGAGTCACATTTTTGCAATTGTGGCAGTACAGATGAGACAGCCCAGGAGCCTCGCCCATGATCTATCAGCAACTTGCCGAACGCCTGCATGCCCTGATCCGTGACCAGATCTACCCTGTGGGCAGCGCGCTGCCCGGTGTGCGCCGCCTCAGCGAGCAGCATGGCGTCAGTGTCTCGACTGCAGTCAGCGCCTGTCAGGAACTGGAGAAGCGGGGAGTTCTGGAGGCACGCCCACGCTCCGGCTTCTATGTGCGCCAGCTGCCGGCGCTGCGGGAGCCGCCACGTCCGAGCCTGGTCAGCCGCTCACCCAGAGCAGTGAGCGGTCAGGACCGCGCGCTGCGACTGGTACAGGCAGTCAATGACCCCGGCATCCTCAATCTGGGCGCGGCCGTCCCCAATCCCGAGCTGATGCCGACTGCCGCCATCGAGCGCGCATTCCGCACCGTATTGCGCGAACAGCGCCGCCGCTGCGTGGGCTATGAGTTCCCTCCGGGCGCGCTGGAACTGCGCACGCAGATCGCCCGGCGCCTGGCAGGACTGCAGTGCGCCGTGCTGCCTGCCGACGTCTTGATCACCAACAGTTGCCAGGAGTCCATCACCATTGCGCTGAAGCTGCTGACGCGTCCGGGCGACACCGTGGCGCTGGAGTCGCCCACCTATTACGGACTGCTGCAGGTCATCGAATCACTGGGGCTGAAGGCCCTGGAGATCCCCGCCGACCCGGTAACGGGCATCTCCCTGGAGGCACTGGAGCAGGCGCTGGAGCGCTGGCCCATTGCCGCCTGCGTGCTGATTCCGAATTTTTCCAACCCACTGGGCGTGTGCCTGACGGATCAGCGCAAGCAGGACGTGTTGCGCCTGCTCAGCCACTTTCGGGTGCCGCTGGTGGAGGATGATATTTACGGCGATCTGCCGCTGTCGGGACCTCGCCCGCGGCCGATCAAGTCCTGGGATGTGAATGGCCTGGTCTATTACTGCGGCTCGTCCTCGAAGTCGCTTTCGGCGGGACTGCGGGTAGGCTGGCTTGTGCCTGGCAGTGTCAAGGACAACGATCGCTCACGGGCGGACTACCTGCAATACATGAACACCGTGGCGGTCTCCACGCCCTCGCAACTGGCGCTGGCTCATTATCTGCAGAACGGGCACTACGAACGTTATCTGCGCAAAGTATGCGCGCAGCTGGCCATGGCCGTGGCTCGCATGACGGACCGGGTCACGCAACTGTTTCCTCCGCAGACGCGAGTATCGCGACCGGCAGGCGGCTTTGTGCTGTGGGTGGAATTGCCGGGCACGGTGGACACCACTGCCCTGATGGAACAGGCCCTCGCTCTGGGCATCAGCTTTGCGCCCGGTGCGCTGTTCTCGGCATCCGGCAAATACACGCACTGCCTGCGCCTCAATTGCGCCGTGCACTGGGATGCCCGCACGGAGCGCGCGCTGGTGGCGCTGTCGGGGCTGTTGTAAGCCCAAATAAAAAGGCCGGAGCCAACGCACGCGGCGTTCGCTCCGGCCCTTGTTTCAGGCGTCAGACGTGAGTCTTACGCGCCCGGCTGCCAGTCCATGGACACCCAGACCTGACGACCCCAGGGGGTTGACAGACGTGAGGCAAATCCACCGATGATCGGCAAGCGCTGCGGACGAATGTCGAACAGGTTGCTGACACCCGCGCTCACCGTGATAGTGCTGTCGAAGTACTGATCAAAGGTATACGCATACTGGGCATTGGTGATGGTCTCGGCATCGATCTTGCGATCTACCATGGCCAGCCAGCCGTCGTTGTAGCGGTCGATCGGACGGTCATCGAACGTCACGCCGCTGCGGTAGTTCGCAGAAATGCTGGCGCTTTGATTGCCTCGGAACCAGTTCACGCGCACGCTGCCCTTCACATCCGGCAGCGGAGGCACGATACCTGTCTGCGCGTTCAAATTGCCAAGCGCGTCCACCAGCACGCCAGTATTGTCCTCATACTCGTAGTTCATGTAGTAGGACGCTTCCAGTGTCGTGGTGAACGTGCCCACATCGCCTGCATCATAGGTATAGCGGACTTTGGCATCCAGCAGATCGATGTACACGGACGCAATGTTCTGCGCCTGTCTGAAGATGGTGTCTACAGACATGTCGGCAGGGTCGCGAAGTACCGGATTGCCTGACCCTGCGATGGAACGCAGATAGGCAGTCGCCGCCGCACGGTCACCCGCATTGGCAGCATTGTAGGTGGCAGTGCTGCGGCCAGTGGCGGCAAGGAACTCGCGGAACTGGTCATACACGGTGTCCGTATCATCCAGTGTGCGGATACGGTCGATGTAGGACACGCTCTGGTAGTCCATGCTGATACTGAGATCTTCGATGCCTTCATACGTGAAACCGAAGTTCTTGATGGTCGAGGTTTCCGGCGCCAGGTTCGGATTGCCGGCCTGACATGTGGAAGAACCAATCAATGAGGCATTGAAGAACGGGTCATTGCCGGAGAAAGCTTCACCGCAAAGCTCGTTCGGGATGAAAGGACGGGCCTGTTCCGGCGTCGGTGCCAGGAAGCTCTCGCCCCACGATGCACGCAGTGCCAGTCCATCCATCGCTTCCCAGCGCAGAGCGACTTTCGGCGTGGTGGATTCCAGACCGAAGTCGGTGAACTGCTCGTGGCGCACAGCGGCCTGAGCGGACAGAGATTCCAGAATGGGGACTTCCATTTCCACAAACACCGCTCGCACGGCGCTGAAGTACTCGGAATCCTTGCGCACTGGCGTTGTGATATCCACGTTGTAGTTGTTGCCGACGGCAGACAGCGGGTTTGCAAAGTCCTGCACGATGGTGTCGCGCCACTGGTAACCAGTCGCCATGGAGACCGCGCCTGCCGGCAGATCGAAGAGTTCACCGGTGATGGTGACTTCGGCGATGTCCAGGAAATCGCGGTCAGTGGTCAAATGAATCTCATCCCACATCCAGGCCATGATCTCGGCACTGTTGTCGGTTCTGCCTTTGATGTACAGCGGAGAGCGCGGATCAGCCGAGCCGAAGGGGTTGAAGTACAGATTGTTGTTCACGCCGCCACGACCCAGAAGCGCCTGCTGCAGCTTCTTCAGGTTCATGTTGCCGCGCATCTGTTGTGACCACACCTTGCGCTCCTGCGTGGAGTAGTAGGCATAGCCAGTCCAGGTGTCACTCAGATCGAAACGTGCGCCCAGCTTGATGCGGTTGGAGCTGGTGTCGATTCCGCCTTCCGCTTCACCGAACTCGTTGATCCAGTCCGGCATGGTGCCCAGTCCAGCGGCAGGACGCCACAGGTAGGGAACGACATCGAAGCCGTACGTGTTGGCAGGGTGACTGGCAGGGATCAGCAGCACGGTGCGGTTGTTGGGGTTCAAGGCTGTTACTACGCCCTGGGTAGTCTCATCCAGGAGGTAGTTCCAGCTGCCGGTTGCTTCCAGTTGCAGCCAGTCCGTCGCTTCCCAGGTCAGGTTCTGATACAGATTGTATTCCGTCATGCCACGGGCATAGGGATACGTGGTGGTGTAGTTGTACCAGCAGGTCACATTGTTGCCGGTACCGGTGATGATGCCGCTGGGGATGGCGCCACGCTTGGTGCGGTCTTCGAGGCCCTGGTTGAATTTGCCACAGCTTGGGTCAACCAGATTGCCCCCGCTGAGACGTCCACCATGCTGCTTGCCCAGTACGGGCACCGCGCCATTGATGCGGCGGTAGGTGCCGGGGTTGCCGGAACCGGACGAGCCATCGGCCATTTCCCACTCACGGGGACGCTCGTTCATGGCGAGACGCGTACGCTTGCGGGCATCAAACGCCCCCACGTAGTTGATGCCATTGTCGAAGCTCTTGCCCCACAGCAGAGAAAGGTTGCCTTCTTCCATGCCACCCTCTTCCGGTGTCTGGTAGTAGGCGCGTGCTCGGAAGCCATCGAATTCCTTGATGGGGATCATGTTGACCACGCCTGCGACGGCGTCAGAGCCGTACAGTGCAGAGCCGCCGTCCAGAACCACTTCGATACGCTCAACGGCGATGTCTGGAATCAGGGCGGTCACGGAATTGTCGACGCTGCGGATACCGTCCATCATCGTCAGGGTGCTGTTTTCGCCAAGACCCCGCAGGTTGAAGGTGGTGCCCACACCGCTTTGATCACCGGCAGAGGATGACAGTACGTTCTGCACGGTGTTGGTGTTCTGAGTGAAGCTCAAGTCACGGATATAGTTGGCCATGCTTGGCGCGCCAGACTGGTAGAGATCTTCCTGGCTGACGGTGGCAACGGGAGAGTTTTGTGCAAAGGCGCTGTTGCGGATATAGGAACCGGTAACAACCACTTCTTCAACTTCTGCTTCTGCAGCAGGTTGAGTCTGCTGGGCCAGAAGGCTGGTCGGGCCGCACAGTGATACCGCGATGCCCAGCTTGATCATGTTGCGCAGATAATGCTTCTTGCTGACTGCTTGTGGATACAGCATTTACTTCCTCCAGATCTGTCGTTTTTGTTGTAAAGACTAAGTCCCGCGGACGCCCCCTGTGTCGGCGCTGCCCGTTTCGAACTCGGATGCGTTCTTGCATCTTTCCCTGTGCACCCGGTGTTTCTGTCGTTCCCTGTTGCATTTCCTCCCGGATAGTCCGGGAAGACGTCAGAATTTGGCGGCCGTCGATGCTGATCTCCGGTGTCCAAAGAGGGAGATGTGGTGACGATTTGCTTCGGCGATCCGTCTTATACACTAGTTGAATGGACCGAAGCAAACCCCCGAACAATCGTTCGATGTCATTGTAGAAGGGGTATTCAGAAAACCCGCACGACTCAGGCGTGGCGCAGGTCCTGAAGCCGCTCCAGCAATTCCTGCACATCAATTCGGTGTTCGCGACTGAGCGTATCGACGTACAGAATCTCGCTGGTGTTGGGACCGCTGGCGTGCCAGCGGCGGATGAAGCGGGCATTGCTGGTGCCGGCAAAAACCGTGTAGGTACGCACGCCCAGCGCGGCACCAATGTGCTGACATGCCGAATCGTAACCAATGAATTCATCGCTGCGTGCTATCAGCGCCGCGATCTCGCCCACGTCGCAGTCAATGCCGAGCAGACGCGCCTGCGGGTCCGCCGCGTTCAGGTCCGCAAAACGCAGCGACTGCGCGGCGAATCCGGCTGCCGTCGCCCGGGCAAGCACGTGGTGGCTGCGCGCTGTTTCTTCGTCGCCGAAGCCCATGTCGAGCAACACAGTGGTGTCCAGCTCCTGCAACAGTCGCAGCACCAGCTCTGCCTCGAACTCACCCTCCACGCGCTTGCGCATGTTGCCGCCCACGCCGAGATTGAGGGTTATGACGCGCCGGGCGCCACCGTGGGACTGCTTGCGGGTGAAACGCGTGGCGGCCTCGATCTGCTCCTGTCCAATCCACACCTGGGGATAGCAGAATTCCCCTTGCCCCAGCACGGCGTCCAGCCAGACATTCGCCAAGGTCGAGATGGGCCCTTTGACGGGATAGCCCGGCTTGCCTCGGCTGTTGAAGAATCGGTAGTAACGGTCGGGCACCAGCGGCAGCACGCCCAGCTGCGTCAGACGGGAATCCGGGTCGAATACCAGATAGTCGCCCTCGCCCAGGCCTTCCAGCTCCTCCTGCACGCTGGCCACCAGGTCAAGCCACACGCTGAAGCGTTCCACAAGTCCGCCGTGGCGGGCATAGTGCAGCTCGCGGATGCGCAGTCCCGAGGACGGCGCCATGATCTGCCGCAGCTTGGCATTGCCCATGACCACCAGTTCGGCTCCGGGAAAGGCGCTGGCCAGCCGCTGGCAGATCACACTGGTCACCGCGACATCCGCGCCGATGGTCACCCGGGAGAGAATCAGAATCTTCTGCGGGCGCAACCCGGAGGGCAGGGGCATGTCGGGACTCAGGCGGATCGACTCGATGCGCTGATACAACTGCTCTTCTGTCTGCAAATGAAACCCGTACAGCTGCGCGTCCAGACGCGCGCCGCCGGGCAGGGTGCGCAGGAAGCCGGACACCTGGCATATCAGCCGATTGTAGGTCTCGGTCTGCAGGTCTTCGAAGTCGTCGCACAGGCGTTCCACAATCACGCCGAACAGCGTGCGGGCGGCAATCTGGTTGAGGTTCGGGTCGTCGAAATGAGTCGCCATCTCGCAGATCAGGCGTATATAGCGCTCGTTGTATTCGTCGCTGTAGAAGTAGCGGTCCACAAAGGTGGCGGCGATGCGCTGCGCCAGTGACTTGAGTTGCTCGGGCTGGGGCGCGGGCTGCGCTCTCAGTGTGTCCCATTGTTCCTGATAATAGGCGGGTCTCATGCAAGCACCTCTTGTTGTGAGCTGACTTTCAGGTGGCAGCTGGTGGATTTGTTTGAACAGGCGGATATGTGGGAGCGGGCCTGCCCGCGAAAGTTCTAAACACTTGCTCCATTACACTCTCCGGCGTGATTTCGCGCATGCAGGCGTGGTGCCCCAACGGGCAGGTCTTCTTGTGACAGGGCACGCAGGGCAGATCCCGCTGCAACACAGTGGTGTGTTCCAGATTGCTGGCCGTGTAGCGCGCGTTGGTCGGCCCCATAAGGACGATATGCGGCACGTCGAATGCCACCGCATAGTGGCGCGGCCCCGTATCATTGGTGATGAGCAGATTGCAGCGCTTGATGAGCGGCTTCAGCTGTGCCAGATCCACCCGCTGGTGCGCGGTGTTGATGATGCGGGCAGTGCTGGCAGCCACGATGCGCTCGGCGATGCCCTCCTCGCCCGGGCCTACCAGCAGCAGAATCCTGCAGTTCAGCGCGCTCTGCAGCAGCTCTGCCAGGCGCGCGAAGTATTCCGGCGGCCAGCACTTGGAGGACCCGAAACTGGCGCCGGGGTTCAGCCCCACCACCATGTCATCGTCTGCCACGCCCCATTCCCGCAGACGCGCCAGCCCAGCTGCCTCGTTGGGTGCCGACAGGTACAGGCGGCTGCGTGGGCGGGCCGACACCTCCAGATCCAGATAGCGGCACAGCTCCAGGTAATACTCCTGCATTGGCAGCGGCCGGAACTTGTTGCCTTCGCGCTGTGGTTCAGGACCACCCGCCATAAAGAAGCGGCGCAGATTGCGGCGGTAGCCATAAACATGCGGCACGCCGGCAAACTTGAAACTGAGAAAGGAGTGGGTGGTATTGGTCAGCAGCAGGCCCATGTCGGGCTTCAGGGGCGCGAGATCAGTGCGCAGCTGCCGCAGGCCTTTGAGGTCCTTGTCGCGGCAGTCCACGATGTGATCGAACCAGGGGCTGTCTTCCAGGATGCCCCGCGCGTAGGGGCGAATGCAGGCGGTGATGACGGCCTGGGGGAAATTCGCCCGCAGGCACTCGAACACCGGCGTCGCCATGACGATGTCGCCCACCCAGTTGGGGCAACGCACCACCAGGCTTTTCACCGATTGCAGGGCAGGCAGCATGATTGTCGGCGAGACCTGTGCCGGCTCAGCTCTGATCCAGAGTGTAGGCGACGGCTTCCTTCTTCTTGCCGGCCGCCATCTGTGCACGTTCTTCCTTGATGTAGTCGGAGCGCACACCCATGACGTTGGAATAACGGATGGTGTAGTGAATCAGGTCGCGGGCCATGAGTTCCTCGGACAGGTCACGGTCATAGGCCACCAGGTCGTCACGCTCACGCAGCCAGGTGTCCTTGTCCATGGCCTCTACCTTGTTCACAAGATTGCGGTAAATGGGCGCGCACTCCCAGTCAGTCTCGGCGTTCACGTACCAGTTGCAGAGCTTCGCCAGCTTGTCCAGGAACAGGTCGTGTTCCTCGCCGAAATTCAGGCAGGAGCCGTCGAAGTAATTGCCCTTGCCGGCCATCTTGGATTCGTCGATGAGCGGCTTGGCGATCTCATAGCCCGCCGTGCCCTTGAAGGGGAAGAACAGCGCCCAGCGGAAACGGCCCATCTTCACCTTCGCGCACAGTTGCAGGGTCTCCATGATCTCCTCGCGCCCTTCGTAGGGAAGGCCGAACATGACGAAGGCTGAACTGTGCAGGTCATAGGCATGGGCGGCCTCGAAGGAACGCTCAATCTGCTCATTCTTCATGTAGCGGTGCAGCACTTCGCGGCGCACGCGGGGCGAACCGCTTTCCAGACCAAACTTGACGATGATGCAGCCGGCGTCCTTCAGGGCCTTCGCCGCGACTTCCTCGAAGCAGTTCACGTGGCCGTTCACCACAAAGGGGATGCCCACATTGTGGCGCTTGTAGGCGTCGCAGAACTCGATGACATACTGGGTATTCAGGGTGAACAGGTCGTCGTCGAAGATGAAGGTGTTGATCTCGGGATTCTCGCGCACCAGTTTCTTGAGGTCTTCCATCATCACGTCGATGGGGAAATGGCGCAGGAAGTCCTTCACGTTGCGGGCGGCACCGTCTTCGATGTACTGATCGACGATCTCGATATTGAAACAATAGGTACATTTGTACGGACAGCCGCGGGATGTGAGGATGCCCATCCAGCCGCGGGTTTCCTTCATGACGGCCTTCATGTCGAAGACGTTGTAGTCCAGCGGCGGCAACTTCGCCAGATCCGGGAACGGCGCCACCTTGTTGACCACGGGCACGCCGTCGATCCAGGAACGGAAGTTCGCCAGCGTGTGCGGGCGCTCGCCCTTTTCCAGCGCGTTCATCAATTCCAGCAACGCCCAGTCGCCTTCGCCGACACAGGTGTAATCGAACAGCCGGGACTTGTGCACTTCGTCCGGCACCATCGTCACATGCACGCCGCCTATGACCTGCACCATGTCGGGCATGGCTTCACGAATGGCCTTGCTCTTCTCCACCACCCAGTCGTACTGCTGGGACATGACAGAAAAGCCCACCAGCCCGGGCCCTGTCTCGCGAATGTAGGCAATGATCTCGTCGCTGCTCGGCACGGGCCTGTACTTTTCGGACACATGCATCAGATCCAGCACATGGCCATTGGCATGCAGCACACCGGCAAGGGAGGCGATGCCGTGGTTGGTGCCCAGCGGAGCGTCGATCTGCGGATAAATCATCAGTATTTTCATAATGTTGCCTGATCATTCTGCATCAATGTAAATGGGGTGTGAATGCGCCAGCTGGGACGCCGCCCGAGTGGCGCAGGGCCCCCGAAGAATAGTGACTCTCCCCATGCTTGTCTATCTCGCCTGAGCATCGGGAGGCGAGCCTGAACGTGAACGCACAGAATCAGTGGGAGCGGGCCTGCCCGCGAGCACTGTCACACTTCCCGGCCTGAGTCGTCACAACTTGTTGCAATTCAGGGCGGGGTGATGACATTCTGAGCAGCAATTGGATATTGACGGGAATCATCACCACCCGACAACCAACCATTCGCACCAGCGTTCTGAGTCCACGGAGCGCGTGCGTTCCAGTAACCAGACTTCCCGGGCCAGCCGCCCGCACCAGGAGAACCCGATGTTGCAACGCTCACGCATCGCTCTGCTTCAACAATTTGCAACACTCGCCTTTGCCCTGCTGGCACCGCTGTCATTGCTGCATGCCCAGACAGCCCCCAGCTTCAACAGCAGTACTGGTGTGTTGTCTCTGCCTGTTGTCGACGTGCCCGGCACTGGCGTGGTCAACGCAACGCTGGGCCTGAGCAATCAGAATCCCATCCAGTTCACTCTGCAGAGCGCGTCGGTGTATACCACGCCCCCGACGGTGAACAGCAGTTCCCCTCGTGTCGTCAACGGCAACACTCTGTACATTCCGCGCGTGCAGGTGGGCAGTGAGCTGTACGAGCTGAACATGGGACTGGTCAGCAGCGCCCCCATCATCTTCGGGAATCTACAGGTCGTCAGTGTGGTACCCGTGCCCAGCGCTACTCCGGCACCCACTCCCAACCCGCTGCAGGCGAGCATCGCAAGGGGACAGACGCAGTACGCCGCACAATGCGCAGCTTGCCACGGCGGCAACGGCACTGGCGGCCAGAGCGGCCAAAGCGTGACGGACAGCAGCTTCACCACCTTCGCCACTCTGCGCACCAAGATCAACAACACCATGCCACCGGGCAATCCCAGTGCCTGTGCCGATATCGGCGGTGGCACATGCGCTACCGACGTGGCCAACTACATCATCAACGTACTGAGGTAGGGACATCATGCCTCAGCGAAGCGTGGCGCAGGGGGTTCTGGGACTGGTGATGGTGGCTGCAATCCCGATCGCCAGTGCGCAGGATGTGCTGTACGACTACGAGCGTGAAGCGTTCGACAGCCCCGAAGGCTGGGCCATGGCGCACACGGTAGCGGCCAGCCTGAATCTGGGCTCGGGACCCGCGCGCCGGCTGGCTGCCGGCGAGTGGCAAATTTCCGCCGAGATGAGCTCGATTCCGCATCTGAGCCGCGAAGACCAGCGCGTCGGGTTCGGCGGCTACAAGCTGGAAGACATGAACAAGTCCCCTGTGTTCGGCCGTGGCCGGCTCCACATCGGCCTGCCGGCAGCAATCTCTGCCGAATTGTCCTGGACGCCACCATTGGAAATCAATGGCGGGAGGCCGGAGCACCTCTTCGGACTGGCTCTGGAGCGCGCGCTCTGGCAGGGCGAGGCCTGGTCATTGGGGGCGCGTGTTTTCGCGGTTCGCGGCGACGCCTCGGGCGATACCACATGCAGCCGCAGTGTCGCCTCCCAGGCGATAGGCACCGCCGGAAATCCCTTTGGTTGCCGCGCCCCCTCCGATGACACACTTCGCCTGGACCACGAAGGGGTGGAACTGGTGGCTTCGCGCTCATTCGGGGATGGCCGCTGGCAGCCCTTTGTGGCCCTGGCGACCACCCGCATGAATCCCTACGTCGAGATCAAGGCGCTGGTCTTTGACTCCCTCGACCTGTCGGAACTGGAAAGCAGTGGCACCGTGCAGACGCTGTCGGCCGGTACACTCTTCACTGTGTCTCCCCAGTGGCAAGTGTCTGCGGCCGTGTCGTGGACTCCGCTGGAAGTGCGCCGCCCCCAGCAGTACAACAGCCGCAGCCATGACTTCTGGAGCATCCGCCTGGGTCTGGCCTGGCACCGCTGACCCCGACTTCCCCCTGCAGAAGCAAGCCCTGTGAGAGCCGGCTCAGTGCTTCATTCGTTCGCGGGCAAGCCCGCTCCCACACAAACAGCTTCCCCGCGTGTGCCAGTGGTGCCCGCCCCTGCCGCGCGGCTACAATACGCGCCCTCGAGACATAGCCCCATCCAGGAGCAAGCAGGCGTGCAGGAAATCGTACTGATCAACATCACCGGGCCCGACCGTCCCGGCCTTACCGCTGCCATTACCGGCATACTCTCCCGCGCCGATGTGCAGATCCTCGACATTGGCCAGGCCGTGATTCACGACACGCTGTCCTTCGGCATTCTCGTGCAGATGACAAGGGGAGAAGACCAGACCGATGTGCTGAAAGATGTGTTGTTCCGGGCCTCGGAGCTCGACCAGCAGGTCAAGTTCACCCCTATCGCTGCGGAGGACTACGCACAGTGGGTCAGCGGACAAGGCAAGGCTCGCCACATCGTCACACTGCTGGCCCGCCGGGTGACCGCCGAACATATCGCCCGCGTCAGCACCATCACGGCCCGCCACGGCCTGAACATCGATCACATTGACCGCTTGTCCGGACGCATTCCCGAAGGGCTGCCGGCTGACAAGGGCAAGGGCTGCATTGAATTCTCAGTCCGCGGCGAGCCCGTCGATCCCGAGCAGCTGCGGGCCGAGTTTCTGGCGATTTCCCAGGAACTCAACGTCGACATCGCGTTCCAGCAAGACAACATTTTCCGGCGCAACCGCCGCCTGGTGGTATTCGACATGGACTCCACGCTGATCGATGCCGAAGTGATCGACGAGCTGGCCAAAGCGGCCGGCGTGGGCGAGCAGGTGGCAGCGATCACCGATCGCGCCATGCGTGGCGAGCTGGATTTTCAGGCCAGCTTCCGCGAACGGGTGGCCCTGCTCAAGGGCCTGCCCGAATCCACTCTGGCGCAGATCGCCGAGACACTGCGCCTGACCGAGGGCGCCGAGACGTTGATCAGCCAGCTGCGGCGGCTGGGCTACAAAACGGCCATTCTGTCGGGCGGATTTACCTATTTCGCGGAAGGCCTGCAGAAGCGCCTGGGCATCGACTATGTCTATGCCAACGCACTCCCGGTAAAAGACGGCCAGGTGACGGGGGAGGTGCAAATGCCGATTGTGGACGGTCAACGCAAGGCCGACCTGCTGCGGGCGCTGGCCACCCGCGAAGGCATCAGCCTGGAGCAGACCATTGCCGTGGGAGACGGCGCCAACGACCTGCCGATGCTGTCCATCGCCGGACTGGGCGTGGCCTTCCGGGCCAAGCCGTTGGTCAAGCAGTCGGCCCGCCAGGCCATCTCGACGCTGGGCCTGGATGGCATTCTCTATTTGCTGGGGTTCAGGGACAGGGATGGGGGCTGAGCGACGCATACTGACGCACAGATCAAGTGCCATTTTGAACGTGCTTTCCGCCCCCGCTTTCCCCTACACTGCCTGCCACGCAACCCACTCTCAGGAGAACAACAAGAATGTGTGACAACCATACCGTAGAAGAAAACGAAGCCTATCTGGCCCTTGCCGCGAAGATGAACCGTCGCCAGTTCGCGAAACTGGGCGCAGGTGCTGCCATGGCGCTGATGCTGCCCGCCGTAGCCAATGCCCAGGACGTAATGGAGATGGATGTTGACATCACCACCCCGGACGGCGTCTCCGACTGCTACTTTGTGCACCCCACTGCAGGCCGTCATGCCGCCGTGATCATCTGGCCGGACATCCTCGGCCTGCGTCCCGCCTTCCGTGCCATGGGCAAGCGCCTCGCGCAGTCCGGCTACTCCGTGCTGGTGGTGAACCCCTTCTACCGCAGCGCCAAGGCGCCGGTGGTCGGTGAAGGCGCCCAGTTTTCCGATCCTGCCGTCTCTGCGATCGTGCGCCCCATGGCTGGTCAGCTCAATGCTACCACCCACGTGACCGATGCCGGCGCGTTCATCGCCTGGGTTGACCAGCAGGCTTCCGTGGATACCAGCCGCAAGATCGGTACCACCGGCTACTGCATGGGCGGCCCGATCGTCATGCGCACTGCCGCGAATTTCCCGGAGCGCATCGGCGCCGGTGGTTCCTTCCACGGCGGCGGCCTGAACACGGCCAATCCGGACAGCCCGCATCTTGGCATCCCGAATATGGATTCCCACATGCTGATTGCCGTAGCGGCCAATGACGACGAGCGCGATCCGGAGTCGAAGAATGTCCTGCGTGCTGCGTTCGACGCGGCGGGCGTGGAAGCAGAGATCGAAGTCTACGCGGGCGCGCTGCACGGCTGGTGCGTTCCAGACTCGGCGGTTTACAACGAAGAGCAGGCGGAACGCGCCTGGGGCCGCTTGATGGCCATCTTCGAGACGGCGCTGGCCTGACAGCTGACAGCGCGCAAAGGCTGTGGAAGCGGGCACCAGGGCATAAAAGCCCTGGTGCCCGCAATTCCCCTTCGCTGGCCGGCGCCGGATCTAGACCATCCACAGCACGCGCATCAAAAGCGGCCAGCTTGCAGCGCCAGTTTGATGTTATGGACCTGATAGCACTGCATGCAGGTCATAATCCTTGTCGGCCACCCCTTTTCAACGAATTGCTATCGGATTGACCACCGTTTGCACGGCGCCTTTGAACTTCGGCTGACCCAGGACAAACATGAACTCCTGCACGCCGTCAGCGGCTAACTCGGCGGTATTCATATTCTCCAGAACATAAACACCTTCCTTTGCCAGCAAGGTCTGGTGCACCGCAAACGCGCGCTGCGGATTTTCAAAAGGAATGACCTCCAGCGCCGGTGTATCCGCACCAACAGCCACCACCCCAAGGTCGGCAAGGTACTCTGCACCCTCCAAACCAAGGCCTGGCTGACCTGCGATAAAGCGCTGGTTATCCGTGCCCAGCAATTGCATCCAGCCGGTGTGAAACAACACCACATCCCCTGATCTGATCTGCAGACCTTGCGCGCTGGCGGCGGCCTCTATCTGTGCACGGTTGAATGCGGTGCCTTCACTGACCATGTCGACTCCGAAGTGTCTGGCCATATCCAGCAAGACGCCGCGGGTGACAATCGGCGGAATGGTATGCGTGCCCAATTCCACGAGGCCGCCATCGGCAACAATCTGTTCACTGGTCAGTCCGTTGTAGTATTGATGGCCAATGCCGAGATGCCCGAGCCCGTCAATCTGCGACCCTATTCCAAAACTGGTGGTCACACGCTCGTCATGTGTCGTCAACACATCGGCGCCC
>Ga0255095_1000734_pt1 | contig 15609 bp, 13 predicted proteins | sample Colum_Law_RepC_8_2_FD_188435 | JGI IMG/M metagenome (GOLD analysis project Ga0255095, IMG submission 188435) | Freshwater microbial communities from Columbia River, Oregon, United States - Colum_Law_RepC_8d | ecosystem: Environmental > Aquatic > Freshwater > River | place: USA: Oregon...
GGGACGGTTGTGTTCCAGCCATGCCTTCAGTGCTGTTTTTTCGGAGCGTGAGGCGTGGCAATCGGTGAGGGAATCGGTGAGGAGTTTCAGGAACTGTTCGGGAATCATAGCTGGCTCGGACTTTGGGGTTTGAGGAGTGTGGGGCAGTGATAACGCGGTGATGGCTGTTTGTCGAGTTCCCGGTCGATTTGGTGATCGGGGGTGTGCTGGGTTGCGTTTATGGTGGCGGCATTTCATGATTCTGTCATGCGCGATCCAGGTTGCTGTTTTCTGAAGAGCAGGACTGTGCCGCGGGATTTTCGCAATGCAGGTGAAGTGGAGTCTATGGAACGTAGTGCCTGGTTTCGGTGGTGCAGCTGGCGGGTGCTGGCGATGTCGTTCTGCTGTGTGCTGTTTTCCGGGGCCGAGGCGGCCGAAGATTCGGTTGTGGTGCCGGCATGGCAGCGTTTCCGAGCAGAGCATCTGAGTGCGGAGCAGGCGGGGCGACTGCTGATCAGTGAATTGAACTGTCAGTCCTGTCATGGGGCATATCCGGGGCTGACGGTGCAGGCGCGGCAGGCACCGGTGCTGACGGCTGCGGCTCAGCGATTGAGTCCGGCGTTTGTGCGTCAGTTCCTGCAGAATCCGCAGGGTGTCAAGCCGGGTACTGCGATGCCGCATCTGCCGGCGGCTGCGGCGAATCCTGCTGTGCTGGATGCCCTGACGGCGTTTCTGACTGCTGGTGGTGGCTGGCGTGCGCAGGCGGTTTCTGCTGATGCAATTCGTCGGGGTGAGGATCTGTTTCATCGGGTTGGCTGTGCTGCCTGTCATGGAGATCAGCGCAGTGATGAGGTGATTGAGGCGTTGCGGCGTGGGCTGGCTCCGCCGGCTGACGAGGAAGATGAGTCGGAGGCTGATGCGGCGGCCAAAGTGAAGCCGCAGGTGAATTCGCGTCCGGATTTTCTGATGCCTCTGGGGCGTCTGGAGGACAAGTATTCGCTTTCGGGATTGATTCAGTTTCTGCGTGAGCCGCATGTTGTGCGTCCGTCGGGACGGATGCCGTCACTGAATCTGTCTGCAGAGGAAGCTCGGGACGTGGCCAGTTACCTGCTGCGGAAAGTGCAGGTGGAGGCGAATATTGAGTATGAGTATTTCGAGGGCAGCTGGAATACTCTGCCGGATTTCAGTTCGCTGAAGCCGGTGTCGAAGGGGACGACGACGGATTTTTCCGCCGGAGTCGGTTCTCGCCAGAATGATTTTGCTTTGCGTTTTCTGGGGTATGTGCAGATTCCGAAGGCTGGTGAGTATCGGGTGCATGTGACATCGGACGACGGTTCGCGGGTGCTGATTGATGAGCAGGAGGTTGTGAATAACGACGGCATTCATCCTCCGACAGGTCGCAGCGGGACTGTTCAGCTGACGGCGGGCAGTCATGCGCTGGTGGTGGAGTATTTTGAGCAGGGTGGTGGAGAAGAGCTGAGTGTGGAGATTGAAGGGCCGGGGTTGGGGCGTCAGCCGTTGTCGGCGCTGACGACACTGACTCGGACTGCGGTTCAGCCGCAACCCACGGGACCTGTGGAGCCATCGGCAGAGTCCGTGGCTGAGGGGCGTGGTTATTTTGCGAAGCTGGGCTGTGCCGCCTGTCATCAGCATGGCGAGGGGGCGGAGCAGATTACGGCATCGACAAAGGCTCGTGAATTTGCAAAGTTGAATCCGGCGGGTGGGTGCTTGTCGGTCAGTGTGCCTGCTGGATTGCCGGTATTTGCTCTGAGTGATCGTCAGCGGGGCGACCTGCAGGCTGCGCTGGCTGCCGCGGCTGGCGTTCAGCCGGCTTCGACACCGGAGTCTGAAGTGCAACAGGCGATGCTGTCGCTGAACTGTTTTGCGTGTCATGTGCGCGGCGAGCTGGGTGGCGTATCAGAGCCACTGAACCATGTGTTTGCGGGATCGATTCCGGAGATGGGTGATGAGGGGCGCATTCCGCCGGGGCTGACGGGTGCGGGTGACAAGCTGAACGACGAGTGGATTCGAACGGTGCTGTCTGAGGGAGCGAAGGATCGGCCCTATATGGCGACGCGGATGCCGCGTTTTGGCGGACAGCATGCGGAGTATTTTGGACCGCGACTGGCTGCGGTCGATCGTGGTGCGGTAATTCCTGAGGTGGTTTTTGAGGCTCCGGACCACCGGGTCAAGGCGGATGCTCGACAACTGGTAGGTGATCAGGCGTTGTCGTGTATCAAGTGCCACCGTTTTGATTCTTATGCGGCGACGGGGTTGCAGTCACTGGACATGACCACGATGACTCGCAGGCTGCGGCGGGACTGGTTTCATCGATATCTGGCTGATCCGCAGGCGTATCGTCCGGGGACGCGTATGCCGGCGGCGTGGCCGGGTGGTCGTTCGGTGGTTCCCGCAGTTCTGAACGGCGAGCCTGATCTGCAGATTGAAGCAATCTGGCGTTATCTGCTGGATGGTCGTCGAGCGAAGATTCCATCGGGACTTGAGCGGCAGGCGATTGAGCTGAAGCCGGCTGGGCGTCCGATGATCTACAGGAACTTTCTGGAGGGGCTCTCGCCTCGTGGAATTGCGGTTGGTTTTCCTGAGCGTGTGCATTTTGCCTGGGACGCAGAGCACATGACAGTGCGTCTGATCTGGCACGGGGCATTTATTGACGCGGCGAAGCACTGGGTTGATCGTGGTCCGGGGAATCAGAGTCCGATGGGGGATCATGTGATGGTGCTGCCTGCCGGTCCACCGCTGGCGAGGCTGTCATCGCTGGATCAGTCGTGGCCGGGTGGCAATCCGCGGGACACGGGATACCGATTTCTGGGGTATCGACTGAATGGTGGCGGAGTACCAACTTTCCGGTATCAGTGGAATCTGGTGGAGGTTGAGGAGACGCTGACGCCGGTTGCGAATGAGCCGGACAATGGTCTGCGGCGAACACTGACGGTGAAATCGCCGGAGTCGTTGAATGATCTGTGGCTGCGAGTGGCTTCAGGGAAGATAGAGCAGGTGCAGGGCGGATTTGTCTGGAATGGAGTGCGATTGCAGGTGGAGGAGGGTCTGGCAGTCGTTCGTCGCAGTGGTGATCAGGACGAGCTGTTGATTCAGTTGCCTGCGGGAGTGAAAGTGGCGACGGTGCGGCTGACTCTGATCTGGTGATCTGCGGTCGATGAAGTGAGTGGTTGTTTATGGTACTGCTGGTACTGGCGTGTGTTCTGGTGTCGTTCCTGATTGGCGGCATTCCGTTTGGTTTTCTGGCCGGGCGGTTGCTGCTGGGTGATGACATACGTCGTCATGGCAGCGGCAATACCGGTGCGACAAATGTCTGGCGTGTTCTGGGCTGGAAAGCAGGAGTGTTGGTGTTGCTGCTGGATGCTCTGAAGGGCATGCTGCCGGTGCTGGCTTCTGCAGTGGTGATGCGCAGGGCGGGGATGGATGATCAGGGGCAGGTGGCACCGCTGATGTCGGGACTGTCTGCCATTTTCGGTCACATGTATCCGGTTTGGCTGGGGTTCCGTGGGGGTAAGGGAGTGGCAACGGCACTGGGAGTGGTGGTGGTGGCTGCGCCGCTGCACAGTGCTGCGGCTTTGGTTGTGTTTGCGCTGTCTCTGGGCTTTTTTCGGATGGTTTCACTGGCATCGATCCTTGCGGCGCTGGGTTTTCTGGTATTTCATCTGCAGAAATACGGGCTGTCGGGTCTGTCGGCAAATCGACTTCCACTGACTGTTTTTTCGCTGATCGTGCCAGCGGTGATCATCTGGCGTCATCGCACGAATCTGGTGCGAATTTTCAATGGAACAGAACGTCGAATTGGTGGTTCGAAGCGTCCTCCTGAGGAGCACACACAGCCATGAGTCGAAGTGTTTGGGGGTATGGGGGGGTGTTTCAGCAGTATTGGCTGTGTGCTGTGGTCGCTGTCCTGCAGTTGCCGTGGTGTTTGACGTCTGTATCGCCAGCGGTGGCTGAGGAGCTGCCGCGTGCGGGGACGGTATTTCGGGCGCGGGACACACTGGACACGTCGGCGGACGGGTTGCAGGATGCGCAGCAGTGTCTGGAGGGTTTGCGGTGGAAGCCGGCAGATTTTGAGGTCAGGCTGGAGGTTCCCCGGGACAATGAGGGCGATCTGCTGGTTCGTTTTCGGTCTCCTGTGTCATCGGGAAATGGGATCAACGATCTGGTATCGATGGAGTGGTATGCTGCGCGGGACAAGGATCGTCGTCCGTGTGCAGCGGACTGCGTGATTGTGGTGCATGAGTCCGGTCGGGGTATGACTGTTGGTCGAATTTTCGCGCGCGGTCTGAATGCGCAGGGGTTGCATACTTTTCTGATTCATTTGCCCGGCTATGGTGCTCGTCGGACACCGGATGCGGAGCGGGCGGAAAAGATGCTGGATGGGTTGAAGCAGGCGGTCGCGGATGTTCGCCGTGCGCGGGATGCGGCGGCCAGTCTGCCGTTGATCAGCGGCCGGGTTTTTGGTGTGCAGGGGACCAGTCTGGGAGGTTTTGTAACGTCGACGGCTGGCGGGCTGGATGCGGGTTTTGATCGTGTTTTCATTCTGCTGGCGGGTGGGAACCTGCACGATGTGGTGCTGCAGGGGCAGAAGGATGCGGCGAAAGTTCGGCAGCGGCTGGAGGCGCTGGGTGTAAAGGCCGAGCAGATCCGCGAACTGGCTCGACCGGTGGAACCGCTGCGGGTTGCTCACAGACTGCGTCCTGAATCCACGTGGCTCTACAGCGGGAAGTATGATGATGTCGTGCCCCCAGCCTGTTCCCATGCGCTGGCGAAGGCTGCAAAACTGCCGGCCGGTCATCACATTGAAATGGCGGCGGACCATTATTCAGGAATTCTGTATCTGCCCGCGGTGATTGCGGAGATTCGTACGAAGATGAACCCGCAGTCAGTGGCGGATATGCCTGCTGCCGGGGACGACGGCAGCGGTGAAGGCAACTGACTGGATCTGGAGAACTGTAGCGGTTGTTGCGGTCCTGGCGGCTGTGAGAGGCAGCTTCAGATCTGGCAAGGTTTATGAAAACCCGGACCGATACAACCTGAGCCTTCAGGGGGGATCGGAAAATTCTGCCGATGTTTCCTGAACTGCGGCCTTCCGGGAATGGATGCCAGGTCAGACACTGACTGCAAGGGAACATCCTGCATGCCTCAATCCGCCGAAGCGGTTCAACGAACTGTAAGTCTGTCAGAGATTCGGACATTTGAGCAGCTCAGGCACTTTGTGCATGTGCACCTGTGTCGGCGCGAGAACCTGCTTGAGTATCAGTTTCCGATGACGGAGCTGGAGATTCAGCAGGGGGGCCGTCGCTGTGGTGTGCAGTTTCTGCTGCATGGCCCGCGATCCGTACGGCTGGCTGCTGTGTGGGCGGAATCCGTCAATGAGCTGCTGTTTTATGATGCGACCGGCCACCGATTCAATCGGATCCAGCTTCCCAATCGTATTGTGAGCTGCTGATCGGCTGTGTGTGTATTCAGAGCAGCAGTTGCTGCAGCAGCGCAGCGGCGGTGCTGCGTGCCAGCAGGCCACCGGCCACAGCGATCGCTGCAGCACTGACCAGCAGCAGCAGGACTTCGGCAGACTGCAGTCGCAGGATGGTCAGCCGGCTGCAGCCGAGGCGAAACATCGTCTGCATTTCCGCTGCCCGCAGTCTGAGTGAGAGGTTCAGCACAAGTCCCAGCAGCAGCAGGGCCGCTGCGGCTGCAGCCAGCGTGAACATCAGCACGAACTGCTCGATACGAAACACGATGCTCAGCAGTTCCTCGATCACCTGCGGGGGGCTGATGCACTGCAGCTGGCGACTTCCGCTGAACCTTCCGAGCAGTTTGACTCGGTCACGTTCCGTTGCCGGTACGGCGAGAACAGCAGTCAGCGGGAATTCTGAGGTGTTGCCGTGAAAGTGGAAGGAGTCCCGATTCTGGTCGGTGATTTCGAGGTACGGAAGGACTGCCAGCCCGGCTGTCACGCTGGCGGCACCTTCGCGCTCATTTGACAGCAGCAGAGTGGGGTCCGTCTGCCGATCGACATTCTGATGTCCGTGTCCGATCCCTTCGATGACCCATGCTGTGCGGAGGTCTGTAAAGACAGCGTCGTCGTCGGGCGAATGATTCCTGGCCAGGACTCCGGTGATCAGCATCTGCAGCGGGTAGTCTCCTGCCAGATTGAGGGCATTGCGAGGTGCTGACAGGACGGTGTCCCCGGTGCGCAGTCCGCTGCGTTCAGCATAATCTGCTCCCAGTACACATTCACCCAGCAGTGCCGGCAGTTCTCCTGACTGCGGTGTCAGGTTGCGAAAGGTGAAGTATTCGGGTGTGGTGCCGACGATGGGGGCGCCGTCGACGCCGGGCTGCGATCGTGTGGTGAATCGCACGTGCAGCGGGACGGCGGTGACACCGCTTGATTCGGCAGCCAGTTGATGCTCGGCCATGGTGACTGTTGTCGCGGGCTGCGAGCGGAAGTAGAGGGAGTGCATGACGAGGTCAATACGACTGCCTGGGGCACCGATGACAAGCGGCGTCGAGACTGCTCGAGCCGAGATCTCACTGCGAAACTGGTTGAGAGTGATCCGCAGGGTGGCAGGCAGCCAGATGATGACGGCCAGACTGAAAATGACGGCGAGCGATCTGCTGCGGTGCCAGCACAGTGAGCGCACGGCCAGATAGAAGGCGCTGTTCATGCTGATGTTCCTGCATCGGTCCCGTCAGTCCTGGCCAGATACTGCAGGAAGGGCAGTGTTCTGTCGAACATGGGCAGCAGTGAGTGATCGTGAGTGACCATGATCAGCGTCGCGCCGCTGCGGCGGGATTCCTGCAGCAGCAGTTCGACCATGCGTCTGGAATTGTCCGGGTCCAGATTGCCGGTGGGCTCATCAGCCAGCAGCAGTTGAGGATTGAGCAGAAGTGCCCGGCAGAGTGCCACCCGCTGTCGTTCGCCCTGTGACAGTCGAGTCACCGGGCGCTGAGAAAAACTGCCCAGTCCGACCTGGTTCAGCAGTTCCAGGCCGCGTTCTCGGAGCGCGGGCGAAAGACGCACCGAGGGCTGGATTCGGCAGGGCAGCAGGACGTTGCCCAGCACATCGAGGTAATCGATGAGCTGAAAGTCCTGAAATACCAGTCCGATGTTTCTGAGTCGGAAGAGCCGACGGTCAGCATCCGCAAGATGACCAATGTCTGTTCCAGCCACTTCGACCAGACCAGCAGCCGGGGACAGAATGCCACAGATCAGGTTCAGCAGCGTCGTTTTTCCGCAGCCGCTGGGGCCGGCGAGCACTGCGGCCTCGCCGCGGACAATGTCCAGCCGGGGTATCTGCAGCTGAAACGGGCCGTCAGTCCACGCAAATCGCAGGTCGCGGATGGCAATCATGTGGGGGCCGAAGGGACTATGGAGCGTAGATGCGGATGTCGTCAAAGTTGCCGATGTCATCAAAGGAGCCGAAGCCCAGCTGGCCCGTGCCGAACGTTTTATCCACGGCCGTCATGACCGGCGTGTTCAGATCGTCAAAATAAACTTTGATTTCACCGGTTTCAGCATTGCGTTCAATCCGGGCCTGATGCCAGCCGTCCGTCCAGGGCGTGCCATCCGTGGTACGAGTCGAGATTTTCTTCCGGGGTTCGTTGTTCACAATGAAGATCTGATTTGCGTGATCATCCGTCTTTTTTCCGAAATGCACGTAATACAGATGATCATCGTCCTGACAGCCAAAGAACAGGCACAGGTCGCGGTGGCCGTAATCCGGGATCGTGGACTGCAGCCGAATGTCCATGACGAAACTGCCAGGCCGGAGGTCGCGGATCAGCGTGCGATTGAACGGTGAGCGGAACTGCGGCTTGAAATCGCTGTTGCGTTTGACCAGCGCTGCCACGTGATTGCCATTCTGCTCAAGCAGTTTCCAGGCTGTTTGATCGGTGGGCAGATACCGTGTGAGGCTGTTGTCTTCGAAGTCGTGACTGTAGACCAGTTTCATACCGGCTGGAGGCTGTGGCTTGTCGGCCGCAGACAGCGATGACAGGCAGATGGCAAACAGTGTCAGCAGCAGCGGACGCAGCAGGTTTTTCATGCCGAAGACTTTCTGCACAACAGGTTATTCCGGGGATTCGACTTCGACCAGTCCTTCCATGGGCGTTTCTCGACCAGGGATCCGAGTATACACGGTTTCATCCCAGGTGTGCAGTCCGAGCACGGCGCGGCTGTTTTTTCCAGCCATCAGGCTGCGATACAGCAGGACCTGAAAACCGCCCACGCGAACTCGAAATCCGGCCGCTTCCTGAGCACCGCACCTGCGTCGATTTTCGGTCACCGTCAGTCGCGCCCAGTCAGCCGGAGCATCGCTGCGTCGGGGGTTCCAGTCGAGGGCAAGCGGGATTGCAGCGCCGCCGAGGCCGGGGGCTGTCATCTCCAGTTGGCCATCATGCACTGCGCAACTGCCCAGTGGATGCTGCACTCGATCATCCTCCAGCCACAGAGGAAGTGCCCGCACAGTGGCAGCACCACGTGTCAACTGCAGCTCGCGGGTGACTGAATCGTGAGCTTCAGTCACGCCTTCAGTAAATGGCAATGCGGTTGTGAGCTGAACGCGAGCCTGATCGGCGAGAGTGGACACCGTGTCCGTGAAAATCGCAAATCTCTCGCGACGTGCCAGCATAATCTGGCGAACACACTTCAGGTCGCCGCTCTGCTCGCCCTCCAGCTCAATAAACACGCACTCCGGGTCGTCAAACCAGCAACTGCACTTCCATGCGATCGGGCCGGCAACCGGAGCATCGTTTGTGCGGGCGGACCAGTGCCACGTTCCGGAAAACAGCAGCACGCCTCCGGTGTAAGCCTGCAGTTGAACCTGACCGGCGTGCCAGTCAACGCACAGCACGTCGGCATCATGATCGAGCGAACTGCGCAGCACCGCACAGCAGGCCGTGTCCGACTGCCATGCCGGTTGCAATTGCTCGCCAGCGACCGATTCCTCCGAGGCCTTGCTTTTGTCCGCAGCCGGTGCCTTCCACGGTTTGATCGCCCGCAGTTTTTTGAGCGGTCGCTGACTTTTCCTCAGGATTTTCTGCAGTTTACCGCTGTGTGTGGGGCGGATCGCGTCTGTGAGCAGGAGGAGTGGGCTGACGACGGAAAGTGACCCCGCGGGGACGTCTGTCTCCGTCACCGGCTGCGGAGGAACGGCCAGCATGGTTGCTGCGGCGACCAGCCCGGCCAGTCTGGCATCCTGTTCCGGGGGCCCGAAAGACTGTCGAAATGCCGTGCCCCAGGCTGCCGAGCGAGCCATGATGGAGAGGAATCCGGAGAGCACCGGCAGGAGCGACCCATGCGGTCGTCCAGCCTCATCAGTGCCGTCCTGCAGCATCTGCTGCAACCCGGCACTGGCGTTTTCCAGCAGGGCTTCAGATTCTCCGAGGGGACTGAGTACCAGTGCGACGATAAAGGCCGTTTCACTCTGGTAGGCTGATGCCATGGTTGTCTGCAGCGGGCCGTTCACGGCCAGACCAACACTCTCAGCGGTCGCAGATTTCAGGCGGGCCAGCACGGCTACACAGGCTGCAAAAGTGGCGGGCTCAGGAATTTCACCCTGCAGCAGCAGTTCTGCCACGGCCAGTGCTTCCCAGCTGCGGGGTGGCTGACGGAAGGATCCAGCCCAGCCTGCAAGCAGTTTTTCAAGATCCCGCCGGTGTCGGGTTTTCTGTCTGCCGGTGCTGACCGACTGCCAGTACTGCCGCAGCCCTGCGGCCAGAGAACGCTCGCGTGCGGACAGTGCCGCGTCATCGGCGGACCACAGAGCTGCCGAATCATTCTGCTGCAGTTTTTGCAGGCGTCGTGCCGGTCCCTCCAGCAGCCGCCGATACTCGCGGGCAAAGGATTTGAGATTACCGGCTGGAACTGTGGCCCGCAAAGACTCACTGGCCTGTCGGCTGACCGGGATGGAGCGAAGGATTCGAACTGCTGCTGTGGCTGCCATGATCGTACCGCGGGGTTGTTCGGACGATCCTCCGTGAGTCTGCACCGGTGCTCCTGCACCGATCGGTCACCAGAATCCTTTAGATTGTGGTGGAGGAAAAGCCGCCATCGACGACGATGTTCTGGCCAGTGACAAAAGACGATGCGGCGTGCGAGGCCAGCCAGACAACGGCTCCGGCGAGTTCGTGTGCTTCACCGAAGCGAGCCATTGGCGTGTGCCCGATGATCTGCGAGCCGCGTTCGGTGTAAGTGCCGTCTTCGCGAAACAGCAGGGCACGATTCTGATCTGCCGGGAAGAAGCCCGGACTGATTGCGTTGACGCGTACTCCCTGCGTCGCCCACTCGCGAGCGAGGAATCTGGTGAAGTTGATGACGGCCGCCTTGGCGGCGGAGTAGGCGACGACGCGTGACAATGGAATCATGCCGGCCATCGATGCGATGTTGATAATGCTGCCTTTTTTCTGTGCCACCATGGTTTCGCCGAAGACCTGAGCCGGCAGCAGGGCACCACCCACGAGGTTCAGATCAAAGACGCCATTCCAGGCATCCCGGGAGAGTCTGCAGAAGTTGCTGCCCGGTGGCAGAGTGGCGTCAGGGCGATTACCGCCTGCAGCCGAAATCAGCACGGTGATCGGTCCCAACTGAGCCGCAATTCGGTCGCGAGCATCCGTCAGTGACTGCGTATCCAGCGCATCTGCTGATACGAACAGTGCCCGTCCACCGGCAGCCTCAATCTGCCGCACACGCTCCTGACCGCGTTCTGCACTGCGACCAACCACTGCCACCGCAGCGCCAGCGGCAGCCAGAGCGGAAGCCATGCCGCCACCAAGTACGCCGGTGCCACCCAGAACTACAGCAGTGTCACCGGTAAGGTCGAAAATCGATCGTGTCATGGGGATGATGGTCCTGCGGGAAAGTCTTTGTGAATCAGGTGCGGGCTCGTTCCAGTTCGTCAAGTTCGGCATTGAGCAGTTCCAGTGTCGCGATCTGCCCTTCCTTCTGTCGAGCTGCGAACTGCTGTTCAAGGTCGGCGATCTGCAACTGCAGTCTGTTGAGCTCTGCGGGGCTGATCCGATCCGTGAACATCAGGCCTTCGAGATGATCGTATTCATGCTGGACCACGCGTGCGGGGAAATCTTCCAGCTCTATTTCAAACGGCTGACCGTCAAGATCGAATGCATCGACGACGATCTGAGCCGCGCGGGGGACCGTGGCGTACAATTCCGGCAGGCTGAGACAACCCTCTTCGCCGTCAGCACCACCGCGACGGCGTGTGATGCGCGGGTTGATGAACACCATTTCTGATTCTGTGGCTTCCGGATCGCCCTCGGGATTGATCACAAACATGCGATAGGGCAGCCCACACTGATTGGCGGCGAGTCCCACGCCCCGCGCCTGATACATGAGCTGAAACATCTGCTGCACCATATCCCGCAGGCCAGCGTCAATTTTCTTCACCTCGCGGCATTTGCGGCGGAGTGCTGGGTGCGGATGGTGCACGATACTGAGGGTTTTCATGGAAACAGCCGCAGGCGACGAAGAGAGGCAGGAGGATCACCGAATGCGTTAGTCTAATCGATTAACGGGTTTTTCCACCCTCTGGCGGGGGCAAAACCGGGGAATCCGGAGACCGGTGATGGGCGGCTGTATCAGGGGGTCGCAGGGACGCCGGCTTTGGGCGGATTGCGATAATCGAGGGGAGGCTTCTGCCCCGCTCGCATCAGTGACTCATACTTTTCCGTGCCCAGCCGCTGGCGGAGCTCTGCGGCGGCCTGCTGCAGAACGTCCGGACTGCGGAACAGATCAACCGCAGTCAGTGCCAGAGTGCGGGCCGCCAGGTGCATGCCCTTCTCTCCGATGGTCATGCCACCAGCCGCAACAGCCTGCCAGGAATGTGCGGGCGTACCCGGCACCCAGCAGACCGTGGTGAAACCGGTGGTGGGCACGACCCAGGAGATATCGCCGACGTCTGTTGAGCCCTTGCCGATGGTGTTGTCCACGTCATCCACCTGCCGCAGCGCTTCAAGACCATCCCTGGAATCCAGCGTCTGCTGAATTCGGGCGGCAAACTTCTGTTCAGCATCGGTCCACTGCAGGTCATTCTGGGACTGCAACCGGCGACGGACAACTCCAGTGAGCACGCTGTTGGGCAGGATTTCGCGAATACCGCCTTCATAACGGATCTTCAGTTGTGTTTCGGTAGCCAGTGCTCCGGCCCGCGCACACAGTTCAAGACGCTCGTAAAGTGGTTTCAGAAAGCGTCCCTCAGGATGGCGGATGTAGTAATAGATTTCGGCAAATGGCGGCACCACGTTGGGAGCATCACCACCACTTGTAATGACGTGATGAATACGGGTGTTTTCCGGCGTGTGTTCGCGCAGCAGTTCGGATGCGTGGGCTGTCAGCTCGACAGCGTCCAGTGCGGAACGTCCCAGGTGGGGTGCAGAGGCCGCATGGGCCGTGCGACCTTCAAACTGAAATTTGACGGCAATGCGGGCCAGACTGGACCTGTCTCCGGCGGCGTTGCGTGATCCGGGATGCCAGTGCAGCACCGCATCGCAGTCATTGAACAGGCCTGCCTGTACCATGAAGACCTTGCCGGATCCGCCCTCTTCGGCCGGGCAGCCGTAAAAACGGATGGTGCCGCTGATTTTTCCATCACGAATCTGCGCTGCCAACGCGATGGCCGCGGACAGGGAGGCCGTACCGAAAAGATGGTGTCCGCAGGCGTGTCCCCAGTTGTGTTCGCCCGGTCGAGCCAGACGTTCAGGTTCCGCCTGCTGCGACAGTCCCGGCAGGGCATCGTATTCACCAAGAATCCCGATAATCGGATGCCCGCTGCCGAATTCGGCGATGAACGCCGTCGGAATTTCCGCCACACCGCGTTTCACGGTCAGTCCCGCTGCAGCGGCCGCATCTGCCAGCAGTTCACTGGAGATCGTCTCCTGATACCCGGGTTCCGCAGCCTGCCAGATTTTCTGAGCTGTCTGCCAACTGGCCTCCCGCCGTTCGGCCAGTGACTGCAGCACAGCCTGCTCGGCAGGATCTGTCTGCCCCAGCGCTCTGTTGAGTCCCGCAGAGAGGGCGAGGATTGCGCACAGGAGCAGGCAAAGTGGACGTGACATGCTGGAAAACCCGGGAAAAAGGCGGCGAACGAGAGAGCCATCAGGGGACAGATTCAGCCGGTTGCGACTGGTGCTGCTGCCAGCAGAGTCTGCAGATGCAGTCCCGCGGATTCCGCCAGTCTGGCTGGATTGTAACCACCTTCCAGCAGACTGACGACCCTGCCGCCGGAGTGCACTGTTGCAGCGTCCAGCACGGCTTGCGTCAGAGTTTCAAAGTCCTCGGTTTCCAGCCCCAGCGAGCCGACCGGGTCTTCGGCGTGAGCATCGAAGCCGGCGCTGAGAATAATCAGTTCCGGTCGGATGCGATCCACGGCAGTATCGAGGATGGCCTGGAAGTCGCGCAGGAACTGACTTCGGGGAGTACCGAACGCGACCGGGAGATTGAATGTTGTTCCCAGCCCGTCTCCGGCACCGATTTCATCACGGCGACCGGTGCCCGGGTAAAAGGGAAACCGATGTGACGACAGGAAACCGACGCGGCCGTCTTCGTAGAAGGTGTCCTGTGTTCCATTGCCGTGATGCACATCCCAGTCCACCACCAGGACTCGTGACAGTCCGCAGCGGTGGATGGCTGCCGCTGCCGCCGCCGCGGCGTTGCCGAGCAGACAGAAGCCCATGGGAGATGATGGAAGTGCGTGATGTCCCGGTGGGCGAATGGCACAGAAGGCGGTGCGATCCTCCCCGGCAAGAACTCTGTGTACGGCATCGATGGCTGTTCCGGCGGCCTGCCATGCGACATCAGCGGATTCCGGGCTGAGCACAGTATCAGCCTCGATGCGACCACCGCCGGCGGCGGCAAACCGCCGCAGCTCCTGCAGGTGATCCTGTGTATGCACCAGCAGCAGGTCAGCATCGGCTGCAGAAACGACAGGGCGACGAGTGACGCGCTGCAGCAGTCCCGTGCGCTGCAGGTGCTGCTCAAGCACGGCGACTCGGAGGGGACATTCCGGGTGGTTCCCGGTCTGGTGACGCTGAAAGCCGGGATCTGAATAAAACAGTGTCATGTCGGGGTATCCGGCGGTTGTTTCCTGTGATCTTCTGATATTCTGAAGCGCAGGTGACATTCTGCCAAGTCCAGCAGCCGGCAGGAATCCGATCCGTTTGATGATTTGTCCGTTGTCTGCTTTGCATAAGGTTGCGACATGTCGGAAATCAGGAATTGCCAGCCAGGTCTGATAACGCGTCGGCCGGGGTTTATCCTGCCGTTGGGGTTTTCCGGACTGCTGGTTGTGCTGATCAGCGGTCTGCTGGTTGCGGACGAACCATCAGCAGAGACTCGGGAAGGGCGTCTCAGGCAGCAGGTTGCTCAGTTGCTGGAGACAGTGGAAGGCAGTGACTGGATCCCGCTGATCATGGCGGATCTTGAGTTATCGACGGACCTGACGGAGGAGTCTCAGAGCTGCTGTCGCCGAATTCTGCGGTCGCTGGCGGTGGCGGACGATACGGCGGCTCAGGAGCATGTTCATTCGGTGTTTGAGAATGAGCCGGAGCGGCGTGGGATGGCAGCGGAAGCGGTTGCCATGGCGGCCATGACGCGTCCCGGAGGTCTCAGAAACTGGCGATTGCTGGTGCGCTCACTGAACGTGGTGCGGCAGTCCGAAGCTGTGGCGGTGCTGCGAGCGCTGCAGCGGTATCGGCAGCGTGCCAACAAGGGCCACTGGGTCCGTCGTGTGATTCTGACCGGGGTCAGTCTTCCGGAGGGCGATCGGCAACTGGCTTGTGAACTGCTGCAGCACTGGACAGGTCAGCCGCAGCGTCCAGCTCCGGCGTGGTCACTGGCGCAGTACCAGGAATGGTTTGGGCAGGAGCATCCGGATCTGCCGCCGGCGGTACTGCCGCAGGACACTGCGGGAGCCGTGTGGACGTGGCAATCGCTGGAGGCTTTGTTTACCGGCATGCATCTGACGGCGGAGCAGGGAGTGCAGGGGCCGATGATCTTTGAGAAAGCTGGCTGTGCGAAGTGTCATCGGCGGGGCGGTCTGGGAGGCACAGCGGGTCCCGACCTGACGTCACTGGGTTGGCGGCGACAGCGTGCGGAGGTGCTGGAATCGCTGCTGTATCCGTCGCAGGAATTGCACGAGGAATATCCCACTGTGATCGTGGCTCTGCAGGATGGGACATCGGTAACGGGGTTGCTGCAGCGTGCTCCGGACGAAGGCCTGCAGGTTTTCAGCAGTGCCGGGGAAGTCCGCAGCTTTCAGCAGTCCGAGGTTGTGGCCATTCGCGGACATGCGGTGTCTGCTATGCCGGCAGGAACGCTGGATCGATTGACCGCGGACGAGGTGCGGGCGCTGGTGGCGTGGTTAACCAGCGTGGACGGGATTCCTCGGCCACATCAGGAGGATGAGGGTCAGGAAGAAGAGTAAAACCTGAGCGGTTGCAGGGGTGGATTCTGCTGCGAGGAACACGCTAAAGGTGCGGGGAAGTCTGCGACGATCAAGTCGTTGACCGGCAGTTCGGCGAATCGTCCGCTGACCGTGATTGGCTGCGCAGATCGGCAGAAACTGCCACTGTGTGCGGTCGTCTCGGTGCGATGGG
>Ga0255095_1000737_pt1 | contig 15540 bp, 8 predicted proteins | sample Colum_Law_RepC_8_2_FD_188435 | JGI IMG/M metagenome (GOLD analysis project Ga0255095, IMG submission 188435) | Freshwater microbial communities from Columbia River, Oregon, United States - Colum_Law_RepC_8d | ecosystem: Environmental > Aquatic > Freshwater > River | place: USA: Oregon | collected...
CCTGTCAGGCCGTGGTAACTGCGGACCAGCAGCGGTTGCCGGAATATGTGCCTGGTCGTTCGTGTCCCGCCTGTTACCGCAGTCCGGCTCTGTTGCAGCAGCAATTGCTGGCTCAGCGTGCCGAGCAGATTGCGATCGCGACCAATCCACTGCCCGGCAGTCCGGCTGATTTGAATCGTCGTCCGTTGAATGTGCCGCAGCGCTGTGCCGGAATGACTCTGCTGGACTTCCTGCTGAACCTGCATCCGCAGACCGGGCGTGAGGAGTGGCAGCGCCGCATCAGCGGCTCAGAGGTGGTTCCGGCTGAGCCTGGCCGTGGCCGCCGTGCGCGGCGTGTTCGCGAAGCGGTCCCGTTGTCTGCGGAGCGGATGGTGCGGGAGGGTGAGCGGTTTGATCTGCTGGAACCGCACGTAGTGGAACCGCCTGTGTCAGCACATGTGCAGGTGCTGTACGAGGATGCTGAGCTGATCGTGATCAACAAACCGGCTCCGCTGCCGGTCCACGCCTGTGGCCGATTTCATCGCAACACGCTGCGACATATTCTGAATCTGGTGTATTTCCCGGACCGGCCGCACGTGGTGCACCGGCTGGATGCGAATACATCGGGCGTCATGGTGCTGGCGCGTCGCAAGAAGACAGCCAGTCTGCTGTCGCAGCAGTTCGAGCAGCGTGAGGTGCAGAAGAGGTATGTGGCGCGGGTGATCGGGCATCCGCCGTCGGACCGGTTTTGCTGTGAGCTGCCGCTGGGGTCTGAACCGGGTCCTGGAGGTGTGCGTCTGCCGGATTCTGCAGGTGCAGAGGCCGTCACCGACTTCTCGGTGCTCAAGCGGTTACCCGACGGTACGACTCTGGTTGAAGCGGTGCCGCTGACTGGCCGGACTGGTCAGATTCGCGTGCATTTGTGGGCGCTGGGTTATCCGATCTGCGGTGATCCGGCGTGGTTGGCGGGCGGTGGTACCGGAGAAAATCGGACACTGGATCCGGCCGAGCCACCGCTGTGTCTGCATGCCTGTTCGCTGCAGTTTCGTGGTCCGGCGGGTGAGCTGCTGACGTTTGCGGCTCCGCTGCCCGTGTGGGCTGAGGTCTGACAGAAACCTGAGAACACTTCCATTCCCGGGCCTGTCCGGCTGAACCTCGGGAAATCCGCCTGTAGGATGGGTTCTCAGGACTTCACGATTTTTGACTCGGGGACAAGCTCGCATGCAGACAATTCTGATTCAGTTGGACACGGACGGTCAGGCCAGCATTTTTGATCGCGTGGTGGCGGTGGATTCCGGTGTTGCGCAGATTTTTTCCTGTGCCGGGGTCACTCCTGAGAATGTCACGTCACTGGTTCATGGCGCCATTTTTACTCGCGGCCCCGCAGATCTGAGGCACACGGCCATTTTCATCGGGGGCAGTTCTGCGGCGGCGGGTGAGGCGGTGCAGAAGAAGGTGTTGAAGGCATTCTTCGGCCCGTTGCGAGTGTCGGTGATGATGGATTCGAATGGCTGCAACACGACGGCGGCGGCAGCGGTGGCCACGGCGCGAAAGCACATGCCACTGGCCGGTGTTCCGGCGACGGTGCTGGGCGCGACTGGTCCGGTGGGATTGCGGGCAGCGGAGTTGCTGGCAGCCGAGGGTGCTCAGGTCACCCTCGTTTCCCGTACCATGGAGCGTGCTCAGGCCGCCGCAGAGTCTGTGCGGGGGAAGGTTTCAGCAGCAGTCGTGCTGGCGGGTGCTGCGACGGATCCGCAGCAGAATGAGTCCCTGTGTCAGGGTGCAGCGGTGGTGGTTGCGGCGGGTGCCGCCGGGGCCGTACTGCTGCCAGCCGGAGCATTTCAGCGATTGCCCGGCCTGAAACTGGCAATTGATCTGAATGCTGTGCCGCCGCTGGGGTTGTCGGATGTTTCGGCGATGGACAAAGGGGTGACTCACCATGGCGTGCTGTGTTACGGAGCGCTGGGGGTGGGAGGACTGAAAATGAAGGTGCATCGCCAGTGTGTGGCTTCGCTGTTTGAGTCCAGCGACCGTCTGCTGGATACTCAGGCTATCTATCAGGTGGCGCGGCGGACAGCCGGCATCGTGGAACAGTAATCACCGGTGAAGGTCTCAGGCAGTGCTGCGATTTGCGGGTGGTTCATCCCAGTGTGACGTGCTGGTGACGGGTGTCGGAGTGGTGTCTCCGGCAGGCCTGTCGGCGGCTGACACATTTCGGTTTGTGCAGCGCGGGGGTGTTGCGGCGCGGTCATTGACTGCTGCCGACATCGATCACTGGTCGGGTCTGGGTCAGGTCGCGGGGTTGCAGCGGTCCGGCTGTGTTGTGGACCAGTTGCGTGTTGCGGCCCTGCTGCGGGGATCTGGTCTGGCCGGCAGCCTGCAGCGGGCTGGACTGCAGGGTGTGGTGGCCGAGCCGATGATTGCGATGGCGCTGCTGGCTTTTGCGGAGGCGTGGCGATCAGCCGGGTTTTCCCTCGAGCGTCCCTCTGACGAGCGTCTTTCAAAGCGGACGGCTGTGGTCTTTGGCAGCAGCAAGGGGGGACTGCGGACTGCAGAGCGGCTGGTGGCGATGGTGCTGGCGGGTGGTCCCGCAGCGGTCACGACGGCCGCAGCAGCTCGGTCGGGGTGTGCAGCAGCTTATGCCGGCGAGTCCGTGCCTGAGCCTGTGTCGGATTCGGAGTCCGTGGTGGCTCAGTTGTGGCAGCATCAGGCTGGCACGGATGCTGCGACTCAGGCGATTGCCGGATTGCTGCAGGCGGGGGCAGGCGTGTTATGTCCGGTGGCCGCCTGTGCAACGGGATTGATTTCGGTGTTGCAGGGTGCAGCACTGATTGCCAGCGGCCAGTGTGATGTGTGTGTGGTCGGCAGTGCGGATGCGGCGTTGCGAGCCAGTGTACTGTCTTCGTTTCACAGGCTGGGAGTGTTATCGCGGCGTCATCCGGCCGAGCAGCCGTGTCGCCCGTTTGATGCGCAGCGTGACGGATTTGTGGTGGGCGAGGGTGCGGGAGTTCTGATTCTGGAGTCTCGTCGACATGCTCGGCAGCGAGGAGTGGCGGGGCTGTGTCGGGTGCTGGGTGGTGGCTGGCTGAGTGATCCCACCGGACTGACTCAGATGGATGAATCCGGCGAGGTGGTGCGGGAGGTGCTGCGGAGGTGCTGCGAGGTGTCTGGGATGCAGCCCGGCATTCTGGGGCTGCATGGGACTGCCACGGAAACCAACGATCTTGTGGAGGCTCGTGGTGTTGCGGCAGCCGGGCTGTCTGATGTTGCGGAGTGTTATGCGACGAAGGGTTCCACGGGGCATCTTCTGGGAGCGGCGGGCAGTGTGGAGACGATCCTGGCGGTGCAGGGCATTGCGGCCGGGCAGCGGCCGGGGACGGTGAATCTGTCGCAGCAGGATGAGCGTTGCCGGCTGCGGATGGCGGGGCAGTCGGCAGCGGTTTCGCGTCGTGCGGTCTGGGGTAAGCTGTCGCTGGGGTTTGGCGGGCATGTTGCCTGCGGGCTGTTTGTGGCGGACTGACGCCGGCGGGCTCGGATCAGCGGCTGACGTCACTGCTACCGATCGGCCACGGCTGCGGTTGCAGGGTGGATTTCAGGTAGAGCGGGTGAGCCGGTTGTCCGTTGCTGTTGCTGGCAATGCAGTGCAGGGGGCCGGTCAATTGCAGCAGTTTTGTCTGTCGTTCGAGGGAGCAGTGGTTACCCCATGCGGCGATGATCAGTGTGGCCGTGCGGCAGGTTTGACGGATGACGTGATCATTGCGTGGACCGTTGGGGTCGGGTGTCAGCAGCAGTTCGCGGGGATGGGTGCTGCGGAAGGCCCACGCATTGAGCATGATCAGGCCGTCGAAGCCCCAGCTGCGGGCGAAGGCCGAGCAGCGGCGGATTGTGGGATCATCGAGGGCGGCATCGGCGGTGGAGGGATTCAGTCCGATAAACACGACGTGGGCCGCGGGCCCCCACGTGCGAGTCAGTCGATAGCGATACTGTCCGCAGCCGGAAAACAGGGCTGTGCCCATGACCGAGCCGTTGCGAAATGTCTGTCGTCGACAGCGAGTTCCGCTGCTGGATCGTCTGGTCACTGATGAGGCTGGAGGAGTCGGCATGCGGCAGGAGCATTCCGGTGAGTCTGGATCCGGTGGTTGATTGGACATTGCACTGAACGGGCTTGTATTCTGTACCAGCGTGATCCGGGCTGCAATGGCTGTGGTGTCGGAGAACGGTTGAGATTGATCACTGTATTTTCTGCCCCCACCAGCGGATGATTGACATGTCTTCACAGGCGACGAATACGCCGATTGATTCCGGATCGGTACAACGCGCGGGATGTCTGCCGGAATGGCAACGGCAGGAGCTGCCCGAGCCGTTGCCGTTTACTTTTCGGAATGTGCTGCGGACGATTGGTCCGGGTGCGATTCTGCTGGCCGGTTCGATTGGTGGTGGCGAGTGGATTGTGGGGCCACTGACAACGGTGCGTTACGGGACCGGTATCCTGTGGGTGGCGACGGTGGGGATCTTTCTGCAGATGATCTTCAACCTCGAGGCGATTCGTTACACGCTGTACACGGGCGAGCCGATTCTGACGGGTATTATGCGGTTGCGTCCGGGACGCTGGCTGTGGGGGCCGTTTTACATGGCAGCGGGAACGCTGCAACTGGCAACTCCGGCACTGGCTCTGGGTTGTGCCAACGTGCTGTTCACGGCGGGCGAAGGCGATCTGCCGGATCCCGGGGGTGGTGATCGTCGGAATCTGTTTCTGTTATCGCTGGCGGTACTGGCCCTGACAGTCTTCCTGCTGCAGTGCGGAAAATCGATTGAGCGGATGCTGGAGCGTTTGTCGTGGTCGATGGTGATCTTCATCTTTGTGTTCCTGGTGGCAGCCAATGTGTTGTTTGTGCCGGCTGAAATCTGGCTGCGGACGGCAGTGGGTTTTGTCAGTCCCGGTTTTCTGCCTGCGAATATGGACTGGGTACTGCTGGGAGTCTTTGCGGCGACTGCGGGTTCCGGTGGCCTCGGAAATCTGGCGGTTTCCAACCTCGTTCGCGATAAGGGTCTGGGAATGGCTCACTGGAGTGGTTCGATCGGTGGGATGCTCAGTGATGATGCGACGGAAGTCCGCCCGATCGGGCAGGTGTTTGAGGTGACCAGTGGCAGTCTGCAGCGTTGGCGCACGTGGTGGAAGTATCTGCTGGTGGACCAGTCCGTGCTGTGGGCGTTAGGGTGTGTGGCGGGGATGTTTCTGAATGTGAATCTGGCGCAGGCCATTGTGTCACCGGGGGATGTTCCGGCGGACAATGCGGCGGGGGCATTTCAGGCTCGTTACATGGCCGAGAAGATGTGGTCGGGCTTCTGGTTTCTGGCGCTGCTGAATGGCTTCTGGATTCTGTTTTCGACGCAGCTTGGTAACACTGACTGCCTGACTCGTATCTGCACCGACACGTTATGGGCTGGCTGGCCGGCAGTTCGTCGCCAGCGTGCTCGACGTGTGTACTTCCTGCTGCTGATGCTGTTTGCGGTGTGGGGTGTGATTGCACTGGCCTCGGGCGACAGTGCTTTGAGTCTGTTCAGGATTCTGGGACTGCTGGCCAGTCCGATTCTGGCAGTTGGTGCAATTCAGATACTGGTGGTGAACATGTCGTTCCTGCCTGCACAGCTGCGTCCGCCTCTGTGGCGTCGTGTGTGTCTGATTCTGTGTGGCCTGGTGTACGGAACTCTGGCGATCGTGTCATTGACAGCGGAATACCGCAAGTGGACTCAGCCGCCAAAGCAGGCACCGGCAGCGGAAGTGACAAATAGTGCGCCGGGGCAATCACCTGCGGGCAGCACAAAATGACTCGGGGTGTCACGCAGGAGATTGTTCTTCCGTGGCGAATGACAGCAGGAAGGCTGTTGAATTGCCTCGGTTGTTGCGCCCCAGCGGGAGGGCGAAGCTCCTGCTGAGCTGAACTGTCGCCTGGACGCTGGATACCCTGGTTCGGCTGGTGCCTTACCCTTTGGGAGGGCACTTTGCGATGACTGAATACTGATTACTGGGCACTGGCGTCCGGCTCGGCAGGAGCCTCGCCCTCCCAAGGGCGTCCGGCTCGGCAGGAGCCTCGCCCTCCCGAGGGTGACCGGCTCGCCGGGGGACGCGCCCTCACAAGGGGTGAACCATCGTAACCTGCCGGGGCTAAAGCCGAGGCTACGGTTTTGTCCCCGGCGTCAGCGTGGATGTGTGCTGAGCCGATTTACCGACCTGCGGTCTGTGACTCGCCGGTGGCCGGGATGATGCGGACCTGTACGGGCAGCGTCGTGATACCGCCATCGATGCTGGATTTCAGAAAGAATGGGCGAGTTTGCGCGGGGACCCAGCGGGCGGCGGTGATGAACACTTCGCGTTCATTCTGGCCGGCCAGCAGCATCAGTCCGTTCAGTCCGATGTTGTCCACAAAGACTCCGTGCGGCAGATTTCTGCCGGCATCTTCCTTGCCGAATTCGACGATGCCGTCATGAGCAACGCGCTCCACTTTCAGCCATGCGCGAGTGGTCTGGCCGGCGTGAACGATCAGCTCCGGTGTCTGTTCGAAGTTTCCAGCCGCATGTTGTTCATCAGTTAATAGAACCACTTTGATTTTGGGGTTCTGCAGCAGTTCCAGTGTTTTCAGTCCGCCGATTTCGTGTCGCACTGTTTTGCCCTGAATATCGGCTTCGGCAAAGAAGCGGATGGTGGCCACGGCTGCGGCGGTTGGAGCGACTGCATCGGCTGTGGCCAGTACTGAGGCGAACGCCTGTCGCTGCTCATCCTGAATCTCGACCGGATCCGAAAAATAAAACCCAGGCGGCAGATTTTCGGCGGTGATGCGGATGGGTCCGCTGAAACCGTCAAGGCGTGTGGCAGTGAAACTGATCTCACGACCTGTGCCCGCATGGATCTTCAGTTCTGTGGTGCTGGCGGCGACTGTGAAGTCCGGTTGTGGTTCCCGAAGTCGCAGGGTCCAGTTGTAGTCGGGGCCCTGGAAGCCGCGTGCATCGCGCAGACGAACAACATATTCGCCATCAGTGGGGGCGGTGAACATCAGACGCGAATCAGCGCCCCACTGTCGCTGCGGGTCGTCATCGTTTTCGGCATAGATCGGGAACACGGGCAGCCCGGTATCCCTGAGCACCGCATCGGGGGCTCGGGGCACCACAATAAAGGCCGGCCCCTGCAGCGGATGGGTGGAGGGCGTGGTGTTGAACCACGTCTGCCGCTGACCGAACCCCGGATAGACCTTGAAGCCCGAATCCGGTCCGCGCGGATACAGCCACAGCTTCACTACTTCCCCGTCGGCATACAGATATTCGTTCAGTTCCATTTCCTGCCAGTTGAACATGCGGAAGTCATCACTGGTGTCTGAGTCCTTACCGCGGAAGGTGAACCACGAATCGCGGACGGCCTGCAGTCGAGTCTGCAGCACCGGTTGACCGTCTGTGGTCAACACGTCAACCAGTGAGTCGAGCGGGCTTTTGTCCCGTGCCGCCTGCACTTCAATCAGCAGTGTCTGTCCTTTACGGGCACTGATGCGGACCAGATCACTGTCCTGGGAAGTGCTTGTTTCAGTGTGGATGATGCCTTTGATACTGGCGGGGATACTGACCAGTGGGGCTTCCGTGGGCGTGTTATTGGGTTCGGTTTCGCTGAGTTCCACCGGAGCGGCGCTGGGGGAAGTTACCGGAGCAGGGGACGTGTCCGGTGCCTTCATGGCGACCGTTGTTTGTTCGCCACGCCACGGCAGTCGGCGGATGCCGCCATCGCGAGCCGGCAGCAGCAGCAAGCGTTCGGCGGAATTCATAACGGCGCACAGTGGTGGATCTGCGGCGAGGGATGTGGCACTGAGTTCTTCGACGGTGACAGCATTCCAGAACTTCACTGTGCCGGATTCATCCGTTGTCGCCAGCGTGCTGCCATCGCTGGACAGCTGCAGCAGACTGATGGTGCCTTCGTGAGCAAACCTTGAAATCTGTATTGGGTTGATCTGAGGCTGCTGACGGGACACCAGCAGCCACTGACGAATGCGGCTGTCGGCTCCGCTGCCGTAAATGAAACGACCGTCGGGACTGAAGGCGACGCTGTACTGTTCGGCCTGCGGCTGACTGAGCGTATCGAAACGCTGTCCGGAAGCAACGTGCCAGATTTTGATGGTGGCATCGGCGCTGGCGGAGGCCAGCAGAGTGCCGTCGGGGCTGAACTGCAGGTCGAAGACTGAGCCATTATGGCCGGGCATTTCCCGCAGCAGTTTTCCGCTGTGTGCGTCATGCAGGCGGATGATGCGATCATAACCGGCAGTGGCTACGACTGTTTCATCAGGGGACATGACTGCGGCATAAAGAGCGTCAGCATGTCCGGAGAATTCACGCACAATCTGTGAACCGGCGAGATCGACAAGCAGGGCGCGCCCGGAGACACCGGGAGTTCCCGTGGCCAGCAGCACCTGCTGTTCGGCGGCGACGAAGTGCACATCGGTGACTTTGCCGTCGGGAATATCGATCTGCCATTGTGTTGAGTTATCCGCCAGACTCGTGATCTGTGCTCGACGAAAGTGACCGCTCAGCAGGCGGGTGCCGTCTTTTGTGAGCGTGGTGGCGATGGCTGGACCGGGACCGGCGTGGCTGGCCTTGAGAAAGGGCAGTTTCGGCAGGATGGGCAGGCGCGAATCGAAGGGGGCACCGGCAAGCAGCCAGTCGGCAAGAAGTCTGCGTTCGGCGTCAGTGGGCTGAGGCTGATCGGCGGGCGGCATGTGGTCATCACCGCTGCTGTTCAGTGTCTGCAGCAGACGTCCGGCCGCGGGATTGGTGCGATCCAGTACAGGGCCACTGCTGCTGCCTTTTTCAATTTCATCGGCGGATTGCAGCGACAGTCCCCCCTCGGGACTGACTCGATTGTGACAACCGATGCAGTACTTCTGCAGCAGCGGGGCTGACTGCGTCGAAAAGCGGATATCGTCAGCAGCCAGCGGGAGGGCGATCGAGGCCAGTGCGGCAGCCAGCATGCCGGGCAGCAGCGGGTGATTCAGGCGGTGCGGGCGTGGCAGAGCAGTCATGGAAGAATTCCGGAAAAGGACTGCGACGGAGAGCGACAAGTGGCACTGAAACCACGAGACTGAATTCTGAGGATGTGACTGCAGACAGGCAAGTGAACAGGCAGGTGACAGGCGACGATGGCAACGAAGCGACAATCAACGGGAATTCCGGCTCTTGATGCGGCTCTGGGCGGTGGACTGATCCCGGGGACTCTGACGGTCGTCATGGGAGCGACGGGGATTGGCAAAACCCAGCTGGGGCTCGGTTATGCTCATGCCGGTCTGCAGCAGGAGGGTGAGTCGGGGATTCTGTTCGACCTCACGACTCGCGGTGATTCCCAGAACCAGTCCGAGTACGCCCAGCGGATGTTCGGCTGGCAGATGCAGTGCAGTGGCCTTGTGGAACGATTTGATCCGACGGTGGTCTGGGATCGTGGGACCGCCCGATCGGACTATCTGCACGTATTTTCCCGCAATGGTCGTCGGGTGACGATCGGGGATATGGAGCCGGAGGACTGGCAGGAGTTCAAATCGGACCTGATGCGGCGGCTGGACCAGACGATCGCGTGGTTCTATGGTAATTTTGTGCATGGCGTGCGGCGGGTGGTGATTGACGGAGTGGAACCGACGACGCAGGACTCCGATTCTTTCCAGTTTCACCTGTTTGATTACATTTACCATCAGGTGTTGCGAAAAGAGCACGACTGGCTGGCCCGGGATTTATTTCGTGTGAATTTTCGCGCTCAGCAGGCGGTGGTGGAGCAGCGGGCGTATGATTGTCGTGAGATCGGTGGGTTGTTTCTGTACACCAGTCATGAGGTTCTGCTGGACGATCTGATTGCCCGACCGATCCGTTCGGGCGATATTCTGTCGAACGCGAACACGATTCTGCTGATGGGCAAGGTCCGTCAGGGGGACCGGATTGGTCGTGCGATGTATGTTGCCAAACATCGGGGAAGTGCGTGTTGTGAGGACATATTGCCGTATCGCATCACGGAACATGGCCTGATCATGGATTGACGGCAACAAAGATCTGGCAGTGTGGTGGAGTATCCGGCATACTGTGTTGGCGTGTAAGCCGTTTTTTTGCAGATTTTTCGGACAGCAGCATGGGCGTGGCCTGTGACACATCAGCGGCGCGGCTGGCGGACAGTCGCTTCATGAAGGCCGTGCATCGGCAGCCCGTGGACACGACTCCACTGTGGATCATGCGGCAGGCCGGTCGTTATCTGCCTGAATACATGGCAGTCCGCAGCAAAGTCTCCTTCATGGAGCTCTGCAAGACTCCCGAGCTGGCCTGTGAAGTGACCGTAACGGCGCGGCAGGTGCTTGGTGTGGACGCCGCGATCCTGTTTGCGGATCTGCTGCCGATTCTGGAACCGATGGGGATAGACCTTGAGTATCAGAAGGGCGAGGGCCCTGTGATCCACAATCCGATTCGGGGCAGTCATGACGTGGATCGTCTGCAGGCTCTGACATCGACCGAATCTGTTGACTATGTGTTTCAGGCGATTCGTCTGATTCGCGCGGCATTGCCGGGCGACATTCCGCTGATTGGTTTTGCCGGTGCCCCGTTTACTCTGGCGTCCTATGCGATTGAAGGTGGCGGATCGAAGAACTATGTGCACACCAAGTCGCTGATGTACAACGATGAGGGTGCATGGAATGTGCTGATGAGTCGTCTGGTGGATACTGTGATTCTGTATCTGCAGGCTCAGATTCAGGCCGGCTGTCAATGCGTGCAGGTGTTTGACAGCTGGGCTGGCTGTCTGTGTACGGCGGACTACCAGCGTTATGTGCTGCCGCATGTGCGTCGGCTGATTCAGGCGGTGGAACCGCTGGCACCTGTGATCAATTTCCTGAACGGCAATCCGGCGCTGCTGTCACTGCAGCGGCAGGCTGGTGGACAGGTGATGGGGACGGACTGGCGATCGTCGCTGGACGTGGCGTGGCAGACATTTGGTCATGATGTGGCGATTCAGGGTAACATGGATCCCGTCAGCATTTATGCGGACCTGCCTGTGCTGAAGCAGCGGGTGGGTGATGTGCTGCGTTTGGCGCAGGGCCGTGCCGGTCACATTTTCAATCTTGGGCATGGGGTGATGCCGGACATGAATCCGGATCATGTGAAGGCGGTTGTTGATTATGTCCACGAGCTGGGGCGTCGCTGAATGATTCAGTCCTCCGTGAATCCCAACGCCGACGGACGCAGCCTGCGGGTTGCAGTTGTCGGTGGCGGTATTACGGGGCTGTCTGCTGCATACACTCTGGCCAGGGCGTCACAGGCTGATCATCGGTCAGTGCAGGTCACCCTGTTTGAATCTTCGCGGCGACTTGGCGGAATCATTCGCACGGAGGAAGCTGACGGCTATCTGATGGAGCTGGGCCCGGACTCGTTCATCACGAACAAGCCGGGCGGGGTGCGATTGTGCGAAGAACTTGGCTATTCGGCCGAACTGATTTCGACCGATTCGCGTTACCGTCGTTCGCTGGTCCTGTCACGTGGCCGACCGCAGCCGGTGCCGGACGGTTTCATGCTGATGGCTCCGGAAAAACCGTGGTCACTGCTGACAAGTCCTGTGCTGTCTCTGCCGGGACGGCTGCGTCTGCTGGCTGAGTATTTTGTACCGGGTGCGGCACCTGCCGGTGACGAAAGTCTGGCCAGTTTTGTGCGTCGTCGCTTTGGCAGTGAGGCACTGGATCGTCTGGTACAGCCTCTGGTGGGCGGCATCTATACTTCGGATCCTGAGCAGCTCAGCCTGCGTGCGACGATGCCAAGATTTCCTGAGATGGAAGCCACCTGCGGCAGTGTGATTCGTGGTGTGCTGAAGCAGAAACGAACGGCCGGTCGGGGGGGCTCTGATGGGTCCGGCAGTGGTGCCAGATACGGACTTTTTGCAGCGCCGCGGCGCGGTCTGGGAGACCTCGTCTCGACTCTGGAACGTCGCCTGCGAACTGCCGAAAATGTCTGCCTGCGGCTGGGTACGCCCATTGAAGCAATTCTGCGTCCGGCGGATGGCGCCGCGGGCTGGGTGGTGCAGGCGGCCGGACAGCAGCAGCCGTTTGATGCGGTGATTGTCACTCTGTCGACGTGGCTGGCGGCGAACATGCTGCAGGGTGATCAGTTTCAGTTGTTGCGACAGCAATTGAATTCGATCCAGTACGCGTCCAGTGCGCTGGTGGTCAGCGGGCATCAACTGTCGGATTTTTCATATCCGATGGATGCCTTCGGGATGGTGGTGCCGGCGTGCGAACGGCGGCAGATCCTGGCCGTCAGTTTCTCCAGTCGCAAGTTCCCTGAACGTGCTCCGGACGGCCAGATTGTACTGCGGACATTTGTCGGCGGTGCCATGCAGCCGGAACTGATGCAGCACAGTGATCAGGAGCTGCTGGAGATTGTGAATTCCGAGCTGCAGCAGATCTTCGGGATGTCGCGTGAACCGATCTTTGCCGAGGTGATGCGGTATGATCGGGCGATGCCGCAGTATCATGTCGGGCATCTGGACAGGGTGTCTGCGATTGAGCACAGTCTGCAGCAGCATGCGGGGCTGCAACTGGCCGGCAGTGGCTACCGTGGTGTGGGGATCCCGGATTCGATTGACAGTGGGCGTGAAGCCGCCGAGCGAGTTCTGCGACTGTCCTGAGTGGCCGGGGTCCCGAATTCCCCCTGAGATTCCTCGTGAAATCCCCGATTTCTGACCGGTTTTGCGGGCGCATCTGCCGACGGATTCGGGGATACTGCAGGGGGTTCGCTGTCTGGCGAAGTGTCGGCAGGGTGCAGGTCACTGAGTGCTGATGGTGCAGTTATGGCCGCGTGGGCGAAAGATCAATCATGTCGGGGGGTTAGCGCCGACAGGCAGGCGCCAACCGGATGGGTGTCGCGGGTCCTGCGATTGTGCCTGCTGTGCGTTGTGTGTCAGCATTCCTGTTGTGCTGCGACGGTGGACGAGCGACTGCAGTTTTTCGAGCAGAGGATTCGTCCGGTTCTGGTGCAGCACTGCTATCGCTGCCACAGTGCCGAGGCAAAGGAGCTGCAGGGGGGGCTGCGGCTGGACGTGCGCGCGGGCTGGCAGCAGGGCGGTGAATCGGGCCAGTCAGCGATTGTGCCCGGTGATCCCGCCACCAGTCCGCTGCTGCTGTCGCTGCAGCATGCGCGGGGTGTGTCGTCGATGCCACCGGATCAGCCACGTTTATCGGCCGCGGTGCTGGCCGATTTTGCGCAGTGGATTCAGGACGGGGCCGTGGATCCGCGGGACGGTGCGGTGCCGCAGCGGGATCGTCAGCGGGAGTGGGAAGCGGAGTATCAGCAGCGGCTGGACTGGTGGAGCCTGAAGCGGCCGGAGGCTGCCGTGGTTCCTCAGGTGACGGGCAGCACATGGCCACAGGGGGCAGTGGATCAGTTTGTGCTGGCGAAACTGCAGGCAGCGGGACTGCAGCCTGTTCCGCCCGCCGACCGCGCCACACTGCTCAGACGATTGTCCTTTGCCCTGACCGGTCTGCCGCCACAGGTGGCTCTGCAGCAGCAGTTTCTGTCTGATGTTTCGGCTGATGCTGTGGAACGCCTCGTGGACCAGTTGCTTGCCAGTCCGCAGTTTGGTGAGCGCTGGGCGCGACACTGGATGGATGTGGTGCACTACACGGATACCCATGGGTATGAATGGGATGTTCCGGTGAAGAATGCGTGGCGTTACCGCGACTATCTGATTCGCAGTTTCAATCAGGATGTGCCTTATCAGCGTTTTGTGCTGGAGCAGATCGCCGGTGATCTGCTGGAACCGCGCGTGGATGCCGAGACTGGTTTGAATGAAGCATTGACAGCTCCGCTGATGCTGCGGCTGGGTGAGCGTCGGCACGGCGACAATTCCGCGGCGGAGGGCATTTCTCAGGAAGCCGTTGCCAGCATGGTGGATACGCTGGGGAAGGCTTTTCTGGCCACGACGCTGGCCTGTGCTCAGTGTCACGACCACAAGCTGGATGCGGTGGAGCAGCGCGACTACTACTCGCTGGCCGGGATGCTCATGAGTACTCGATTCAGTTCCCGCACGGTCGATGCGGTTGATTCGAATGTGGAGGTGCTGGAATCGCTGCGACAGATTCGGGGTCAACTGCGTGCTGCGCTGGCGAATCGCTGGCTGCAGGCTCTGGCCGATAGTACTGCGGGCAGCTTTGCGGCGGGATTGCAGGCAGTGCCGGCTGATCAGTTGGCGGGAGCTGGGGTGCCTGCGACGGTGCTGGACTACTGGAAGCGTGCGCGGGTGAATCCGGTCACGGTCGAGCAGTTCCGGATTGAGCAGCAGCAGCGGATTGCGGCGAATGCGGCGAATCTTACGCTGCTGGCGGACTTTTCACGCGATGACGCAGCGCCCGGCTGGCGTTGGGACGGATTCGGAATGCGACATGGGCTGGCAGCGGATGGTGAGATGGTGGTGGCTGAGGAGGGTGAGCGGGCGATTGTGCAGTTGCTGCCTGCCGGACGCTATTCGCACCTCTGGTCAACCCGGCTGGCGGGTCTGCTGCAGGGGCCGGCCATGGATCCGCTGCAGCCGGTGACATTTTCGCTGCACGGCGTGGCCGGCAGATTTGCTTCGCAGACATTTGTGGTGGATCGGGCTCTGAATCCGGAACGCATGCAGTTTCCGTCCCGACCGCAGCCTGTCTGGGGAACAGTCACGGCCGGTCAGTTTGATTCCCTGGAAGGCACTGTGGATGCATCGCCAAGGCGAGTGTATTTTGAACTGGCCACAAAGTCGCTGAATAACTATTTCCCGCCACGTGTGGGGTATGGTGGAGTGAATGAAGCGGAGTGCGCGGACGAACGTTCGTGGTTTGGCGTTTCCAGAATCGTGCAGCATCCGCCCGGTCAGCCGCCACAGGATGAGCTGCGAAGATTTGAACCGCTGTTCACCGAGTTGTCGGTGGAATCGGACTGGCTGCGACGTCTGACACTGCTGGTTCAGGCAGCGGTCCAGCGGTGGCAGACAGAAGCGTGCAGTTCCGAGGATGCGCTGCTGCTGAACGATGTACTGCAGGCGGGCCTGCTGCCCGTGGATCTGGCGGGTGATCCCGAGACCGCTCGCCTCGTTGCGGCGTGGCGTGAGACGGCTGCGAAACTGCGGCCGGATCGCACGGTGGGTTCGGCAGCGGAGTGGTCGGAGGGGCAGGATGAGCGTGTGGCGATTCGCGGCGTGTACACGGATCACGGAGACACGGTACCGCGCGGGCTGCTGAGGATGTTTCCGGAAGATCAGCCGCTGGAGCCCGGAGACAGCGGGCGGCTGAGATGGGCGAAACGCATTGCCGGCGAACAGAATCCGCTGCTGGCTCGCGTCTGGGTGAATCGTGTCTGGCACTACCTGTTTGGTGCGGGGCTGGTGCGGACGACGGATGATTTCGGGCACCTGGGCGAGCAACCGTCACACCCTGAACTGCTGGATTATCTGGCGGTGCAGTTCATGCAGGATGGCTGGTCGACAAAGCGGTTGATTCGCAGTCTGGTACTGTCTGCGGTCTGGCAGCAGAGCAGTGT
>Ga0255095_1000741_pt1 | contig 15471 bp, 14 predicted proteins | sample Colum_Law_RepC_8_2_FD_188435 | JGI IMG/M metagenome (GOLD analysis project Ga0255095, IMG submission 188435) | Freshwater microbial communities from Columbia River, Oregon, United States - Colum_Law_RepC_8d | ecosystem: Environmental > Aquatic > Freshwater > River | place: USA: Oregon...
CGCGCACGTGGCCATCGTGGGCAAATACCAAGCCCCCGGCTCCCGCCACGCGGTCGATGACATCGCCGCCTTTCTGCATGAGGAAGGTTGCCACGTGTCGCTGGAGCGCGAGACGGCGCTCAACACCGGGCTTGACCAGTACCCGGCGCTGGACGTGCGCGACATCGGCCGCCACTGCAACCTGGCGCTGGTGGTGGGCGGCGACGGCACCATGCTGGGCATTGGCCGGCAGCTGGCCCGCTATGGCGTGCCGCTGGTGGGCATCAACCAGGGGCGACTGGGTTTCATCACCGACATCCCGCTGGACAACTACCGGGCTGCCCTCGGCCCCATCCTGCGCGGGCAATTCGAGGAAGGCTCGCGAGCGCTCATGGCCGCCAGCGTCTGGCGAGATGGCGAATGCGTGTTCGAGGCCACGGCCTTGAACGATGTGGTGGTGAACCGCGGCAGCGTGGCCAGCATGATCGAATTGCGCGTGGAGGTGGACGGCCACTTCGTGGCCAACCAGCGCGCCGACGGTCTCATCATCGCCTCGCCCACGGGCTCGACGGCCTACGCCCTCTCGGCCGGCGGCCCCTTGCTGCACCCGTCGATCGGAGGCTGGGTGATGGTGCCCATCGCCCCGCACACACTGTCCAACCGCCCGGTGGTGCTGCCGCACCACAGCGAAATCGCGGTGGAGATCGTGTCGGGCAAAGACGCCAGCGCCCACTTCGACATGCAGTCGCTCACCAGCCTGCTGCACGGCGACCGCATCGTCGTGCGGCGCTCGGAACACGCCTTGCGCCTGCTGCACCCGGTGGGCTGGAACTACTTTGACACCCTGCGCAAGAAATTGCACTGGAACGAAGGGGCCTGACGGCCCGCTGCCCAAGACGACCACAACCACTTCCGCCATCCATGAGCCTTCGACGCATCGTCCTGAGAGACTTTGTCATCGTTCAGACCCTGGACCTTGAGCTGCACAGCGGCTTCAGCGTGCTGACCGGCGAGACCGGCGCGGGGAAATCCATCCTCATCGATGCCCTTCAGCTGGCCCTGGGCGCCCGGGCCGATGTGGGCGTGGTGCGTGAAGGGGCGGCCCGCTGCGAGGTGGCGGTGGAGTTCGACTGCCCGGTCTCGGTGGCTGCCTGGCTGGACGAACAGGGGTTCTCGGCGGACGACGCACTGCTCATTCGCCGCACCGTGGACACCGAAGGGCGCAGCCGCGCATGGATCAACGGCAGCGCCGCCACGATGGCCCAGCTCAAGACCATCGCCGACCAGCTGGTGGACATCCACGGGCAACACGCCTGGCAAAGCCTGACGCGCCCGGAAGCCGTGCGCGAGCTGCTCGACGCCTACGCGGCCATTGACCTGGGCCCGCTCAAGGCACTCTGGGCCGATTGGCGCCAGAGCCGGCGCGCCCTGGAAGCCGCCAGAGAAAAGCAAGCCTCGTTGCAGCAAGACAGCGAGCGGCTGCAGTGGCAGATCACCGAACTGGACAAGCTCGCCCCACTGCCGGGCGAATGGGCCGAGCTGAATGCCCAGCACAGCCGGCTGGCCAACGCCCAGGGGCTGCTGGATGCCGCGCAAGCCGCCCTGTCCGCGCTGGACGAAGACGACACCAGTGTCACGGGCTTGCTGAGCCGCTCACTCGCGGCGCTGCAGGCCCACGCCAGCATCGAGCCCCGGTTCGCGGCCGCGGCCGAGGCACTGGACAGCGCCCTGGCGCAGGTGCAAGACACGGTACATGAGCTCAACCAGTACAGCCGCCACACCGAGCTGGACCCCACCTCGCTGCAGGCGCTGGACGAGCGCCTGTCGCTGTGGATGTCGCTGGCCCGGCGCTTTCGCCGCCAGCCGGAAGAGTTGCCGGATCTGCTGCAGCAATGGCGCGACGAGCTGGCGCGCGTGGACCAGGCGCTTGACCTGGCAGGCCTGGAGCGAGTGGAGCGCCAGGCGCACAAGGCCTTTGACACGGCCGCCAAGGCCGTCACCCGGGCACGCGAGCAGGCCGCCCCGCGACTGGCCAAGGCCGTGAGCGACAGCATGCAGACCCTGGGCATGAAGGGCGGGCGCTTCGAGGTGGCGCTGCAGCCCCTGGAAGAGCCCCAGGCCCATGGACGCGAGGGCGTGGATTTCCGCGTGGCGGGGCATCCGGGCGCCACACCCAAATCGGTGGGCAAGGTGGCCTCGGGTGGCGAGCTGTCGCGCATCGCGCTGGCCATTTCGGTGGTGACCAGCAGCCTGGGGCAGGCCCCGACCCTCATCTTCGACGAGGTCGACTCAGGCATTGGCGGCGCCGTGGCCCACACCGTGGGCGAGATGCTCAGCCAGCTTGGTCAACACCGGCAGGTGCTGGCCGTGACCCACCTGCCCCAGGTGGCGGCGTGCGCCAATCACCACCTGCTGGTCAGCAAGCAAACCACCAAGGGCCAGACCGTGAGCCAGGTGCTCGCCATCGACCACGACGCCAGGGTGCAGGAACTGGCGCGCATGCTTGGCGGTCACAATGGCTCGGACATTTCCCTGGCGCACGCCAGAGAAATGCTCAAGATGGCCTGACACACCATTGCATCGATCACCAGCCAAGCCCATGACCGCCACCACCGCCGAGCCCACTTCTTCGCACACGCAGCTGGTGCTGATCACCGGCATGTCCGGCTCGGGCAAATCGGTCGCCCTCACGGCCCTCGAAGACGCAGGCTTCTATTGCGTGGACAACCTGCCGCCCGAGCTGCTGGAGGCCTTCATCGATCTGGAGCGCAGCCACGAAGCGCGCAAAGTGGCCATCGCCATGGACGTGCGCAGCGCCAAATCGTTGCCCATGCTGCCCAAGCGCCTGGCGCAGCTGCAGGCGAGCGACGAGCAGCTTCAGCTCACGACCCTCTTCCTTGATTCGACCACCGACACCCTGGTGCGGCGCTTCTCCGAGACCCGGCGCCTGCACCCGCTGTCTTGGCATGGCGGCAGCGCGCAACGTGCCTTGATCGACGCCATCGAGCACGAGCGCGAGTTGCTGGCCGAGTTGCGCGAGAGCGCCATGGTGCTGGACACCAGCCTGATCCGGCCCTCGCAACTGCGCAGCCAGGTGAAGGAGCTGCTGGGCGCCACGCAGGGCTCGCTCACGCTGGTGTTCGAATCTTTCGCGTTCAAGCGCGGCATTCCCATGGACGCGGACTTCGTGTTCGACGCCCGCATGCTGCCCAACCCCCATTACGAACCCGAGCTCAAGCCCCTCACGGGCCAGGACGCGCCAGTGGCCTCGTTCCTGGCGGCCATGCCCGATGTGCAGCGCATGCAGCAGCAGATCGGAGAATTTCTGGCGCAATGGCTGCCCGCCATGCTGCGCGACCACCGCAGCTACGTGACGGTGGCCATTGGCTGCACCGGCGGCCAGCACCGCTCGGTGTTCCTGGCCGAGCAGCTGGCCCGGCAGTTCCAGCAGCAGTGGACCACCCGGCTTCGCCACCGCGAAGCCGATCACTGGCCAGCGAACAGCGGCGGCTGAGGCTGCAACAGCAGGCGCACCGGCGCCGGCAGACCGAGCTCCCCCAGAGCGGACATCGCCACCCACTGGCCCTCGGGCAGGGTCGCGTCGTCCCACACCGCCTGCTCTTGCCGCACGGCGTGCAGCTGCAGTTCGCGATGGGTCAGCGCATGCGACAGGGCCGGGAAAAACTCCAGGGCGCTCGCCTCGGTGCCGGCGGCCGCGAGCAGGCCCGCCTCGCTGTCGAACACAGGCAGGCAATACAGCCCGGCCCAGATGCCACGCTCGGGCCGGCGCACCAGCCAGACCTCGCGCTCGCCGTGGGGCAGCAGGCGCTCGGCCCACCACAGCCACCAGCGCTCGAAACGGCGCGCCACGCGCCTGGATTTCACCGGGAAGTCGGCCGTGCGGCCCGCGCCATGGGCCTCGCACACGCCCTGCATGGGGCAGACCCCACAGCGGGGTTGCCCGCGCACGCACACGGTGGCGCCCAGGTCCATCAGGCCCTGGGTGTAGGCGGCCATGTCATCGGCGGCGGGCGCGTCGGGCAGCAGGGCCTGGGCCATGCCCCACATCTCGCGGTGCACCCTGGGCAAGGCCTGGTCACCATCAAACGCCAACAACCTCGCCAGCACGCGCCGCACGTTGCCGTCCAGGATGGAGACGCGCTCGCCATGGCAGAACGCGGCGATGGCCGCTGCGGTGGAGGCCCCGATGCCAGGCAAGGTTTCCAGCGTCTGGGCATCGCGCGGAAACTCGCCGCCGTGCACCGACACCACGGCTTGCGCGCAGCGGTGCAGGTTGCGTGCCCGGCTGTAGTAGCCCAGGCCGCTCCACAGCGCCATCACCTCATCGGGCTGGGCCGCCGCCAGGGCCTGCACATCCGGAAAACGCGCCAGAAAGCGCGGGTAGTAATCCAGCACCGTGCTCACCTGCGTCTGCTGCAACATGATCTCCGACAGCCAGACGCGGTAAGGGTCTCGAGTGTCCTGCCAGGGCAAGCCGTGGCGCCCGTGCTGGCGCTGCCAGGCGATGAGAGCGGGCGCGAAATGCCGCCGAGTCTCGTCCCTCATGCGAGGGCAGCGTCGCGCTCGGGCTCTGCGGCCCCCGAGAGCGACTCGGTCAGCTCGAGCAGCCTGGCGTCTACCGCCTGCAGTTGCTGCTGCTGCGATTGCAGTTCGCGGATGCGATCGTCCAGGCCGCCTGCGGCCTGTTGAATGCGAGAAACGGCCTCAATGCGGCGGGTGAAATTGCGCCGGCGCTCGCGCAACTGGGCATCCAGTTGCGCCGCGGCCGACTTGTTCCACAACTCCACCTCATTCACGGCGGCCTCGTAGACCGTGCGCAGGCGGCTCATGAGGGCGCGGGCCAGGCGCTCGGCGAACTCGGGCTGCGCCAGGCGCAGGGCGTTGCCCAGCCCCAGGTACTGCAGGTGGCTTTTCTCGATGAGGGTGAGGTCGCGCGCGTAGCTGGTGAGCTGCGGCGGCGTGGGGGCCTGCAAGGAGAAGCCGTACTCGGCGTTGAGGTTCTTGAAGCTGTTCTCCAGCATGGTCTGGATGTCGGCCGTCATGCGATCGGCGCTGACCAGTGCGGCGCGCAAGCGGGTGAAGGTGTCGTCGTAGGCACGGCGAACGCCGAACTTGATGCCGGGCTGCTTCAAGGCCTTGGACAGCACCGACACCTCGGCCTTCAGGTGGCTGGTGCCCAGCAGGGAAAACAGGTCTTTGAGCAGGCGCAGGTGAACCGAGCGCACCGCCTGGATCTTGGCGCCGCTGGCGTCGAAATCGGCCTGTTCCTGCTCGATGCGCAGGCGCATCTGCTTGATCACGCCGGCGTTCTTGCCGCGCAGGCCTTCCAGTTCCTGGATCTGTTCCACCAGGTCACGCGAGCGCGCGTGCACGGTGCGCGCGGTCTCGGCCCGCAAGGCCTGGATGCCAGTGGTGACCGACGCGCGCAGAATCTCGCGGCGGTGGGCCAGCAGGTCGTCGCTCAAGGCGCGCTCCAGCGCCAGCAGGTTGCTGGCCTGCAGCATGGCGTCGTCGCGCCGCACCTTGCCCAGCAGGCCCTTCTGGGCCGAGACCGCGATCACCTGGTCGGGCGACAAGCCCAGCGTCTGCGCCGACTCGCTGCGTTGGGCGGTGATCTGAAGCTGCACCTGCTCGGGCGAGTTCAAGGCGTCCCACAGGGTATCAATCTTGTTGAGCACGACCAGACGCGAGACCCGCGCGTCGTCGTCGACCGCCAGGTGCTGGCGCCAGATGCCCAGGTCAGACTTGGTCACACCGGTGTCGGCCGCCAGGATGAAGATGACCGCGTGCGCCTGCGGCAGCAGGCTCACCGTGAGTTCGGGCTCGGCGCCGATGGCGTTGAGACCGGGGGTGTCAAGAATGACGAGGCCCTGCTTCAACAGGGGATGGGCGAGGTTGATGAGCGCATGGCGCCACTTGGGGATTTCCACCAGGCCGTCGGCCCCCACCAGCGGGTTCTCGTCAGGCAGTTCGTCGTTCCAGAAACCCAGCGCCCTGGCCTCGTCCAGGCCCACCCGGCGCACCTCGGCCACCTTCTGGATGACGTGCGACAGCTGCTGCGGGTCGTTCACGTCCAGGTCGAAGCGCTCCCACTTGTCGGGCACCTGGCGCCAATCCATCAGCGACTGCGGCTGCAAACGCGTCTCGATGGGCAGCAGGCGCAGGCAGGCGGGCACCTCGGGGTCGTATCCCAGCTCGGTGGGGCACATGGTGGTGCGGCCTGCGCTGGCGGGCATGATGCGCCGGCCATAGCCCGCGAAAAACACCGCGTTGATCAGCTCTGACTTGCCACGCGAGAACTCGGCCACGAAGGCCACCATGATCTTGTCGTTCTTGACCCGCGCGTGCAGCTGGTCGAGGCGCTCGCGCACGCCCTGGTCCATCAGGTCTTGATCAGACAGCCACTCGGACAGCGACTTCAGGCGCAAGGCGAACTGCTTGCGCCACACACCATGCTGATCGAATTCCTGATTGAAGCTCATGTCCATTCCCTGTCGATGGGCCAATATAGCATCGGGTTTCGCGCTTTTTGCCTCATGGGCGCTGGCATTGGGGACAGAAGAAGGTGGAACGCTGGCCTTGGCGAATCGCCTTGATCTCGCCGCCGCACACCCGGCAGGCTTGGCCCTCCCGACCATAGACCATGGCCTCCATCTGAAAGTAGCCCTGCTGCCCCTGCGCACTCGAGAAGTCTCGCAAGGTGCTGCCCCCCAGCGCCACGGCGCGCCCCAGCACGTCCACGATGGCGGCGTGCAGACGGGTGGCCCGTGGCAGACCGATGCGGTCGGCGCGGGTGGTAGGCCGGATGCCGGCCAGGAACAGCGCCTCGGAGGCATAGATGTTGCCCACGCCGACCACGATGTCACCGGCCAGCAGTACCTGCTTGATGGGCGCTCGGCGCTGGCGCAAGGCGCGGTGAAAAACCGAGGGGTCGAACCCGGCCTCCAGAGGCTCCACCCCCAGCTTGCCCAGCAGTTTCAGCGCCACCGGGTCGTCCAGGTCAGTGGCGTGCACCACCGCGCCGAAACGGCGTGGGTCGTGCAAGCGCAGCACACCTTGGGTGGTCACCAGCTCGAAGTGGTCGTGCGAGCCACGGGGTGGCAAATCGGCCGCGAACAGCAGGCTGCCGGACATGCCCAGGTGAACCAGCAGCAAACCTCGCTCCAGTTCGACCAACAGGTACTTGCCCCGGCGCCGAACACCCTTCACCGACTGCCCGACCAGCGAAGCGGGCTCGATTCCCACGGGCCAGCGCAGGGGTTTTCCCAGGCTCACGCCCAGGATTCTTGCGCCCGCGATACGGTCGGCAAAGCTGCGTCGGGTGACTTCTACCTCGGGAAGTTCTGGCATGTTGGCAACAGCGGGGAACACGCGGCCAGGCGCCGAATCCGACGGCGAGAGGCCCAAAAACCTTCCATTATCATGACCCGATGAACTGCCTGCTCCGTCTCAATGTGCACCCGGCGATCCCGCGCCTGTCGGCCTGGACCGCCCTCTCACTGGCCCTGCTGGGCGCACCGGCACAGGCACAAGACGCCCCGCCCCAGGCACCGACCGGCCAGGAGCAGGCGCCCGTCCAGAACTCGGCGCTCACCGCGCCGCTCTTCTACCAACTGCTGCTGGGCGAGTTGAACGTGCGCAGTGGCGAGCCGGGAGCGGGTTACTCGCTCATCCTGGATGCCGCTCGGCGTCAGCGCGACCCGATGCTGTACCGCCGCTCGGTGGAAGTGGCCCTGCAAGCCAGGTCTGGCGAGGCGGCCCTGTCGGCTGCCCGTGCCTGGGCGCAGGACATCCCCGGCAGCCTGGAGGCCGACCGTTATGTGCTGCAGATACTGCTGGCGCTCAACCGCGTGGCGGAGACGGCGCCGGTGCTGCGCGACCTGCTGCGCGACACCGCCGAAAGCGACCGCAACGACACCCTCAACGCCATCCCCCAGACCTACGCGCGGGTAATGGACAAGGCCTTGGCCGCCCAGGTGGTGCGAGAGGCGCTGGCACCTTCGCTGACGCGCCCCGAGCACGCCGCCCCCGCCTGGACCACCATCGGGCGCATGGAGCTGGCCCAAGGTCGCTTGCCACAGGCCCAGGAGGCGGCGCTCACCGGCCACGCGGCCGACCCGACATCGCCCTACCCGGCCCTGCTGGCACTGGAGCTGCTGGAGCGCGGCGCCACCGAGGTGGAGCCCATGATCCGGCGCCAGATCCAGGCCAGCCAAAAGGCCTCGGACATGGACACGGCGGTGGCCCTGAACTACGCGCGCATCCTGCTGGATCTGCAGCGCCTGGGCGAGGCTCGCCAACAGCTCGAAGGTCTCACCGCACGCCAGCCCCAGCAACCCGAACCCTGGCTGTTGCTGGGCAGCTTGCAAGTGCAGACCCATGACCTGCGCGACGCCGCCGCTTCACTGGGCCAGTACATGGCCCTGGTGAGGCAGTCGCCCGACGAGCGAGGCACGCGAGGCCTCACCCAGGCCTACCTGCTTCAGGCACAGATCGCCGAAAAACAAGGCGACTACGCCACCGCCAATGCCTGGCTTGACCGCATCGAGAACGCCGACGAAATCATGGCCGCACAAATGCGGCGGGCCTCGCTGCTGGCCCGCCAGGGCCGCATGGAGCAGGCCCGGGAGCTGCTGCGCCAGCAGCCCGAAAGGCGCCCGGAGGACGTGCGGCTGAAGCTCGTGGCCGAGGCGCAGTTGCTGCGCGACTTCAAGCAGTGGGCCCAGGCTTACGAGGTGTACGGCGAGGCGGTGCGACGCTTCCCCGAGGACAGCGAACTGCTTTACGACCAGGCCATGATGGCCGAAAAGGCCAACCGCCCCGCCGAGATGGAGGCCCTGCTGCGCCGCCTGATGGCCGCCCGCCCCGACCACCAGCACGCCTACAACGCCCTGGGTTATTACCTGGCCGATCGCGGCGAGCGCCTGCCCGAGGCCAGGCAATTGATCGAGAAGGCGGTTTCGCTGGCCCCCGACGATGCCTACATCCAGGACAGCCTGGGCTGGGTGGAGTTCCGGCTGGGCAACACCGACAAGGCCCTGGCCATTCTTCGCGCCGCCTACGCCAAACGCCCTGACGCCGAGATCGCGGCCCACCTGGGCGAGGTGCTCTGGGTCAGCGGCCAGCGCGAGCAGGCACTGAAGATCTGGCGCGAAGGCCTGATCCTGGCGGCCGACAACGAGACCCTGGTGAACACGCTCAAGCGCCTGAAAGTGCAGCCATGATGCGCCACGCCCTGCTGCTGGCCTGCGCCATGGCCCTGGCTGGCTGCGCCAGTGCACCACGCACCCCCATCGGCAGCGAAAGCTTCTGGAGCGGGCGCATGGCCCTGCGCGTGGACAGCGCGCCGCCGCAATCGTTTGCCGCGTCCTTCGAGCTTCAGGGCATGCCCGAACAGGGGCGCCTCTCCCTCAGCACCGCGCTCGGCACCTCACTGGCCACGCTCACCTGGACGCCCGCGGGCGCCGAGATGCGCCAGGGCAACGCCGTGACCCGCCGCGACAGCGTTGACTCCCTGATGGCCGAGCTGGTGGGCGCCACGGTCCCGATGCCGGCGTTGTTCGCCTGGATGCGCGGCGAAAACCTGAACGTGCCGGGCTGGCAGACGGACCTGAGCCAGCGGGGCGAGGGCCGACTCACGGCACGCCGCCTCGATCCGCTGCCCACAGCCGAGCTGCGCCTGATCATCGAGCCATGACCCAACCTGCCTTGCGGCGACTGCTGGACGTGCCAGCACCCGCCAAGCTCAATTTGTTTCTGCACATCACCGGCCGCCGGGACGATGGCTACCACCTGCTGCAGTCGGTCTTCATGCTGATCGACTGGTGCGACCGCCTGGACTTTGAATGGCGCGCCGACGCGGCCATCAGCCGTGACGACCAGGGCGGTCTGGCCCTGCCAGCCGATGACCTGTGCACCCGCGCAGCCCGCGCCCTGCAGACCGCCACGGGCTGCACGCAAGGCGTGCACATCACGCTGCGCAAGCACCTGCCCGCCGAGGCCGGCCTGGGCGGCGGTTCGTCAGACGCGGCCAGCACCCTGCTGGCGCTCAACCGCCTGTGGGGGCTTGGCCTCAAGCGCGGTCAACTCGCCGAGATCGGGCTGAAGCTGGGTGCCGACGTGCCGTTCTTCATTGGCGGCCGCAACGCCTGGGTGGAAGGCATCGGGGAACAGATGACACCGCTGTCGCTGCCGTCGAGCCGGTTTTTGGTGGTCAAGCCCACGGGCGGTGCCTCCACACAAAAAATCTTTTCGGCGCCAGATTTGAAACGCGACACAAAGCCTGCTATACTCCTGGGCTTCGCTGCACACGATACGCAAAACAAATCGTCAAGCACAAAAGAGGGGAAACCCGAATGGCGCATTGACAGCATCGAAAGGCTTCTGGCCTTCGGTCGCAACGATTTGCAGCCGGTCGCGCAAGCGCTCTGCCCCGATGTCGGAAACGCCATCCGGTGGCTGGACCAACAAGGTTGGTCAGGGCGAATGAGCGGTTCTGGCACAGCGGTGTTCGCGTATGTTCCGCAAGTCTCTGACTTGCCACCCTTGGCCGATGTGCCTGAAGGTTGGACAGCGCGGTGGTGCAGCAACATGGATGTTCATCCATTGGCCGACTGGTGTCGCGATTGAATCGCACGCAGCCGGGGCAGTGGCTGAATAACCTGCGACAATATCGGTTGCTCAAATGGCTTGCCGTCTGAGCGACCCGCGTAGGGGAGTCGCCAAGTTGGTTAAGGCACCGGATTTTGATTCCGGCATGCGAGGGTTCGAGTCCTTCCTCCCCTGCCAAACCTTTTAAGTATTGAGAAACACGGCCAGCCGCCCACCTCACGTCGGGCGGCTTTTTCATCGCCGAAGCGAAGCTGGAAACGCCATGCAAGTTCAATCCCCGGATTTCATGATCTTCACCGGCAACGCCAATCCGGTGCTGGCCGCCGAGATTGCTCAGCACCTGAACACCCAGCTGGGCTCGGCCAATGTGGGCCGTTTCTCCGATGGCGAGGTCACCGTCGAAATCACCCAGAACGTGCGCGCACGCCACGTGTTCGTGATCCAGTCGACCTGTGCCCCCACCAACGAAAACCTGATGGAGTTGCTCATCATGGTCGACGCGCTCAAGCGCGCCTCGGCCGAGCGCATCTCCGCCGTCATCCCCTACTTCGGCTATGCCCGCCAAGACCGTCGCCCGCGCTCCAGCCGCGTGCCGATCAGTGCCAAGGTGGTGGCCAACATGCTGCAGACCGTGGGCGTGAGCCGCGTGCTCACCATGGACCTGCACGCCGACCAGATCCAGGGCTTCTTCGACATCCCGGTCGACAACATCTACGCCTCGCCGGTGCTGCTGGGCGACCTGCGCCAGAAGAACTACGACGACCTGCTGGTGGTCTCGCCTGACGTTGGCGGCGTGGTGCGCGCCCGTGCGCTGGCCAAGCAGCTGGGCTGCGACATGGCCATCATCGACAAGCGCCGCCCCAAGGCCAACGTGTCGGAAGTGATGCACGTGATCGGCGACATTGACGGCCGCAACTGCGTGATCATGGACGACATGATCGATACCGCCGGCACGCTGGTGAAGGCCGCCGAGGTGCTGAAAGAGCGCGGCGCCAAGAACGTGTACGCCTACTGCACGCACCCCATCTTCTCGGGCCCGGCCATCGAGCGCATTGCCAAGGGCAACGCGCTGGACGAAGTGGTCGTGACCAACACCATTCCTCTCTCGCAGGCCGCACAGGCTTGCAAGAAGATCCGCCAGCTCTCCGTGGCGCCGCTGATGGCCGAGACCATTGCGCGCATCGCCTCGGGTGAGTCGGTGATGAGTCTGTTCGCCGACCAGGACAATCTGTTCTGAGGCGGACTTTTGCGGGCTGCCATGTCGGCGGCCCTTTTTCAACAGAGGCGTTCTGGTCGCGGAACCCCTCAACTGGAGTCAGTCATGCAATTTGTCGCTTTTGAGCGCGCCAAGCAGGGTACGGGTGCGAGCCGCCGTCTGCGCAACAGTGGTCGCGCCCCTGGTATCGTTTTCGGTGGCAGCGCCCCCGCCGTCACGATCGAAATCGATCACAACGCGCTGTGGCACGCCCTGCGCAAGGAAGCCTTCCACGCTTCCATCCTCGACATGGAATTCAACGGCAAGGTCGAGAAGGTTCTGCTGCGCGATGTGCAGTACCACCCCTTCAAGCCCCTGGTCCTGCACGTGGACTTCCAGCGCGTGGACGAGAAGACCCGCCTGCGCAAGAAGGTGCCCCTGCACTTCGTGGGCGCTGAAGAGTCGCCGGCCGTCAAGAACGACAAGTGCCTGGTCAACCACGTGATGACCGAAATCGAAATCGAGTGCCTGGCCGTCCAGCTGCCCGAGCACATCACCGTGGACCTGAGCAAGGTCGAGAAGGGTGCCACCATCCACACTGGCGACCTGCAGCTGCCCAAGGGCACCAAGATCGTGACCCACGGCCGCACCAACATCACCGTCGCCACCATCGTGGAACCGGTGGAAGAAGTGGTGGCCGCACCGGTGGCCGTTGCCGCCGACGACAAGAAGGGCAAGAAGGGCAAGAAGTAATTCGAGCCCCTGCTCTCGCGAAGGCCCGCCCCGTGCGGGCCTTTTCTTTTGGCGCGTGCCGTTTTGGGACAATCCACCACCATGATCAAGCTCATCGCCGGCCTGGGCAACCCGGGCCCTGACTACGAACAGACGCGCCACAACGCTGGCTTCTGGTGGGTGGACGAAGCCGCCCGGCTGCTGAAGGTGTCGCTGCACCTGGAGCGCAGCCATTTCGGGCTGGTGGCACGCGCCAATGTGGACGGCCAGACGGTCTGGCTGGTGGAGCCCCAGACCTTCATGAACCTCTCGGGCAAGTGCGTGGGCTCGATCGCGCGTTTCTACAAGATCCAGCCGGACGAAGTGCTAGTGGTGCACGACGAACTGGACCTGCCGCCGGGTGAAGCCAAACTCAAGAAGGGCGGCGGGCACGCGGGCCACAACGGCCTTCGCGACATCCACGCCCAATTGGGCAGCGCCGACTACTGGCGCCTGCGACTGGGCATCGGCCACCCGGGCAACAAGGCCGAGGTGGCGAACTGGGTACTCAAGAAGCCCTCACCGGACGACCGCATTGCCATCGCGCAGTGCATGGACCGAAGCCTCAAGGCCCTGCCCCACCTGATTCGGGGCGAGATGGAGCGCGCGACAGCGCTGATCCACACCAGCAAGCCGCCACGGCCGAAGCCCCCGCGGCCTGCGCCGGCTCAGGCACCGGCGGTGGTGGAGCCGCCCGCGCCCCCGGCGCCGGACGCGGGCTGAGCCGCCTGCTGCAGGCGCTGGTACTTCTGCCACAGCGTCTCGCGGTTCTCGACGTGCTCGGGGTTGACCGGGATGCAGTTAACCGGGCACACCTGCACGCACTGGGGCTCGTCGAAATGGCCCACGCACTCGGTGCACTTGGCCGGGTCGATCTGATAAAAGTCCTCGCCCATCGAGATGGCCTGGTTGGGGCACTCGGGCTCGCAGACATCGCAGTTGATGCACTCGTCGGTGATCATCAGGGCCATGGCGGGCTCCTCAGGCTTGCAGGGGCCGCGGCTTGAGCTGCGCGGCCACGGCGGGGCTGACCATCTGGGACACGTCGCCACCCAGCGTGGCGATCTCGCGCACCAGGGTGCTGGAGATGCACTGCAACTCGGCCTGGGGCAGCAGGAACACGGTTTCCACCCCCGGGTGGAGCTTGCGGTTCATGGCCGCCATCTGGGCCTCGTAGTCGAAATCGGTGATGTTGCGGATGCCGCGCACCACGGCGCAGGCGTGGTGGGCACGGCAGAAATCCATGATGAGGCCATCGAACGGCAGCGCACGCACGCGGCCCGGCAGACCCTCGGCCACGGCCTGCACCATGTCCAGGCGCTCCTGCAGCGAGAAGCGGGTCTTTTTGTGATGGGCGATGGCCACCGCCACGATGACCTCGTCAAACAGGCCGGCGGCGCGGCGCATGACGTCTTCATGGCCCAGGGTGGGCGGGTCAAAGGTGCCGCTGTAAACGGCCACGCGCGGGGCTGAGGTGGGCTTGGACATGGCCGGGATTATCCCAGCCTGCCGATCAACCCGCTGGGCGTGGGCACAAGAGGTGAAAGGTCACCGCGCCGGCCTTGCCCTGGCGGTGCACGGCCAGCCCGGCGGCCTGAAGGGCTTCCTCGCTGCAAGGCTGGGGCGCTTCCAGGTACACAAAGCCCTGCGGCCCGATGGCGACGGCGGCCGCGGCCAGTGCCGGCGCGAACAGGGCCTCGGCGTCAAAGGGCGGGTCCAGGAACACAACGTCCAGCCCGGCGCCACCCCGTTGGCGCAGCGCGGCGATGCCGTCGCCCCGCTCCACTTTCACGGTGCTGGCCTTGAGCTTGGCGCACAGGGCTTGCAGGCTTTTCACCAGGGCCGGGTCTTGCTCCACCAGCACCACCTCGGCGGCGCCGCGCGAGGCGGCTTCCAGGCCCAGGGCGCCGGTGCCGGCGAAGGCGTCGAGGCAGCGCAGGCCGCTGAGGTCTTGCCCGAGCCAGTTGAAGAGGGTTTCGCGCACGCGCGAGGGCGTGGGGCGCAGCCCGGGCTTGTCGGCCACGGGCAGTTTGCTGCGTTTCCATTGCCCGCCCAGGATGCGGACTTCGTGCGGCGCGGCCGCGGTGCTTTTGTTCATGGGGCGAGCTTAACCGTGCCGCGCCTGCTCAAGGCTTGGCCCCCACCACCACGGTGACCATGCGCTCGGGCTGCAGCACGCGGGCGAAGGCGCGGCGGATGTCGGCCACGGTGACGCGGCGCACCTGCTCGGTCCAGGTGTCGAGGTAGTCGTTGGGCAGGCCGTTCCAGCCGATGTTGGCCACGTTGTCGAGCAGCTTGCGGTTGCTGTCGATGCGCAGGGCAAAGCCGTTCACCAGCGATTGCTGCGCGGCCTGCAGCTCGGCCTCGGTGGGGCCTTCGGCCACGAAGCGTTGCAGCACGTCTTGCGCCACCTTCACCGCGTCGTCGGCCTGGTCGGGCCGGGTGGTGAAGCCGATCTGGAAGGCGCCAGCGTGGCGGCCGGGCGCGAAGTAGCTGTACACGCTGTAGCTCAGGCCGCGCTTTTCGCGCACCTCGCTCACCAGGCGGGAGACGAAGCCACCACCGCCCAGGATGTGGTTGCCCACGAAAAGCGGGAAGTAGTCGGGGTCGCTGCGGGCCATGCCGGGCTGTCCGATGAAGACCTGGGCCTGGGCCGCGCCCGCGAAGGGAAGGCGCTCCACCCGGGCCTGGGCCAGGGGCTTCACCTCCGGCACCTCGGCCAGGGTCGGGCAGCCGTTGGGGGCGACGGCGGCCAGCAGTTCGCCGGCAATGCGCTCGGCGGTGGCGCGGTCGATCGCGCCCACCAGGCTCACCTGCGCGCGGCAGGCGCTGGCGTGGCGGCGGTAGAAGGCCTGCACATCGCCCACGCCGATGGCGTTCAGGCTGGCCTCGGT
>Ga0255095_1000745_pt1 | contig 15402 bp, 9 predicted proteins | sample Colum_Law_RepC_8_2_FD_188435 | JGI IMG/M metagenome (GOLD analysis project Ga0255095, IMG submission 188435) | Freshwater microbial communities from Columbia River, Oregon, United States - Colum_Law_RepC_8d | ecosystem: Environmental > Aquatic > Freshwater > River | place: USA: Oregon | collected...
ACGCCAACTCCGACGCCAACTCCGACGCCAACGCCAACGCCGACGCCGACGCCGACGCCGCCACTCGGACCGATCTGCACGGCTGGCAACTCGTGTGGCTGCCCAACAGTCGCCGGTATCAATCCCATCAATGGTCAGCTTGACTGGGCTCTGCCTGGCGTAGGATCGCGTGCATTGGGAGCCCCCTGGGCGTGTTTTGCCCGCTATAACAACGTGAATGCAAACGTGTCGCAGAATGGCAATGGATATTGCTGGGATGTGGCATCGTGGCCCAAGGTTCAGGCATCAAGCTGGACTGGTGCCAATATTATGTTCCGCAACAGCGGCGGCAAAATGGAGTACATGAAGACCGGGATAACCCCGGGCAGCTTCGACGCTCTGTTTGGCAATCAGAATGTGCTGACCCAGAACACATCGACCGGGGAGTTTACCCTGCAGATGTCGGATGGCAGTAGTATGCTGTTTAACTCTTTGAGCATTTCCTGGTCGGGACTGATGAAAACCTATACGTCGCCCGGAGGCGTACAAACGACTCTGACCGACAATTATGCGACGGATCTGACCTACATCACAAAACGCAGCACCGGAAGCGGCTCGACGTTACTGGAAGAGACTTTTGTTCAGCAGTTCAATTCATCGGGGATTCTGACATCGGTCGTGCGAACTCAAAAGCGCGGCAGTGCTGCGACCGTCAATGTCGATCGAGTCTCCTACGGCTATCATACCGGAACGACGGCCTATGGCTCATCCGGAGACCTGGCTTACAGTATCAGCGAAGTCTGGGATGGAACGGCGTGGGTTGCGCCCAAAACAACGTTCTACACTTACTTCAAGACGGGTGAAAGCAATGGATTTGAGCACGGGCTGAAGTTTGCGATCGGGCCGGCAGCGTACGAGCAGATGGTCACTGCCGGTTACAATCCCATGACCAATTATTCCATCAACGACTCGACTTTTGCTCAATTTGCTGACCGCGAAGTTGTGCAGTACGAGACGTCGTCAAGGCGAGTGCTGATCTGGCGCACCAATGCCGGGACCATGAGCTATCAGATTTCCTACACGGGAAACACGAATTCCGGCCTGCAGCCAGTCTACGGTCAGTGGTATCAGAAAAGTGTGCTGACTCGTCCGGATGGTTCGAAACAGGTCTTCTACTCCAACTACTACGGACTGGTCATTCTTTCGGTTCTGATCAGTGCCGATGGCCAGCGGAAGTGGTGCAGTTTCAATCGATACGACAGCGTCGGGCGAATCATCTGGCAGGCGAGCGCGTCGGCCATCACCGGATATGATGAATCGAAAAATGACCTTCTGAATGAAACATCTCCCGGTGTCTATCAGTATCTGCGCAACAGCGAGGGCCTGATTCAGACGATGGATTACTGGAGTTCCGGAGCTGAGGCCAATTATGTGAAGTATCGCAACGTGCGAAAAGGACAGCTGGGAACAGATGTTCGTCAGTCCTATACGCAATATACGACACAGTCGAGCGGTACAGGGACCGGAGTGTTTGTGTCATCGCAGACAGTCTATCGTGATGATTCAGCAACTGACGCTGTGGCCACCGGGCTGGCGTATACCTTTCACTCCGGCACGCTGCAGCCAAGTCAGATTACGACGACACTGCCGGCCATTACCGTTGCCCAGAACGGGGACAACACGACCGGTCAGCGAATTCAGGCATTTGATGTCTATGGCAATCTTGAGCAGTCAACGGACGAGCGTGGTCTGGTCAGTCGCTACTCCTATGATCTGCTGGCCAGTGCACTCACGCAGTCAATCGTGGATTATGGCACAGGCAGGCAGAATCTGACGAGTGATTTTGAAGTGGATAATCTCGGACGAACCACACAGACACTGGGGCCTGCTCATCAGGCTGTGATCGATGGTGTTGCGAAGACGGTGCGAACAGCTTCGTGGACCGTCTATAAGGACGCAATCAGTCAGACGCTCTCAGCCGGTGGTTTTGCCGAAGGGACAGCGCCGAGTTATACGTTCACGCTCGTGAATCCCGTTTCCATTACGAACGTCAATAAGAACGGGAATGTGCTGGAGCAGATCCAGGCGACACGGGCCTCAACGAGCGGAAAACTGCAGCCCTCTGACACGTTCTCTCAGTCCACCTACGTTCGCTGGACCACCAACCAGTATCAGCAGTGCTGCCGATTGTCATCCACGCGCGTCTACCATCTGATCCCGGCTTCCGGCGTGGGTGTGGAAGGGACCAACTACAACACGACGTCGTTCGGATATGACGACATGTCGCGTCGAAATCAGGTCACCAGCCCGGGCGGCACAATCAGCTTCAGTGTCTTTGATGATCGAGGTCTGACAACGGGGCTGTACGTCGGGACCGACGATACAGGTGCCACACAAAATGATCCAACCGGCGGCGGTGCTGCCGGGAACAACATGGTGCTCGTGACTTCCAGTCAATACGACGGTGGAGCCGATGGCGGGGACGGAAACCTGACGACCTCGTGGAGCTGGCTGGACAGCAGCACCAGTCGTCAGACGACATTTGGCTATGATTTCCGCAATCGGCAGACTTCCGTGTCGGGCCCCGAGAACTCATGGTCGGGCAGTACGTACAGCAATCTGAATCAGTTGACGGAACAGGTTTCCCGGAACGGTTCGGCGGCGGCCGTGCTGCTGTCGAAGAACGTCACGGACTACGATAACCGGGGGCGCGTGTACCGGACGACAACCTGGGCTGTGAATCCGTCAACGGGTGCACTGGGAAATTCTCTGGTCAGCAATACGTGGTATGATCAGGGCGGAAATGTGATCAAATCACTGCCAGCCGGTTCGTCGCTGTTTTCCAAGACGATGTACGACATTCTGGGGCGAGCAACGAGTCAGTACACAGGTTATGACCTTGACGAATCGACGTATGCGGAGGCTCTGACCGTCACGGATGACACGATCCTTGAGCAGTCATCCAGCAGCTACAACGAGGTGGGGTCGGTCCTTTCAGTCACTGCCAAGCAGCGTTATCACGACGCGCCGGCCAGTCAGACGGGTGCGCTGGGAACACCGACGACGAGCCCGAAAGCCCGCGTGACGTATTCCGCCTCGTGGTATGATGGTACGGGCAGGGCCACGGCGGCGGCGGACTATGGAACCAATGGCGGAGCAGCCTTCACCCGGCCGTCCACTCCGCCGGCATCTTCCGACACAATTCTGGTTTCCGTGACATCGTTCAACAGCGATGGCGAGGTTCAGTCGGCGACCGATCCCGCCGGCATGGTGACGCAGCTGGAATATGATGCGGCCGGGCGACGCGTCACGCAGATTGAGAATTATGTGTCCGGCGGCACTCAGGCCGATCAGAACCGAACCACATGGACCACATATACTCCGGACGGCCAGGTGGCGACACTGACCGCTTCCAACAGCAGCACCGGCAACCAGCAGACCACGTACACCTATGGGACCACACTCTCCAGTTCGGCGATTGCCTCCAGCCAGCTGCTGCGGTGGGTGCAGTATCCGGATTCCAGCGGATCCGGCGGCGACTACGTAACATACAGCTACAACCGCCAGGGCCAGCAGACGCTGGTGACAGATCAGGGTGGCTGCCAGCATGCCTTTGACTACGACGGGCTCGGGCGGCAGATTCATGATCGGGTACTGACGCTGGGAACAACGGCAATCGGCAACGCCCGGCGGATTTCAACAGTCTACGATTCGCGTGGTCTGGTCAGTACCATCTCCACATGGGATGATTCCCGCGTCGGCTATGGATCTGTGCTGAATCAGGTGCAGAATGTGTACAATGACTTTGGTCAGCAGACACATTCGTATCAGTCCCATGCGGGCAGCGTGGATCTCATGAATACGCCGAAAGTTCAGTACAGCTATGCCAGCGGATCGGCCAACACGATTCGCATGACCGGCATGACGTACCCGGACGGTCGAGGTCTGTCCGTGGATTACGGAACCGCCGGCGACATCAACGACGCCAGCAGCCGCGTGCAGTCCCTGAAATTCACAGCCGAAGCCTTCAGCCTCGCCGACTATCAGTATCTGGGAGCTTCCGGCTTTGTGAATCAGGCGTCATCACAGCCTGGCATCAACTGGACACTCTACGGTTCGTCGACGGATCCCGACACCGGTGACATTTATTCCGGGCTGGATCGGTTTGGCCGGATCGACAACTGCCTGTGGCAGAAAGGAACGACCACACTGGCGCAGATCCAGTACGGCTACGACCGAGCCTCCAACCGCACCTGGCGTCAGGACGGTGTGCTGTCCGGTTATGATGAACTTTATCAGTACGATGGCCTGCAGCGGCTGAAAGACCAGAAGCGAGGGACTCTCAACAGCACACACACGGCCATTACCAGCAGCACGTTCCAGCAGCAATGGGGACTGGACGCCACGGGCAACTGGAGTTCGTTCAAGCAGGACGATGACGGCAGCGGCAGCTGGGATCTGGTGCAGTCCCGCTCCGCCAACAAAGTCAACGAAATCACGAGCATCAGCAATTCGACGGGAACGGCATGGAACACGCCCCTTTACGATCCGGCCGGGAACATGATCGGTATTCCGAACGGCGGAGCCACAGTGACGGGAACGACTCCGGCCTGGGTGCCGTTTACCGAAAGCCAGTGGACGGGCTTCACGGAAGCCCAGTGGAATGCCTTTACAGAAGACACCGGCACAACGCCGCAGCAGATCACCGCCCAGTACGATGCCTGGAATCGGCTGGTGAAAGTGATCACGACTCCGCTGAACTTCGTGGAACATGTCTATGATGGACGCGGCTTCCGGATCGGTCGCAGGACAACCGTGAGCAATACGGTGACGGAAGACCGGCACTACTACTACACCCCGGGCTGGCAATGCCTGGAAGAACGCGTGGGCAGCGTCACGACGTCCGAACGTCAGTTTGTGTGGGGCCTGCGGTACATCGATGATCTGGTGATCCGCGATCGTTCGACCGCCAACAACGGCACCATCAATGAACGCCGCTACGCCATGCAGGACGGCAACTGGAACACCATCGCCATCTGCGACACCACCGGCTCCGTCGGCGAACGCTATGCGTATTCTGCCTACGGTGCACCGGTCTTCATGACCGGTGCAGGCACTGTCCAGTCATCGTCAACCGTCGGCTTTGAAACCCTTTACGCCGGCTACCGCTGGGACAACCCCGCACCACAGATGTACTACGTCCGAAACCGGTTTCTGCTCCCGCAGGTCGGGACATGGAACAGACGGGATCCGCTGCGCTATGTCGCGGGCATGAACTTTAATTCATATCTTCAAGCCGTTACCCTCGTTGCGACTGATCCATTTGCACTCTATGAGGATGTTGATCGTCCTGTTAAGTTTGAGGAATATGTACCATATCACATCAACATCCTTCAACAGCAGGCCAAGCCGTTCGTATTAAGCGAAACACAAATCGAATGGCATAAAAGACAACTCCTGCGGGGCTGTGTTGGCATAACTGCGAGCTCCCTGGGCTTTACGGTTGATGGGGCTCCATATTTGGGCCAATGTTACGCAACCTTGCCGGAGGCATTGAAAGCTGCTGAGCGTTACAAGTGTCCTGAAGGAAACGTCGAACTTTTTAGCGTCAACTACTATCTAAAAAAGCCATTGCCCTCCATAGGGAAAGACATCATTGGGCAGAGTTTAGTGGACATGGAGAGCTGGTGGTCAATGCCGCGAGAGAAACAGAATCCTCCAGGAGGCAATATTTGCTTTGACTTTAGCTACCCGTGGTACCATGTGCCATGGGATCGCCCCGGCAATGTCTGGTGGTGTCATGCGGATCATTGCCACAATCCAGACGAAGATGGAGATGGAGTGGGTGACAATTTTCCTTCCGACACTCGAAGGTTGAGTAATGATGGACGCATGACCGTTAAGTTCCGGAATCGACCAGTATTGTGGCCCGACCTGAGTTCTACCGCTTACTGCCTCGCATGTCGAGAGATTACACTTTGCAGAGATTTCCCTTCGAGCAGCCAAAGGTACCCGGTTCCAAGCCTTGGAATACCATTTCGGCGTCGGGAGTGGCTACAATGAGTCGACAGTGGACGATGCAACCTACCATGGGAGGCAAGTATGAAACTGTGTCAATCGATTAAGTCGAAGCTGCTTGTGTTCACCATACTCTTTACGTCCGCAGTCACTATATTTCAATTCCAGCGTGGCAATCGAAAAGTTGAAAGCGAAATCGCGGGAAGTAAATCCGCTGATTTCCCAACCCGAGCGGATCACTATTCAGATAATCTAGCTGAACGAGAGTTAGTCGAGGAAATCGCTAAAGAAGGGCACTTAGCGGATGAAAAACCCATGAATTCGATTCCATTTGGAATGTCGTGGATAGGTGATTCATACCCAGACAGTCTGAAGGAACAAAGGACTATCCCGGAGCTCGTTGCAGACCGAGAGCTGAATGGTGTGATATTGACTCCTGATGAAATGCGCGAAGTCCATTTGGAACAGCGAATTGTATTGGAAGGTGAGGCAATTGGGGTTGGCGCTAAATCGGCTACTTCGCTGCACCTTCGATATGGGAAAAGCAGCGATACAGATATGAACAGATCTTGTTTCATAGGAGGAGAGTGGTCTCTACCGCAATTGACAAATGAAGCGAGACAGAGCGGTAGATTTTACTGGGTGCGAATCGAATGCAAACGTGTTGATTGTCGTGACATCGATTTCGCCGAGTTTTGCATTGACGATATTAAGATCCTCGGAGCAAGTGTTGTCACAGCTGATGAAGTCGATCAAACCATTCATCGCAGCCGTGGATCGTTAAAGCCTTAATGTTGGTGCACCAATTTCAATTTGTGTGGGGCCTGCGGTACATCGATGATCTGGTGATTCGCGATCGTTCGACCGCCAACAACGGCACCATGAATGAACGCCGCTACGCCATGCAGGACGGCAACTGGAACACCATCGCCATCTGTGACAGCACCGGTTCCGTCGGCGAACGGTATGCGTATTCTGCCTACGGTGCACCGGTCTTCATGACCGGTGCAGGCACTGTCCAGACGTCCTCACCCATCGGCTTTGAAACTCTCTACGCCGGCTACCGCTGGGACAACCCGGCTCCCCAGATGTACTACGTCAGAAACCGATTCCTACTGCCGCAGGTCGGAACCTGGAACAAACGGGATCCGCTCGGGTATGTACTGGCCCTAAATCTAATGCAGTATGGGCGATCCAGATCGGTTGGTGCAATTGATCCGTTTGGGCTGCTTGATGAAATCTGGCGGCAGCGCGAAGGAAAGGGGGATACAATGCCGAAAAAATTGTGGGGAGAAAGATTGGAAAAACGACTTAGTGATTGCAACGCCGCCGCCCGGAAAAACGTTGAGTTTCAGGCATCACGTGGCTGCATTGGTTACTCTTGCTTGGAACTTGGAATTCCAAGAAAGCAGGAAGATCCATTCTTCATAAATGGACCTTCAAATCTATCCGCAACAATCTGTTTCAAGTCCCTCGAAAAGGCACGTGAAAAACAAGTTGAAATGAACAAGAGCCGAGAATGCAAAGGCAAGTCATGCGCCGGGGGGGATGCCAAGGCAAGAATCGTTGAGTTGCAGTTCGCTTCTGTTGACCATGGAGTCAAGTTTATCCCGCAGCCAAGCACTCCGAATGGAGAAATCTATAATCTTGAGGAGAATAGCGGATTGCCAAAGCTGCCAAATCGGACACCAGTTAATTTCTGGGAGATCGTCCATTGCGGGGGCCCTGGTGTCTCGAACGGATTCGGAAACTTCGATGTGGCAATTCTTCTCGAGGATGACTGCACTTGGCTGCACGCCCATGCAGCGAATTATCCGCCTAAATTGTCTACTGGGGAAGAAATGAACGCTCAGTACATAAGATGTAGTGGCGGTTCGGATCCCGGTGAGGCGCCCCAAGGCGAGGAACCCGGATTTTGGTTTGATGCCAGATTCTGGTGTGTTGTTTGTGAGACGCCGTACGCCAATGGCGCCCCAGAAGTCCCAAAAATCTGAAATATCTGGAGCATGGAATGCGCGGTTCTAGGGTAGTGATATTGTTTGCGCTTCTCATCGCACAAGGGTCACCGGTATCTTCCAGTGCAGACGATCCGTTGTTGTTGTGGGGCATCAAAGTTCACATCGGATCCCACGTCATTGAGATCCCATCCGTGGCGACTTCTGCGCGTCAAATTGGTGCTGCAACGGTTCTTCGCCGAACGGAAGCGGCGAAGGACGGCACATTTGTTTGTCGTGTTGGCGGCCGCTGGACTTCGAAGAGAATCGGGCCTGGAACCTCGCCTCACAGAAATGACGCGGAGTGTGTGCTATTTGTAAATCTACAAACCGGCGAATATGAGAGATTCACAGGGCAACAGCCTGCTCCTGATTTCGTCGTTCAATCTCCTTCTGGGAAGTACTTCGCATTGGGGAGCAGCGTTGGGTGGCGACTGACGCCTCAGCTTCGAGACTCGTTGCTGCGACCGAGTTCAGGCTTAGGTGTCAATAGTGCGGGACTGAGAACCGCGGAAGCCAATGCGAGGCTATCCGAATCACTTGTAGGGAGTGTGTTGTTCTCGATCTGGAAATCCGATGAGTTAATGCCGATATGGAACCTGCGTTATCCGGATGAATCGAACAGCGTAGAGAGCATTCGATGTAGCAGACCATGGAATGATGGCGGCGCCGTGCCAATTCCGTGGTGGGCGATTGACTCGGAACCTGTAGTTCACAACGATCCGAAGATGGCGTTCTCGCCAGATGAGCAGTACTTTGTGGCGATCACGCCCGAACTTGGTGTTGTTGTCGTAAATTTGCTCCGTGGCACACAGTTGTCGGACTTGTCGATTGATGGCCATAGAATCCCAATTTCCTTTGTGTTTGATACGTCGTCGACGATTTTCGTCCTGTGGTCTGATGCAACGTTCTCCCAAATGCGACTTGCTGATGGAGCTATTCTGGCGGCGGGATCTCTGCCCGACGAGAGGTATCCGATTTCAGCAGGAAAAGGTACAGAACGGAAACACGCCATGTTCAGTTCATGTTCCGTAACAAACACACTTGCTACTCTCGCGGGAACAGACTTGGTTCTTGACACAGATACTCCCGGCGCAATCGAGAGTCTTAATCTTCACTTCATAAAGGATGGACCGACAATTCAGCCAATTCGACTTGGGTTGTCCACTGCTCGATCATCTTTAGGGATTTCTCGGCTTGAGGTATCTCGCGATCGTAGATGGGCCGGCATCGCACTTGAGAGGTCGAGAGGCGGGCTTGATCAGTACCGGTTCGAAGATACTGGGTATACAGAGCGATATGAACTTATTAATCTCGCGACCGGCAAAGTCGTAGAGCGAATTACAAATTTAGAATGCGAAAGTATGCCTGCCGACGAAGTTCCGACCCACAGTGTCTATTTGGGTCCTGTTGGTTATCCAAGCTCGCTGGCAGCGTGCCTGAGTGTGACCGGAGAACAGATTGTATATGCGACACCGCTTCTCACAGAGTCCTCAAAGCCAGTGGAATAAACGCAAGTAATGAAAGTCGCGCGGTAAGAATATTCTGATCTGCGAAAGTACGGTGGAAATCAGTGGAATTGGGTGGTTGGTGCGGTGGGACGATGAGTTTCAGATCAACGGTCAATGACGGCGTCAAGCGAGTTGCGGCGAGGTTTCGGCTGAGAATGGCACAAGGAATTACAGTCAGCGCGGACGGTGAGCGCAGTCGAGTTCAGAATGTGAACTGGGACGTGGCGACTTTATGCGGCTCGGCGGGAGTAGGAATGGATGATGCCGCCGAGTTTTGATGTGCAGACGATGTCGCTGCCAATCCGCTGCCAACTTGAAAGACGCGTAATTCATTGGTAAGCGAGGGCGCGACATTTTTCGAGGTGTCATGAAGAGAGTTCCTTTCGGGGAGCTTTTTGTTGTTCTGCGGAACAACAGGACCCAACACCAAACGCCAAAACGCCGAGAGTGACTGCTCTCGGCGTTTTTCGTTTCCCGGCCACATTTCCGAGTGTTTTCGCCCCTTTTCGGCCCCCGCACCCACCAGCCGGCAGGTCTCAGTCCGCAGAAAAAACAACTGCGCCCCCGAAAGAGACCCTCAGGTCTCTCCCGGCACCCCAAAAATAAAAGTCTCGAACTCTCACAGTCTCCGGTAAACAGCCGCGAAAAGTGAACAGCCCGTCTTCTCCGGGGGCGCGAGGAAGACAGTTGCGGAAACTGCGGGTGAGTTAACAGGATTGAGCCAGCGTCCTGCTGTGCCTTCAGGAGGCAGTCGTTCCGCTTGCCGAACCCCCGGTGGATCTTTTGGACCACTCTGTTTTACCCAAAGATTCGGGTGAAGCCCGCCCCTCTCAGGTAAAGACAGTATGGATCTGTGGATTGCCTCTACGTTTGTAAGCGTACACCACAACCATAGTTGACGAGGGTCGTACCATAGCAGCTTTCCTGTTTCTGTTTCTTCAGGATGTGGAGGCTCGGCGAATGGCGCGTTTGAAGAGTGCTGCGGTGTGGGAGGCGTGGCGAGATCGGTTGCAGCGATATCAGCAGACAAATCTGACCGTCGCGGCGTTCTGTGAGTGGGAAGGTGTTTCCCCGGCGGCGTTTTATCTCTGGCGGAAGAAGCTTGCGGCTGGTTCTGAGATGACTCCGCGTCAACCCTCGGCCCGGTACCAGGCACAGGATCGTCCGGTTCCTGGATTTGTTCAGATTCTTCCCGGGGTGAGTCCGGCATTGTGCGCTTCAGAAAAGGTGGTGATGACACTTGTCGACGGGACTCGTGTGGAGCTTCCTGCAACTGATTATGAGTTGATTGCACGCGTGGTGTTATCCGTTTCCACGGGGCATTCGGCAGCGATGCTGCATGGGGGCAATCGATGATTGCGATCCCTTCCGGAGCGGCGATCTTTTTGTGCACCACGGCCACGGATATGCGGCAGAGTCTTGATGGCCTCACGGGACTAATTCGCAGCCAGTTTAATCGTGAGCCGAATGACGGCAGTCTGTTTCTGTTCATCAATCGACGTCGAAATCGCATCAAGATTTTGTACTGGGAAGTCGGCGGTTTTGCTCTTTGATACAAGTGGCTGGAATCCGGTGGTAACACCACGTTCGTCGCCCGCGTTTTCACCAATTTGGATGCGCGCACCCGCAGGGAGTAATTGTTCTACTTCCTTGGCACTCTCCTTCGCAGAATGCGTCTCCCCTGAATCTACTTCTCTGTCTTCTTCCCTGTGTTTGCGTTTCGCGGCTGCCTGCGGACATACGAGCCGCGGATGCCGACCGAATTTTCGGGGACGCGGGAGCAGAAATACGCCGCTACGGCGACTGGTGTGAGCTATGTTCCGGGCTGGGTGAGGCGGACATGCGTAGGAAGCCTCAATAAAAATGCCCGAATCGCTTTCGCAGAGCGATTCGGGCGGATCCGACGGGAGCAAGACCTCCCATGGAATGCAAACAGTCTAGCATCGCCAAAGCAGCCGCGCCGAGAAAATCTCGATTTCCAGCCCGCGATTGTCTGCGAAAAGGGTGTCGCTGCAGGTTTACGCCCACATCAGGCAGTCAGCGTTACTGTCAGGATCCAGACTGTTTGCGGGAAGTTCGCCGCTGGCATGCGTCAAGACGCCAACGTGTGCGTCGCCAAAGGCTGGAGGTCCGCAAAGCCGAAGCCGCCGCCTCCCGAGAACGCCGCATCCGCAGGTCGCGCATCGCGCAGGTACCGCGCGTGTCGACGGAATCGGTTCTGCCGGCAGCATCGACAGCCCTGTCGGGTGCGTCGTCACGCAACACAGGAAATCTTGGCCCAATTTGTGACCGTGTTGGCTGTTACGAACCGCCACGCACAGCGTACCGCTGCTCGTCAAGATATTGCAGTCAGGAATGTCATGCTGCGATGCGGCGCGTGCGGGATCGTGAACGCAAGTTGTTGTGGCGGAGTAGCTTCGTCGGTCAGATGAAGTGCGATGCGGAGGCACAGAAGCGACGGACTGCACAGCGGGTTGCCACTTCGCTGCCACGTTCAACTGGCCTCGATGCCGACACCGCTACAACTCCTGACGGCGTCCAACCGTATCGATCTCCTGCGGAAACGCCGGTAGTGTGTGGCGACCGAAAGGAGAAAGTTTCCAATGACGTCCAGGATCCAGAAGAAGCTGTTGCTTCCCGACCGCGTCCGCCGCCCACCTGAAGAGGGCTTTTCCTGGGTGGACCGACGATTCCTGCAGGATTACGCCCCGCGACTCTCGCGGGACGCAATCCTGCTGTATTTCTTTTTCACCGCTGTCAGTGATCAGCAGGGACTCTCGTTCTTCGGCGACTCCACGATCGCCGTGCGTCTGAGGCTGCATGAAAAAACTGTCTGTGAAGCACGCACCGAATTAGTGAGCCACGATCTGATTGCATGGCATCGGCCACTGGTGCAGGTGCTGTCACTGCAACAACCGAAACTACAGCGAAGAGGCAGTCTGCAGTCGCTTGGTGATCTGTTTCGTTCTGCTGGAAACAAGGCTGACAGGCCCAGCAAGGGGGACGAGTCATGAAGGTCTCTCAATGGGCTGAGATCCGTCGTCTGGCCGAAGTTGAAAAGTTATCCCGGCGCGCTATTGCTCGACGATTGGGATGCTGTCAGAGAACTGTCGCCAGAGCACTCCGCATGAGCCAGCCACCGGATGAAAAACGGGGGCCACCACGAGGCAGTCTACTCGACCCGTGGAAGCCAAAGATTGATGCAATTCTGGAACGTTATCCGGAACTGTCCTCAGCGCGTGTTCAAGAGGAAATTTGCCGCGGTCCTGATGGATATCGGGGCGGCATCACGCTCGTGCGCAACTACCTCCACCAGACCCGGAAGCGCCCGTCGCGTGTCTATCAGGAAGTCGAGTACGAGCCGGGGCAGGCGCTGCAGGTTGACTGGGGTTCCTGCGGAACCATCCAAATCGGCAGCACTCAGCGAAAAATTTCCGTGCTGGTCGCCGTCCTCTGCTACAGTCGCATGTGCTACATCGAATTCTGTCTGTCACAGCGGAAGGCGGAATTCTACAGAGCCATTGTGAACGCACTGACATTCTTTGGCGGCAGTCCGCGACGGATCATCTTCGATAATCTCAAGGCGGCTGTCCTGAATGGTTCCGGTCGTCACGCATGTCTGCATCCTGAGTTCCTGGCCCTCTGCGGACACTTCTGCCTTGAACCGATTGCCTGTGAGCGACGCGATCCGGAATCCAAAGGGACGGTTGAGGCCGGCGTACGGTATGTCAAACACAATGCACTGGCAGGACGGAAAGAGCAACTGATCACATGGGACGACTATCAGCAGCTTGCTGCCACCTGGCGTGATGACGTCGCCAATGTTCGTCTGCATCGCTCGACGCGGCAGAGACCCGTCGATCGATTCATTCAGGAGTCCGCAGCGCTTCGTCCCCTGCCAGAATTTGACTTTGATACAGACGAAGTGACACCAGCACTCGTGAGTTCCCATGCGCATGTGCACTTCGATGGGAACCGCTATTCCGTTCCGCCAAAGCTGAAGGATGAAACCGTGACGATTCGCGCCAACGCCTCACAGGTCCGGATCATTGACGGCAGCCAACTGGTGACCTGTCATAAGCGATGCTATGACCGCAATCAAAAACTCTCGCTGCCTGAACATCGCCTTGAAGCCCTGAAAATGCGGAGTCGCGTGCGCGCCCATGACATTGAAGACGCGTTCGATACACTCGGTGAAGTGGCCCGGAAGTTTCATCTCGAACTGCGCCGACAGCCCGTGAAAACGATAACCCATCTGCGTCGCATTCTGAATCTGGTGCATCTTTATGGTCGACGCGATGTCATGGCTGCGATCACTCAAGCCAACCAATGGCTGACCTTTGATGCAGCCTACGTCGAAACCATTCTGCTACAGGATCGCAGACGGAGGGAATTGCCATCACCTACGCAGGTGCGCCCCCGCCGTGAGGAATTGCTTGAAGAGACGGATCTGGAAGAACCGAATCCCGCTGTCTATGACCGTTTGACCGATACTGCAGGAGAATCAGAAAATGAGTGATCATCAATCGAAGCTGCACCAACTTCTGCACCAGAATCTTGCCGAACTGAATCTGACGCAGATGGCTGCCAATTATCGAGAAACACTGGACGAGGCAGCTCGTCACAACAGCTCTATGCTGGAAGTGCTGTCATCGCTGGTGGCGATGGAAGTGACCTCTCGGCGTCAGCGCGCTCTCCAGAGGCGCATCATTCAGGCTCGATTGCCAAAGGTGAAGACATTGGCTGAGTACAAATTCGATTTTCCGAAGCGAATTCCGAAGCAGAAAATTGTCCGCCTGTTCGACTGTCAGTTCATTGAACAGCATCAGTCTGCCGTTTTGATCGGGCCAACGGGAGTCGGTAAGACGCATCTCCTGACAGCAATGGGCTACACAGCCTGTGAACGAGGCATCAGCGTACGTTTCACGCGTGTCATCGACATGATCAATCGACTCACGACTGCTCAGATCAATGGCACGCTGGAACAGGTGCTCAAAGTGTATCTGAAACCATCCCTGCTTCTGCTGGATGAGTTGGGCTATCTGCCCATCGACAAACGCGGTGCCGATCTGTTGTTTCAGGTTGTCGCGGCCCGATACGAATCCGGATCGATTGTGATCACCACGAATCGTCCGTTCCGAGACTGGGGCCGAATCTTTGACGTCGACAACACCCTGGCTACCGCCATGATCGATCGACTCATGCATCATGGGGAGGCAATTGCCATTCAGGGAGACAGCTTCCGCACGAAGGACGGCACGACCGGCCAGTAACCACATCCCCTGTCAGCATCAGGCTCCGTCATCCCTGGCCTCGTCAGAAGGTGTAGTGACGGTTTTGCAGGAGACCCTGCGCGCCCTTTCGGACCAGGAAGCCGTCCGGAAGTAGTCAGCGGACCACTGCCGTGCCTCACCCCTGACCCTCGCTCTGACCAGCGTTCTGTGATTGCAGCCCCAAAGGCGGGCCGCTCCATCACCGCATGGTGAATCCGAGTTGAGTCAGCACCGCAGGTGCGCATCGTCCGTGGACGGCGACTCCAGCCAACCGTCAGCCGCCTCTTCTCGACGCAGTCGGCGAGACACAGCTTTGTGTCTGACAACAAGCCAGCCCAGCACCAGCTCCGCACGCAAAAACAGCCTGCGCCGAGCCTGGGAGAATACGCCCGTTCGTCGCACGATCGTGACTGCTGACCCTGAATGTGGTGATTTTGCAGGCAACGAACGTGGTGCTACCATGCTACCGTGGTTATGACTGGAAACCGTGAAAATCGCAGGGAATCAGAGTTTTCTTACCCCGGAATCCGGCCTGCAAAATACCAAGCACCAAATCGCCAGAGCAAAACTGGCGGATCTCCACTCACAGTGCCTGCCGTGAATCCGAATGTTCGAGATTCCGCCTGA
>Ga0255095_1000747_pt1 | contig 15391 bp, 13 predicted proteins | sample Colum_Law_RepC_8_2_FD_188435 | JGI IMG/M metagenome (GOLD analysis project Ga0255095, IMG submission 188435) | Freshwater microbial communities from Columbia River, Oregon, United States - Colum_Law_RepC_8d | ecosystem: Environmental > Aquatic > Freshwater > River | place: USA: Oregon...
GTATCCTTCAGTCCGCAGGGCGATTTGCTGTGATTGATGAGATCCTTCAGGAGCTTGGAGAAGCTTCGCATCGAACGGTCCAACTGGTGGCGATTGCTGCGGGCGCGATCGTGCTCTTTCTGGCCGGACTCGCGGATGACCGCTGGAACCTCTCGTGGAAGTTTCGGCTTGGTCTGCAGATGTTGGTTGCTGTGGGAGTCGTACTGGCCGGGGTCCGAGCGACGGTGTTTGTGAGCCAGCCCTGGTTTGGTTTTGCGGCGACCGTGCTATGGATCATTGTGTTGACCAACGCGATGAACTTTCTGGACAACATGGATGCGTTGTCGGCCGGCATTGGTCTGATCGCCTCATTAATGTTTGCTGCCATTCTTCTGGTTATGCTTCGGTCACCAACGGTGTCTGTCGCGTTTCCGTTGGTGTTGCTGGCCGGTGCCTTGTCTGGATTTTTGGTCTGGAATCGACCTCCTGCCAGCATCTTTATGGGAGACTGCGGCAGTAATTTGATTGGCTTCCTGTTGGCGACTCTTACCGTGACGGGGACATTCTACGAAAGCACAGGTAGTCGTCACGTCATGTTGGCTCCGGTCTGTGTGATGGCGGTCCCACTGTACGATTTTTGCAGTGTGGTCTTTATTCGCCTCAGTCAGGGACGGAGTCCATTTCATGGGGACAAGAGTCATTTCTCGCATCGCTTAGTGGAGCTGGGATTTCGACCAGTCTACGCAGTGCTCACGATTCATTTAACGACCGCGATGACGGGACTTGCGGGGTTGTTGCTGTATAAAGTTGAAGACTGGGCTGGAGCCGCTCTGGTATGTTCTTTGATCTCCTGTGTTCTGGCTGTGATCGCGATTCTGGAAACTGTTGGGCGGCGATCCGTAAATGAGATTCAGGTGACGTTAGCGGAAGTCAGAACTCAGCAGTCTTCTGTCTCCGTTCATTCGCCGGAGTGAAAGTTTGGGGAAGACATACCGTCCGCGGGCGATTCGTTTCGCATTCCGGTCTGTCCGTTTCGCATCTATGCGGTAGTTCGAGTCACTCTGATAGAAGATCGTTGGTCGTTTCACCACGATCGTTTTTCGTTTCTGTTTGTTGTGATGTTTCTGTTTGGTTCACTCTGCTTCCTTCAAGACTTGTTCATGCGATCACCACTGATAATCTTTGCGCTGGCCTTGCTGACGTCTGCATTTTTATGGCCGACCGAAGACGCAGTGAATGGAGGCGGGTTGCATCTGGTGATTCTATGGCTCACGCTGGGAGGAATGATCGGGCTTCGATATTGGACGGCTGCCCGAGGCAATCAGGGCGATAGCCTGCGAAGGGCTGGATTCGGCGTTGTGGATTTCGGAGTACTGCTTATTGTCGTTGGACATATCCTTTCAACGACCTATGTGTTTCATGTTGAAGGAGATCGTCGGTCGGCGTTGAATCTGACATTTGAGTGGATTGGATTATTTGTCGCATGGAGGATATTTCGACACTTGAGCCTCGATCGACTTCAGGCGATTCAGTCGTATCAGGTCGTGACAACGATTGTCGTTGGGCTTGCCGTGATGGGCATTTGGCAGCACCATGTTTTCTACCCTGAGCAGGCGGAATGGTATCGGGGCGAACGTTCAGAACTGGATAAGGCCCTCGCGGAGCCCGGTGGAACAGGACTGTTTCGAATTTCTGAAATTGTATCTCGTTTTCAGTCGAAGGGGATTCCACTCGAAGGGACCGATCGAATCCTGTGGGAGAATCGACTACTGTCAAGCTCTGAGCCATTTGCAACATTTTCGCTGGCGAATACTTTGGCCGGTGTGCTTGCAACATCCTTCGTAGTACTGGTTGGACAAGTCGTTCAAACCTGGACTTTCCGCGGGCCGCGAAAATTCATGGCACTAATCATTCCCCTGCTTCAGGCGGGGCTGATCCTGTACTGTCTGGTCCTTACCAAAAGCCGGTCTGCCTGGGCTGGTGCTGTTGTGGGTCTGACTCTTGTCGCAATCATTAGTTGGCGAACCACCGCTGCGAGAAGGATTCTGCAATGGTCGTTTTTGGGGGCGGCTTTTGTGGGGCTCATCGTGGGAATTGCAGCCTTTTCCGGGGCTCTGGATAAAGAGGTGATATTTGAGTCATCCCGGTCTTTGCAATGCAGATTTTTTTACTGGACCGGGGCGATTGAAACCATCAAGGAAGCACCACTCACTGGTGCTGGTCCTGGCAATTTTCGCCAGGTCTATCTGAAGCATAAAGCAGATGAGTGGAGTGAGGAGATTCGTGATCCTCACAATTTTCTTCTTGAGTCGTGGTCGGCGGGAGGGGCCATCGGCTTCGCTGGTCTGCTATTATTCATCTGGGGCAGTTTTCGCAAATCGTTTTCTTCAGACGCAGCTCTGCTTTCGCAAGCAGAGGAGATTGTTGTCGCGAAACGCCTTCGCTACTTGGTTCCCAAGTCGATCGTGCTGGGGGCGATTGTTCATCTGTCCTGGCAGTGGATCAATGGTGAGTCGGTTCATCTTGACCTTACGGAGCGACTGCTACCGCTTTCGGGATTGATCTTTTGCGTGATCGGAAGCAAAGGAAAGATCCATGGTCTCGACAGGAATGTATGTCTCGCTTCCTGTGTAACCTTGATGGTGCATTTGCTAGCCGCTGGAGGCTTTGAAATGCCAATAGTGATGTTGCTGCTGTTGATTTCCTCCGCGCTTGGACAGATGGAGGAAGGGATTCCAGTGCGGCGTCATGAATCAAGTTTCTTCAGACGGAATTGGATGTTCCCGGGCGTCTCGCTTTCTGCATTAACCGCAGTCATTGTGCTACGGTTTGGGCTGATGGATGTCTCGGGCGTAGAGCGGCATATGCTTCTGGGCGATGACCTTCTTCACCGGCAGGGAAACCCGCGGGAAGCTTTGGCGGCCTATCGGCAGGCTGCGGAGACGGATCTGCTTGCCGTAGGGCCGCGCCAACGAATTGCGGAGCTGTCCGCGTATGGCCTGAGGGAAGAATCGAAAGGGCTTGAAAGCATCGCATCGGCCGTCAAAAATTCGGTTGAAGATGCAATTTCGTTGGCTGAACAGAAGGCAAAAGTGGAAAAATCGCTCGATAAGGCACTGGATGCCTGTAACCTCTGGATCTCTGTCGACACACGCAATAGTTTTTCTGTTGGTCTAAAGGCAGAATGTCTGGCCATCGGATCTCGAACAATGAGCGAAGACGGGTTGTTGAGTGAGGCGATTGGGTTGCAACAACAAGTGGTCGCCATGTACCCATCTTCCGTTGAAGCGTGGATGCAGCTTGTCAGATTCTGTTACGAGAATATCAAGCGAGGCGGTTCGAATGCTGAGTTCGAACAGTTGCTTGTGATGGCGGCAGATCGAGTCAGGGGGCTCGATGAGGTAAATCATAGGTGGGGTCATCGGGACAGGTATTTGAGTGATGATGACCGTGCCTTAATTCAGGGCGCGATGAAAACGCAGTCTGAGTCTTCAAAGTAATCAGAAGTAATGCAGCGGGCGGAGAGCGAGATGTTGAAGTTAAATCCTGTATCGAGAATTTGTGTCATGGCATTAGGCCTTTTCATGGCTGGTGTCACCGGGTGCGGCGAAGGACCGAGTGAAGCGTCTGTCGCCGAGAAGATTAAGGCCGCAAAAGATACCACTGCATTGACTGCACATGCTGCACATGGCGATGACCACAAAGAAGAGAGCAATCCAGTCCCTTCTGCCACGGGACCATGGCCGAAAGCCTTCGTTATGGGGCCCGTCTTCAAATTCGGAGCGATGCGAGTCGGTGAGCACAAATCGCACGACTTTGTGATCAAAAACGAAGGTGAAGCCGATCTGATCCTGAAGACAGGGACAACGACTTGTAAGTGTACTCGGTTCGGTTTCGGTGCCGTCGAAGAGACTGCCAAAAAAGACGCTGTCGTGAAGCCTGGCGAATCGATAACGCTGACGATGAACTGGAATGGCGGGAAGGTTGCAGATCGAGGTTTTCGTCACGGGGGTGACCTGTTTACGAACGATCCCAAAAATACCACCCTCAAGCTGGCAGTGGAGGGGGCCGTCGAAATGCCCTACGACGTGCAGCCTGGCATCTGGGCTGTTGGGGATATCTACGAAACACAGGCGGCGACGCTCAGGGCGACAATTGGTTCGAAGCTTCTTTCAAAACTGGAGATAGAGTCTTTGAAGAGTCCCTCGGGATTAGTGAAATTAACTCCTGGGCCTTTTACTCCTGAAGACCTTGCAGCGGGGGACTTCGTGGGTGGGGTCTCTGTGAATGTGGAAGTTTCGCCAAGCATTCCTGCGGGTTTGTTTTCTGAGGAAGTGGAAATCAAACTGGTTCAGGAATCAGAGCCGATAAAAATTCTGGTGACGGCTCGCAAGCAGGGGGTTATCCGTTTACAGCCGATGGCTGGCACAATGTACGACTCTGATAAAATGGAATTGCGGCTGGGTTCATTTGCCGCCTCTGAAGGCCGCGAGGCAACCCTGTTGATGGTCGTTGATGAAAAAGACATGACCGAGCCCCTCAAAATTACCGAAGTCAAGGCAGATCCCTCCTTTGTGACTGCCTCAATTTCACCGGTTGGTGAGCCATCAGGCACCGTCCATCGCTACTTGTTGAAGATTATCGTTCCTCCGGGAAGGCCTCACATCCAACGCACAGAATCCAAACCCGGTCAGGTTGCGATTTCTACAAATCATTCTTCCGGCGAAAAGCTGAATTTCAGTCTACTGATTTACTCAAATTAAAGGTTGGGGGTGGAGTTCTTTTGGGGTTCTCTGGAAAGTCGCAAAAAGCTATTGTTTGCTCCGTTTGACAGCCTGAATCAGGCTGTATGTCGGTCAGACAGGGCTGGCAGCACGTTACTACCGTAATCGGTACCAGGGCTGTTACGAAATGCGCAACTCGACGTTCATTGTTCTCAGTTTCCTGGGGCTGATTTTTCTTGCCGCGTCGTTGATATGGATGCCCCTTCCGGAAAAACCTCCAACGACGGATCCGGGGACGCCAGCCACGGTGCCTCCTCCGATCGCCGCGTCCAGTCAGAAGCAGGGCGATCCTGAGAAGCCAACCTCCCTCATCGCTACTAAGAAAAGTGATACAGCACCCGTATCGAGTGATGTCGCTGAACCTGCTCCTCTGGTATCGCCACTAATGTTCCCTGAGTGGCCGAAACCGCTCCTGGCATTCATCGTGACGGGTGAGCAGTTCGGCTATTTTGAACCGTGCGGTTGTACGGCAAATCAGTTGGGCGGGATGGCTCGTCGAGCAGGTTTGTTTTCGAAGGTTGAATCGCTGGGGTGGACGGTGAGAGGGGTTGATGTTGGTGGTCTCTCGAGACGTTCCGGGCCGCAGGCTCAGATCAAATTTGAAACGATGCTCGAAGCGTTGCGCGAGATGAAGTATGTAGCGCTGGGGATGGGCGTTGCTGAGTTGCGGCTGGATCCAGGTTATCTGTTGGCCCAACATCTGGATACCGGTGATCCAAGGCTGTGTTTTCTGGGAGCCAACCTGACCTTCCTGGGTACCAAAGAGATTGGCACACCGCTTTCATACACGATTGTTGAAGTACAAGGATGTAAAGTTGGCATCACCAGCGTTATGAGCGACAAGATTCGCCGCGAGGTTATTCCTGATCGCACTCCGGAAGAAGCTGCAGTTGCGGATTTGCAATGGAGTGATCCTGCGGAAGCGCTGACGGATGTTTTGAACAGATTTGAAGAAGAGAAGGTTGACTTCAGAGTCCTGCTTTCGCAGTCAACGGACGAAGAGATTCGAGAACAAGCCGCCGCATTTCCGCAGTTCGATATCATTGTGGCTGCGGACGGAAAAGATGGTGATCGAGAGCCAGAGATGATTGGTCCTGTTCGTCTCCTGCGTGTGGGTGAAAAAGGCAAGACGGCAGGAGTTGTTGGGTTGTATCCAAAGGGCGAAAAGGACTCGATTCGATATGAACTCGTCACTGTCTCCGCTGCTCATTTTTCCGAGTCAGAAAAAATGGCAGAGCTGATGAAGGTCTATCAGGGACGCCTGAAAGACAGTTCCATTGTTACCGCTGAAAATCCTGTCGCCCATCCGTCAGGGGCAACCTTTGTTGGGGCTTCGAAATGTGGTGAGTGTCATACAAAGGCGTTTGACATCTGGAAGGAAACACCGCATGCCCATGCGTTTGAAAGTCTCGATCCAGTCCATCAGCGTCACGGATACGAGCGTTTGCATGGAATTGCTCGCGACTTTGATCCTGAGTGTCTGTCATGTCATGTTACCGGCTGGGATCCTGAAGAATATGTCAGGTTCCAAAATGGGTTTTTGAACGAGGAGTTTGCAGCAGATGACTCCGAGAAGCTTCTGCAGGCACTAATGGGGGGCAGTCAGTGTGAGAACTGCCATGGTCCCGGAAGTCGACATGTCGAGTTGATTGAGGCTGGCAACACTGAAGCGGCTGCAAAAGAAGTTCGCGTAACTCTTGAACACGCTAAAAATGAAACCTGCGGGAAATGTCATGACGCCGACAATAGCCCCGATTTCAATTTCGAGAAGTATTGGGAGAAGGTAAAGCACCCTGGTCTGGACTGATCAGCCGTTGCGTTACCGGAGTCAACCAGCAAACTTTTTCCGGACGTATGGCTTTGTTTGACTGAAGTCTGAGCGGGTGATTGATGAAACCTGAGGTCATTCAGGAGCTTGAAGCACTTTGCGAAGCGTCGCTTCCCGCAGATTACGTTCAATTGCTTGGCTCTTACCCGCCTTTGTTGCGTGCTGTTTATCGGTCCGACTCCGGGGACGATTCCGAAGGTGTCGTCTCGGAGGTTGAGCTATTCTCAATGCCGGCAGATGTGCTGGAAATCAACCGGGAAGTACGAGCGATAGCGATTCTCGATCCTGACGGTCAGGAATTCCGATGGCCTGATCAGCTTCTGGTCATTGGCGAAACGGGTGAAGGAGATTATTACTGCGTCGATCTTGACGGAGAACACGCAGGCGTACTGCAGTTTCGGCATCACGCCGTCGAGTTTGAGGTAATTGCTGATTCGCTGGAAGAGTTCGTTGAAATGCTGATCGAGTCATTTGTGACCGGCAGTGAATCCGGCGACGACTTTGATGATTCTGAACCTGACGAAACTGAGTAGCCACTTATGCAGTCCCCGAAAAATATAAAAGTTCACAAGGAACAACGAGTTCTGGAATTGGTATGGTCTGATGCAGACATCGCTCGTTTGCCATTTCGCACGATCAGGCAAAACTGTCGCTGCGCTGTCTGCGTGGATGAACTTTCAGGAAAGCAACTTCTGGATCCGGAAACCGTTCCCGTGGACCTTGGTCTGGATGATATCTCTCTTTGCGGAAACTACGCCTTAAGAGTTCGCTGGTCAGATACTCATGATTCTGGTTTGTTCACCTGGAATCATCTGAGATCAATCGGAGACAAAGTGGCGTCCTCTGGGAGCAAATAGTGATTTTCGGAGCACGTGCAGCATGATTGAAGTGGAAGCCAAGTATCTGGTAACCAATGTGGGTGAATTCGAGCAGGCTGCTCTGCGTTGGGGAGGTAGAAATCCGGCCCTCGAGTATCGTCAATGCGACGAATACTTTAACCATCCCTGCCGTGACTTTGATCAGACGGACGAAGCCATTCGAATCCGGTCGTGTAACGGTCAAATAGAATTGACCTACAAAGGTCCGCGGCTCGACACAATCACGAAGACTCGTGAAGAACTGGAACTGAAAATACCCTCCACTGAGTCAGGTCAGTCCAACTCGGTCCTCCGGTCTCTGCTGATAGCATTGGGATTTACCCCTGCAGGTTGTGTGAAGAAGGTCCGCCGGTCCTTTGAGGGTGCAGCAGGTGGCTTCCTCGTAACAATTTCTATGGATGCCGTCGAAGGACTGCCTCCTTATGCTGAGATTGAGATCGCCTGCGAGTCGACTCAGCGAGGTGCCGCGACAGAGCTTGTGCTGCAGCTTGCGGAAGTATTTGGGCTCACTCAGTCGGAACGCAGATCATACCTTGAACTACTGGGGTATTGACGATCTCGTTAGCCCAGCGTTGAAACTGGAGTGATGCTGCTTTACTGTGTGAGTCCCGCGTGTTTCTGCTATTCTTTGGACGGCATCAATTAAGGCCGGGTGTTCGCGGGATGTCTCAGTCAGATCATTACCTTAACCGTGGCCGCGCACGGAATACACCATTCGAAACAGAGATTTGCAATGCGACCACTTGTACCAGCGTTGATTCTCACTCTGATGAGCTTGTTCTCAGGAGCGGTGTCGGCTGAGAACTGGGCTCGATTTCGCGGCGAGAACGGTACCGGACTAAGTACGCAGCAAGGCATCCCTGTGACGTGGGATGCCGGTGACTATGCCTGGACGATCGATTTGTCAGGTGTTGGGCATTCAGCGCCGGTGATCTGGGAGAAAACCTTATTCGTTACGTCTGCCACGGAAGGTGGTGGCGTTCGATACCTGCATTGCCTGGATGCCGATTCGGGGCAGCAGCGCTGGCAGGCTTCGGTAACGCTTGGAGAAAGTAAAAAGCATCTCAAAAACAGTTGGGCCTCAAGTACGCCGGCGACTGATGGACAGCGTGTTTATGTCATGTTCGCTGATAGTGCAAAACTGACGATTGCAGCCTGGGACTTCGAGGGCAAGCAGGTTTGGACCAGAGATCTCGGCAGTTATGAAAGCGAACACAATCTTGGAGTCTCCCCGATCGTTCAGGACGGTCTCCTGATTGTTTCGAATGACCAGGTCGGCCCGAGTTCTCTGTTGGCGCTTAATCCTGAAACAGGGGAGACCGTCTGGGCTGCTGAAAGAAACGCGGGCAAGACTTCGTATTCAACTCCCGTTATTGCTCCGGGTAAAGGTGGTAATCTCCAAATCCTTTGCATCAGCGAATCGAACGGCATTACGAGCACCGATTTGCGAACGGGAAAATTGAATTGGCAGACGCCAAAGCTTCCGATGAGAACCGTCGCATCTCCGATTGTTGCTGATGGGTTGGTTTTTGCGACCTGTGGCGAGGGTGGCAATGGGAAGTACTTTGCAGCTGCGAAGATTGATCCTGACGCGGACAATGCCACCAGGATCGTTTATGAACGGAAGACGATGCTTCCGTACGTGCCATGCCTTGTGGCGAAAGATGGGCTGCTGTTTCTGTGGGGTGATAAGGGGATCATGGTTTGCCTCGAGGCTGCCACTGGCAACGAGGTCTGGTCGGAACGAATTGATGGGCAGTTCAGCGGGTCTCCGGTTTGTATTGAAGATCGGCTGTACTGTGTGACTGAAGACGGAATCGTTGTGGTCCTCAATGCCGGGCGTGAGTTTCATGAGCTGGGGCGCACATCATTGGGTGACGACTGCCACTCGACCCCCGCTGTTGCAAACGGGCATCTCTACTTTCGAACGTTTCACAAAGTATTGGCTGTCAAAGCAAAGCTTTGAGGGAAATTCTGGAATTCCGCCGGCTCGACAGCCAGACGTTTTGGTGCCATCCCGAGGACAGAGATGCTTCTTCTGACCTGGCGTGTTTCACGCGGTGCGAGTAGAACTTGACCTGATGGCTTGCTGAATATTCAGATGACGATCAGAATGATTTCTTGTTAGAGTCACCAGGGTGAGGCGTCGAATTGTCGATGCTTGGGAGCACGATTCGAGGGACAGCAGGAGAATAGCGATGACTGGTGCCTGGCCGGGAGGCCCCTGCCCTCAGTGTGGCGACGATATGCCTCCGCGAGTTGTCCATTGCAGAAACTGTCGGGCGTTACTGAATGACGAACTTACAGAAGACAGCGTTGAGATTCCTAAGTTCAATCCTCTTCCGGAGATCGATGTGATCGCGGCTGCCTCGCCAAAAGGCCATTACGTGCTGTGTCCCGGATGTCAGGAAGAGCTTCGAATTCACAGGAAGTACAAAGGGATGAAGGTGCAGTGCAAGCATTGCAATCATCTCTTCAACTACAGCGCTGCCATTGAAACAAAGGCGTTCTACACGCCATGTCCTCACTGCAGCGAAGAGCTTCGAGCTGCCCCAAAATATATGGGGCATAAAGTTGCCTGCAAGCACTGTAACGGGCACATCCAGTTAATGCCTGAATAGCCCCTGTTTACATGAGTCCACGTCGCTGAAGTTCCGCAACGACCTGCTGCACAATCGCAGATACATCCGCAGGATTTGCTGGCGATGTCGAATCCCCGATCGGGCATCCGCCAACAGGCTGATCTGTGAAGCCGTGATTTGAAAGCATGCACTGGAGTTCTCTGCTGAGAGTACTCAGGTCGGTTCGTTGTTTATCGGAAAGCGGCTGTCGACCGTGGCCCATCTTAAAGCCTCGGAGACCTACCGCCGCCCGGAAACCTTCCGGAAATTCTGCGGAGTAAATCATCGTGTCAAACAGCTTTATAAGGTCGTACTGAACTCTGCGAGCCGCATCAATCTGGTAAGTAGTTGTCAGATCATAGAGGCGTCTAGTCAACTCGGGGACAACGCCGGAGCTGGCGTTTGTGCCGCCGTCACAGCCTGCCAACAGCATCGGCATCAAGGCTGCATCCCATCCCGTGAGGAATGCAAAGTCAGGACGGTTCGGCTTTACAGCCTGAATCATGCGGATCATGTGCGGGATGTCGCCTGATGAGTCCTTGATCGCCACAATGCGCTCAAACTCTTCCGAAAGACGCTGAATCGTAGGGACGTCGATCGGGCTCGCGAACATCGGAATGTTGTAAAGCGTCACATCGATTGGAGTGTTTCGGCCAATCTCTGCAAAGTATGCGTAAACGGATGCAGGGCTTAACTTGTAATAGAACGGAGCAACAATCGCGACCGCTCGAATTCCAAGTGAAGCGTAATACTCACAGGCGGAAAGAGTTTCTTTTACGTTGGCTTCGGCCGCACCGGCCAGGATGGGAACTCGGCCGCGAACCTGATCGGCAAGGATCGCAACGATACGCCGACGCTCTTCCGGCGTAAATCGAGTGAACTCGCCCGTGGAGCCGTTCGGGTAAAGACCATGGACACCTCGTTCGATGAGCCAATCTGCATAACGCCGCAATTCCTGCTCATTGATTCCTCCGTCCACGGTGTAAGGGATGAGGTTCGGGGTAAAAATGCCTTTGAGCGGGGCCTTGGCCATGATCAGGGGCTTTCAGATCAAGATCGACGAAAAATGATTTCTGTACTCGGAGATCGGTTTCTCTGCCATCTGGAATGTAGCAGATTGAGGCTCTGATGTTCACGAACCGATACGTCACGGGTCAAGTGTGAAATGTGCGTGTTGGGCAGAGGCTCAGGGTTAGGAAGATTGTATGCTTTCGAGAAAGAATGTCGTATGGAGTCGCCGAACGGCAAGTTTGTCGGCGAATAACGGGAATTATGAGGGGCTCGTTTGACGCCTCGAGGGAATCGACCCAATCAATTGTTGAGTCGACACAGGTATTTCTCCATTTCTCAGCTGGTGTGGGCTCCGGCAAAAACTGCTTAAGAACACATGGTTCCGGGCGACTGTTCAGAGCTTTGTTCTGAATGCAAGATGAAATGCCGTTCCCCCCGCCTCCGGAGAATCATGAAGCAGTAATCCATCATGAAGGCGAACAATCTGCCACGCCAGACAAAGGCCGAATCCAAGGCCTCGACCCGCTGCTCGTCCTGAATAGAACGGATTGAAGAGATTTCGCCGAATCTCATTGGAACCGATTCCGGGGCCATCATCGCTTACTGACAATTCCACACATCCTGCGACGTCATCACGCAGTGTCACTGTGATTGTGCCTTTTGAGCCACTGGATCGAATTGCCTCGATACTGTTTCTGACAAGATGCCCCGTGAGGGTGCCAAACTGAGAACTGTCAGCCTCAAGCATGATCTCGTCAGAAGTGCTGGCCAGCTTAATCGTAATGTTGTCTTCAGCTGCTGTCTGGGTTAACGGCTGCAGGATCTGTTGCAGCAAAGTGACGAGGTTGAGAAGTTTCTTCTGGAGCACCGGAGGTCTCGCAAAAAGCATCGAATTGCCAATCATATCGCGAATCCTCCATGCCTGCGCGCCGATTGTTTCACACGCCTGACGATGCTCGACAGATTGCGATTGCTTCAGCAGCAATTGTGTTTGGCCGATGATGCTGCCCAGAGGATTGTTGATTTCGTGCCCAGCCCCTGCGGCGTACTCCGCCATGGCTTCGAGGAGAACATGATTGGGGACGAGGATTGGACGATCTGTGACGCATGAGAGAACCTGTCGACAGGTCGATGCGATATCCTCCTGAATAATCGGAGTGATGTTACTGGGCGATTCCTCGGGCATCTGCAGGATCATTGCCGCGCAGAGGTCTGTCCACAAAAGAAGTCGAACATTGATGCCGCCAATCAATCCGGATTCTGCAATGCAGTCAATCAGTGCGGATTGGTCCAGCAACACTGAGAATGGAGTATCAATGGTGGATCGGCTCAATTGCGGCGCTGAGTTGGGAACGCTGCGACCATAAACCAACTCCAATTGCTCAGGTCCCAGCGGACTGATCAGAAGTGCCGCCGATGCTCCGCCTAACTCCAACCACATTTCTACTGTCACGGTGGCTGCAGAGTTCCAGTCAACAGGTTTTGCAAGTGCAGCCAGCAGTTGATGCACGAACGGCGCTTGGCGATTTCGTTCGTCGGCCGACATGCTGAGACATCATCCTGTTATAGAAGAAAAGCCCGGCTTTTCAGGAAGCCGGGCTTTAGGAAATTCGGTGTATCTTATGCACATTCAGTGCACGCATTCTGAAATGGGGCTTCCAAATAAGACCTGCCACTTCTGCATTCGCCCGAGAATAGTCGGAGATGCAGATGCAGCAATGAAGTTATTTGCTCCCTACCTCATGACTGCAGTTGCTCGATATCAAGCAATCGGCAGATGTTGTCAATCAAACCATCCACTTCAAACGGCTTCTGAATGAAATGATTGGCTCCCGATGCCTTCAGTTCCTGGATCTTATCCTGCTCAACCATACCGCTGATACAGATAATTCTTACGTCGTCCAGTGCTGAATCGCTGCGGACACGCTGACAGACTTCCTTACCATTGATGTCGGGAAGCATGACGTCCAGAACAATGATGTCCGGATGATATTCTTTGACCATCATTCCCGCATCGAAGCCGTTATTGGCGATTCGTACTTCAAACCGCCCATCGGCCACCAAAGCGTCGGTGATCAATTCTACCAGTTCAACATCGTCGTCCACGATCAACGCCTTACGCTTCCCGCTTTCCAGCGCGTCGGTTGGGATGCCGTTCTCTTTCATGAATTTGTAGAGGACATCACGTGGAATACGACGGAACCTGGATCCAGGGACGCGAAATCCCTTTAGCTGACCGGAGTCGAAGCAGCGAATAATCGTCTGCTGGCTGACCTTGCAGATCTTGGCGGCTTCGCCAGTCGTGAACACAGTTTTCATGAGCACAATCCGTTCTGTGGAAAAGCGATGAGCTGCAACGTGCAGCATTCCATCGTCCGACAGCTTGCCGGACGCCGTCCCTGACGCTTCACTGCTGAACTCAGACTTCCCAAACAGCGTCGTAAGGTGGTTCTGATTCAACGTGACTCGCCCAAATTTGCGAGCTTCGCATTGAGGAGGCAAAAACCAGCTCACGCAAGTCCCGAAGTCACTTCGAGTTGCAGGAGCTTCCCGGTTCGTGCCAACCCTCAACTCTGCCGATTGTATCCATTCGTGAAAGACCGTCAACGGCAGTTTCGTTGCGCAGCTTGCCCGCTTTCACTTTGAGTTCAGGGTTTGATCACAAAACGGGCATATTTGAGGATTTGGGGGTGATTTTTTGCGGATTACCGACAACGCAGAACAGCCCATTCTCAACAACGTCTTACGCATCCAGCTTTCTTTGCCCATGATTCCTCATGTGATTGCTGAAGTGTCGTCGCCCCTGATCTTTTTACAACTGGCGGCGGTGGAAGCCGGCTTATCGCTGCTTACTTCGCTTTCTTTCGCGCAGCCGCTTCAACAACGGCCCATGGCTTAACTCCGACGCGATTGGCCCATGCCTCCCATAACCCAGACATCTCCTGAACCCTTGCAGAGTAAAGCTTGGCGAGATCGACCATCTCGGTGCGATCGGCTTCGATGTCGTATAGCTCCCAGTCTCCTGGATGTTTCGAGACGAGTTTCCACTGACCCATTCGGATGGCTCTATTACCTTCATGTTCCCAATACAAGGGACTGTTACGACTTATGGGGCTGCCTTCAAATGACGGGCGAAGACTAATTCCCTCCAGCGGCTGAATGGATGTGCCATTCAACTCGCGAGGATATGCCACATTCGCAATGTCAACGCACGTGGCCATGATATCGATCAGGTGTCCCGCCCCTGACTCCAGTTTCCCGTTACAAGTTGCAGAAATTCCCGCCGGCCAGTGAGCAATCAAAGGGGTGCTGATCCCGCCTTCGTGCTGCCAATGTTTGTATTCACGAAATGGAGTATTGCTGACGTTGGCCCATGAACGGCCATAACCGATATAAGTGTCGGCCGCGCCGGGCATGACACTCTTACCCTGACGAACCGGATAGCCATCTCGAGTTTGTCTGGGGATCATATCAGGTTGCAGGAAAGTCGCAGGCAATCCCGGAAGAGTCGCCATATCGGCACGCACCTGAAAAGGTTTATTGCGTCCCATCGCTTCGGCACAGCCGCCGTTGTCCTGCATGTAAAGGATCAGCGTGTTTTCAAACTGCCCATTCTTCTTCAGCGTATCGATGAGTCGTCCTATTCCCTGGTCCATGCAGTCGACCATCGCTGCATAGACTTCCATGCATCGTGCCTCCCACGCCTTGTCTTCAACGAGACTCCAGTCGCTCACTTGTGCTGAGATCTTCCAGCGCGAGTCCAGAAGCCCAAGTGCTTTCATTTTCTCAAGCCGGGCGGCACGAATGGCATCGTAACCAACGTCGTAGCGTACCGAATACTTCTTGATATCACGGTCTTTCGCATGCATGGGCCAGTGGGCTGCAGTGTGAGCGACATATAGAAAAAATGGCTGCTCTTTTGTCGTTTGACAATGTTCCGTGATGAATCGTGCCGCGTGATCGTTGATGGCATCCGTGTAATAGAAGAGTTCCGGTTGGTACTCCGGATCCGCAAATGGAGAAACGAAAGCGTTATCTCGAACCAGCGTGTTCGGATCGAAGAAGCTGCCTGCCCCGTGGATTGTGCCGTAAAACCTGTCGAAACCTCGTTGTAACGGCCAGTTTCTCTTGTCTGACTCGTTTGCCGGGTTGGTCTTTTTTGTGGTTCAACAACAAATGAAGTGCGCGTTGTGACCTGGGGCCGCGTTTGAATTTACAAAAGGTGGTCAAGTCGGTCTGATGAGGAGTTACCACACTCATTCATCAGGAACTCCGAAATGACCACAAGAG
>Ga0255095_1000755_pt1 | contig 15354 bp, 8 predicted proteins | sample Colum_Law_RepC_8_2_FD_188435 | JGI IMG/M metagenome (GOLD analysis project Ga0255095, IMG submission 188435) | Freshwater microbial communities from Columbia River, Oregon, United States - Colum_Law_RepC_8d | ecosystem: Environmental > Aquatic > Freshwater > River | place: USA: Oregon | collected...
GCAATAAGAATTGTCTGGGAGTAAGTTCCGCCAAGGGTATTTTCAATAATTTTGAAGCAACCGTGCGCCATAATTTTGGGAGCCATTTACATAAGGCCTTCGGGTCTTGTGCAATGGGTTTGCCGGTGTCTGCAAGATCTCGAAGTTGCATTAGTCGAACTGCAACAACGGCCAACACCGCAGCACGACGCAAGTAGTTTTCCGGATCATCAAAATTAGCTTTTTCTACTCCACATCCTTCAAAACGCGATGCCATTCCTCGATCTTCCGCAGGTTGTTCACCCCCCAAACGACCGACCGGCTGCCTCGCAGAGTTTGAGCAGGCCCGGTAAGAACAGAGCCGACACAATTGCATTTCTACCAACCTTACCAGTCCGCCATAACCTCGCCGCCAGCGCGGGTGGCAAGCGCACGGAAGGTGGTGATCGGGATGTTGCTATTGATTAGCCGAACCGACCCATCCATGTTGGCAAAAACCACTCCTTCCGTGTGAGCGGACATGAAGGCACTTGGGCTAGCCCCGGACGCCAGGTTCGGCTGGCTCCCTCGGAGGTGCCCAGTCACCAGAACGTTCGCCGGGCGATAATTGTGGCTCCGGTGAGGCAGCCCCATACGATTCACCCACTCGGCCGAGTGAACGGCCTCCGCTCCCGGAATGACCCCCAACCAAGTCGACTCGCATACCCGGCTCATCCGCTCGCCGAACCCGACCGTGTTACTCGTACCATCAGTGATGTCCTCTACCCGCACTTGGCTGTTGCGGAAGAACAACCCGTTGAATTGGTTGTCGGCCGCGGTCAACTCGTGGTCGCCGGAGCCAATGCACGCCACATATGACGACACCGGCAGGTTAGCCAACACCGTTCCGGTCCCACCAAAAGCGGTGTGCGACCCGACCTCGCCGAAGTCAAAGATGTCCACGTTCCGCTGATTTGTATCGGAGGGGCAGACGAACACGCTGAACCGCCCGTTTCTAACCGCCGCCAGTGCTTGAGCGTTCGCCGGGGCAAGGATCGGCTGAGTCAGGTTGATTTGTCGAAACAAACTATCGTGCTCAAGGTAGGGCAGCAGCAGGGTGAACACGCTCCACCCGGGAGCGAAATGGGATGGATTGTGTGGAGTGAGAGCTCGCCACCCGGAAACGGTACCTGGACTGCTAGCGGTAAGGAACCCAGACGGGAAACTCCCTTGAACCGAGTGATAGTTGTGACCGGCAAGTGCTATTTGCTTCAAGTTGTTTTGACAGGTCATGCGGGCCGCGGCTTCACGGACCTTCTGTACAGCAGGAAGGAGAAGGCCAATGAGGATTGCGATGATCGCGATGACAACGAGCAGTTCGATCAGAGTGAACCCGCGGCGAGGGGGAGTGTTCAGAAAAATTGTATGCCCTCCTTTGAGTGAATCAGAAGCTTCAAATGTTGAGGCTGGCGTTATTGTGGCGGTTTTTTATTTTGCTCCAAAACTATTTCCTCTTTGGCAGATAACCCCAAAGCTATTTTAAATTCTGCCTGGGCCCTGAAAAAGTCCTGCTGGGCACCTATTTCAAAAATCTCGGGATGATCGTATTCTCTTCCAAAAAATAGTTTTGATTGGGATTCAAGGTTCCCCTAAGATCGGTCATCAGCTTTTACAGTTTTTGCCACAAACGAACTCAGCTTGATGAAGCTTTTATCCCGACACGGCGAGTATACATAAATGTTTCTTTTCAAAGGTAAACTCATGCGATTGACTACACTCATCCTCAACATAGTCGCCACGACAATCCTCGCAACGACCGCAACCGCTCAACCCTCTGCAGATGCCATTTATCACGGCGGGCACATCATCACCGTAGACGACAAAAACCCAAGAGTCGAAGCACTAGCAATAAAAGATGGCAAGATCATTGCTGTCAGCACTAAGGCAGATGTACTAAAACTTAAGGGCCAGTCCACAAAGATGATCGACCTCGATGGTAAAACGCTTGTGCCGGGGTTCCTAGATGGACATAGTCATTTCATCAACAGCCTTCAATTATCAAAGCAGGCAAACTGTTTCGCCCCACCCGCTGGCCCAGGGAAATCGATCAAGGATATTATCGCCGCACTAAAAAAATGCCAGAAGAAATTCAAGATACCAAAAGGCGATTTTATCATTGGCTATGGCTACGATGGCGACGAGATCGAAGACAAACGCGAAATGACCGCTGCTGATCTTGACATTGCTTTTCCAGATCATCCAGTTTTTGTCCAGCATGTATCGCTTCATGGAGCTGTTTGCAATTCCGCTGCCCTCAAGAAATTCAAGATAACTAAAGATACCCCAACCCCAAAAGGCGGGGTGATCAACCGCAAACCGGGTACCATGGAACCTGAAGGCCTGCTCATGGAAGCCGCTTGGGTGCCAATTTTCACGAACATGCCGATGCCTAACGAAGAAGAATTATTGTCGCAATTCAAAGAAGGGCAGATGATCTATGCTGCAGCAGGGCTCACCACCGCCCAAGAAGGCGCTACATCTGCAAGCGATATAGCACTTCTTCAGAAGGCCGCCAAGAACGGGTTATTATTTATCGATATTGCCGCCTACCCCTTCATCACTGAGGCCAAGGCGATTTTGAAAACCAATCCGCCAGAAACATTTGGGAAGTATACAAGCCGGCTAAAGCTCGCAGGCATCAAAATTACCGCCGATGGATCACCCCAAGGCAGAACGGCCTATTTCACTAAGCCATACCTTACCGGAGGCCCGGGGGGAGAAAAAAACTGGGCGGGCGAACCAATGTTCTCGAAGGCACAACTCCACGACTTCGTCAGGTTAATTTACAACAACAAGTTGCAACTGCTTATTCATTGCAACGGAGATGCAGCGATAGATATGTTTTTGGACGCCCACCAAAGCAATGCGAAAGAGCGCACCGCAGACCTCCGGACCACCATCATCCATTCTCAGTTTGTTCGCAAAGACCAGCTTCAGAAGTACGTAGATTACAACATCATGGCATCCTTCTTCACCGAACACTGCTACTACTTCGGTGAAGCACACATCAAGAACCGCGGCAAAACACAGGCGTATTTCCTAAGCCCAATGAAATCTGCTCTCGCCATGGGTGTCCGATGCCAAAACCATACCGATTTTAATGTATCCCCCATCGACCAGATGTTCGTGATTTGGTCGGCGGTGAATCGCATTTCTCGTGGTGGCGAAGTTATCGGCCCCGATGAACGGATCAGCCCGCTACAGGCTCTTAAGGCAATCACGATCGACTGCGCTTACATGTACAAGGAAGAAACAAGCAAAGGCTCGCTCGAAATTGGAAAACTCGCTGACTTGGTTATTCTTGACAGGAACCCGTTGACCATAAACCCCATGGAGATCAAAGATATTAAGGTCCTTGAGACAATTAAGGAAGGCAAAACGATTTTTCGTGCAGGCAAGTGATTCTGCCAACGAACCCAGCCAGAAAAAGGATACAACCCTAAACCAAAGTGCTTAAGCATCCGCTGATAAATGATTGTTATTCCAATTAATCCGGTAAATTAATATAGGCTCCATCAACATAGCTCGAATCAGAAAAAAGATTTACTTTTTTTTGCCATTTAGGATTCTACCAATCACAGTGCGCCTAACCAATAATTCGTAGCTAGCAAATAGAATCAGCATGGTGATTAGAAACCCTACAGTGAATTTCACCAATGCCGGTACTGGCAGAAAAAGTAATAGCCACTGCATGAACAATACCGGCGGAATATGGGTCAGATAAAGCCAGTATGAAGAATCAGCCACATAACGGAAAAGCTTGCTTTCCCTTTGAAACAAACGGTGTGCCAGACCGATAGAGCCAAGCACCATCAGCCAGGTGTAAAGCGATTGAAGCAGGATATTTGGTAACCTCTCATCCTTTGTCGCCAATACCAATGGAAACAAAACCAGCATCGCTATTGGTAACGCCAAGCGCCAATGTCTGCCAAGAAAACATTGGTTATCCCCCAACCGGAAGTACCAGCTTCCGAAAAAGAAGAACACTGAGTAGTACAAAAAAACATGGGGTTTGGGGATTAGCCCTGGAGAAAAGTCTGGCCCCACTGGAAAGTTTAAAAGCTTCGGGGAATAATCCAGGCCCATCCATGCCTGCATGCAACAGGTCAAGACAAAGGCTACCATCAACCCAGGGTAAATAAGATTTGTTTTTTCTGTTGCTCCCGGGCCGATAGGACGGGATAAACAATCTAGAATGTAATGCAGCACGCATAACCACCAAAGAAACCAAAGAAACCATAAGTGGTCAAGGGATGCATCTTGAAGGAGGTTGATTTTCTGGCCTGCGATATCCACCGCGATTTGGTCAGACGAGAGCCAATCAAAATACCATTGCACCCAACTTGGCATACCTTGAATATGTTTGGGTCGGGAGGTTTGCTCCGGTGGGATTGGGGTTCCGTATTGGTCTATGGAAAATCTTTTCAGGTACTCAATCACAGCCTGGCGGCCATTCTCGAGAACAGTCATGTCTTCTGGAAACTTACCTTTGGAAATAAAAATAATCGTACGAGTTTCATCGTAAGGTTGTTGGGTAGCCGTCCAAGCAGATTTAGATGAACCATTGGCAAGGAATGGGTCGCCCCCGTTTTCTATCAGAAGCTTTAGCAAGTCCTCCCGACCGAGTAATACCGCCATGTAAAGCGAGTTATAACCGTTTCGGTTGCTCGCCATTGGGTTTGCGCCACGCTTTAGCAGCAGCTTCGTGATCGGTTCCGATTCACAAAGGACCGCATAGTTCAGAGGAGTAAAACGCATGCGTTTTTCAGGTTCCTCCAATAATGCATTTGGGCCTTTTTCCAAAAGATTCAGCACCTGCTTACTGTCACCCTGATGGATTGCCTTGAATATCGGATCTTGCGGATGGCTGGCGTTGGCAGTTAACGCAAATATTCCGACCACTTTTTCCAAAGGAATAATAGTTATAATACTGATTACAAAAGGTATCAGAATTCGCGCAGCCCGATTTTTAAGCATACCGCCAGAGCCTTGGCGACAGGCAAGCATGGCAGTAAAAAAACCACTGATCAAAAAAAACAACGGCATCCGAAAACCATGAATAAGCTCTATTACTAATTTAAAAATATGGTTTTGCCGGTTGTCCATTATAATCCATGCTAGTCCCGAATAGGCAATCATGGCGTGTAAGCAGACCCCCAGAAGCATGGCCCCGGCCCGTAGCGCATCTAGGTCGTGCCTTCTTGTTTTGTCGACATTGATTCTCTGAGGCGAAGCAGAGTCACCGTTTTCGTTGGGATTTCCTGATTCCATGATAGTGCTTTTTCCTGTGAAGCCTCACGCCGATTCTGGTCGCCTGAAGCGAAGCATCCACCATGCTAGAAACAGGTAAAGAATGATTTGCGCAGTCATTCCCGCCAGCGCTAGGGGCACCGACTGGATGAAACTATCGCCAAAAATTCTCATGTAGGTCGGTAAAGCTACCATCCCGTTTTCCATGGGTGAGATCTGGCTGGCGCGAAGTCCCCAATAAGTGGGTGATATAAAGTAGGCAATCGTTCTGGGAATGGAGGTTGTCGCAAGTGACATAGCGGTGCCAAGGGTTAACTGGGGTAGCATCATAGCTCCTAATAGGATAATCGCGCGGTCAGGCTTGAAGGTCAAAGCCCCAAGCACCACACCTAGACATGCACAGCCAAGTGCAGCGAACCAGTGGACGAGTAACATAGAGATAAAGCTGATTCGATATTCCGCAGGGGTTAGTTCGAGTCCGTTGACCAGTTGCCTGACATGGAAAAGTGATTCAAGAATTCCGTCGAAAATAAGTGTTTGGAATCCGGTGGCCAGAATGATAATTGTCATCTTTGAGGCAAGGTATGCAAGAGGTAACACACCTGCGGCCTTTTCCCTTGGAAAGATGGCTCCATCCCGAACCATCAAAGTTAAACCCAACAGCATACCCATAAACGAAATACCCATTACTTGAACGGAAAGATACTTGAAAGTGATAAGAGGATTCTTGATGATTTTGTCTGGAAAAATAGTTTTCGTACCTTCTATGGCCCCTTGAATGATCTGGTTAAGGTCTTCGCTGGCTAAACTTTTACGCATGGCAGGTTTTTTTCCCAGCAGGAAACCCAGTTGAGCCTGAAAGTTAAGGCTTTCTTCATCGAGGCCATCGCTTTTTGCTGCATCAAATAATACCGGCCAGAAAAACTTGAATGAGCTTTTCTCATCATCGTTGAGGTCACGGGTCAGCATAATGGTTGACGAAAAATTAACATTCCAATGGCACCCAATCAATATCAAGGCAAAAAGTGCAGGCATAAGCATTGCCAAAAAAAGGTAACGGCGGTCACTTAAAGTGGCGGCAAATTCCCGCTTGGTTAGTATGCCGGCTTGTCGCATGGTTTCCCAAAACCGTGCCGTAATGCTACGCTTGGGTGGAAGTTCCCTAACAGCAAGGACGGTTTCTACAGGCGATTGTAAGTCTAAAAGAGCCCACTTTTCGGCCCCCTCGTCTTCCAGTCGAACAAAGGCATCGGCCAAGTGTTCCACCCCAAAGTGTGCGCAGGCTCCTCCGGGAGGACCATGATAAACCACTTTTCCATCTGCAAGGATGATGATGGTATCGGCCTTGTATATGTTGTCCAGATGATGGGTGATACACAGAACGAGTTTGCCTTGTTTAGCTGTATTGGCAAGAACATCCATGACCCGGGCCTCCGAGGCAGGGTCCAAGCTGCTGGTCGCTTCGTCTACCAGAAGGATGGATGGGTCGACAACAAGTTCCGAAGCCAGTTCAACTCGCTTGAGTTCCCCTCCAGAAATTGAGGATACCCGTTGATCAGCAAGAGACTCTATAGCCATGGACTTCAGAGCGGTATCGACATAATTTTCGATTTCGGCAGAAGAAGTGTCAGTGGGTAGCCGGAGTTTTGCAGCAAACCATACGACTTGACGCACTGTCAAAGTTTCGTGGAGCGACATTTTTTGGGGTGCGTAACCAACAAGTCCGTTCAAAATGGTTGGATTCGATAAAATTGGGTGCCCACCAAAAAGCAAACTTCCCCCGCTCGTGAGTTGGTGGCCTTGCATGCACCGCACGAGGGTTGTCTTCCCCGCCCCGCTTGGGCCTAGTACGCATACGAATTGGCCGGGTTTAAAAGTGAAGGATACATGATCCAGAATCGGTTTTTTACGGTTGGGAACTATTACCGTAAGGTCTTTTGCTTCTAGGTTTGGGGATCCATGCCTGGTTATCACAGTAATAACTTTGTCGTTATCCAGCCATAATGATTGAGGACCCAGATTTAGGGTTGTTTGTGGGCTCCATACGGCTTCACCATCCACATGCTTCCCATTTATTGTTACACCGTGGGTACTTCCCAAGTCTCTTACCAACAGGCTACCATCGGATTTTTGGAGCAGAGATGCATGAATTCTGGATACAGCCGGATGATTTAACCAGATATCGTTTTCGGGACTGCGGCCAATAAAGATTTCCTCCTTGCCCGCAAATAAATGCACAAGCTCAAAGCTTGAAGGCATATCGAGCATCCCATTTCCCAAGGCCCAAGGGACTATAATGTTGCTTGTTTTTTCTATCATGGTTAATTTACTTTTTCATTTTCTCTGGGGTAGTTTGGTCGCTAGGGCTTTCAAAGCCAAATCCATGACGCAAGTAATCGGCGATGCTGCCATTCTTGTAACCACTGTGTAAAGCCCTTTTCAGATTCCATTGGGAGTTTTTATGGACAGTCAGTGCTATGAATGGAAAAACCATTTCATCTGTGGTTTTTTCGCCCATGAAAATAGCCTTTGGTGGCTTGTTCGGGTTGTGTGGGTTACCGCTGGTGTTGTCCATAAAAGATGAAACATTGATCTTGCTGCCTTTAGGAACGGGTACAGGCTCGCGAAATGTGTACAACTTTTGCCAGTTAAAGTCATACACAGGCACATGAACTAAGGTCTGGCGGGTACCATCGGGGCGCTTCAGCGTGAGTGTTTGTGAAAGGGTAGTATAATGGCCATGCGGTGAAATACTTACTATCTGGCAGTCTTCCTCCACCGGCCAATCAAAACTAGTATGCTTGCGTTGATTCGGAGGCATGACCAGAAAACCCTCGTCATTTATATTGGAGGCACGGTACTCCATGGTCGGATTGATATCCCCCTTGGCAAAGTGCAGTTCTATTGTTGAAAGGTCTGTCTCCACTTTACCAGTACGGTGATAGTGCATTTGCACCACCAAGTCGGAGTTTGGGGGAATGGTCCAGGAGAATCCTTTGGGAGCCCTGTAAGAACCGCTGCCTGGTGCATAGCCTCCAATCATTTCAAATGAATAGCGAGTGGATTTGTTATCAAGCTTCAAGTATTTTGCCAGCATTGGCCCCTGGCCATAGCCAGGCCCTTTATCACCTGGAAATAAACCAAAATTAATAAGGTTCTTGTCAGCAGAGGTCTCAGCGAGGTTGGCGGCATCTCCGAAAAACATCAAGGCATGGTGCACCACTTTTATGTTACTAGGGACAAGTCGTATCGACCGAATTTTCAATTCCTCCTTTAGGTTCAATTTGAACACCAAAAAACGGTACACATCGTCACCTATCGGTGCCAGCGTCATCGGGCTGGATTGTTTGAGAACCAAATCCGGCTTGCCAAGTTCCTTTGCCTCTGGATCGGTGGTGGGTAGCTCAAGGGGCTTGGCTGGAAGTGGCCCCCGGGGCATACCATCAGCCACCCATTTACGAAGCATATTTATCTCAATGGATGTCGGATTAGGGATAAGACTTTCCATTGCAAAGTCCGATTCTGCCTGACCTGGGGGCATTGTTTTCTTCTCGATTAGGCCGATGGCTGTGTCCATCCAGAGTGTTGCATCTTCATAAGTGGCCAGCGAAAAGGGTGCCACACTTTTATCCTGATGACACACCACGCAATGACTGTAAAGAAATGGCTGGATGTCGCGGTAGTATTCAACTTTGCTGTTGGCATCAGGCTTTGGCCTTCGTATTTCCACGGGGCAGCCTACCGCCTCGGTTTTAGCTACTCGGACAGGATTTCCCTCAAGTACATCCTTTAACGCCTCAAACAAATCGTGGCGGCGTGCAGAGGAACGCTTTCCCAATTGCTCCACACGGTCGTTGATCCGACCTTGATAAAGAATTTCGCCATCCTTGTTTAACAATATTGCAGTTGGGACAACCTTCACACCTATTTTTGCAGCTACCAAGTTTTCCCGATCCAAATAGAGGGGAAAGGTTACATTGAATTCTTTTTTAAGACGCTTGATATCATCATCATCATCTCGTGAAACCAGCAACCCCATAATGCCTACCCGTCCATCTGAACTGGCTTTCAAAATATCCTCTGCAGCCTCGGTTAACGCCTTTTTTGACAAGGGGCAGTCAGCACCAAGAATCAGTACCACCATGAATTCTTTACCGGCGGAAAGATCCTTTAAACTCGTAACCTTGCCGCCCTCTTCCGTCACCATCAGTTGCAAGGGGTTGGTCTGTGCAAAGGAGGGAAGAGCAAATAAGCTGAAGCAAAGCATTATTAATGCTGCCCCAATCAGCCATATCTTTATTGTTTGGTGCATGTTGAGCCTCCTCGTGCGCCTTACCAATGTACTTGCCCAGTGAAAGTAAAAACGCTTGGCATTTGATAATATCGCTACAAAGTATTATCAACAAGTGCTTAACTGCAAGAACTTATAAATTACTCTTTCGCGCTGCTTTTGCAAATCCGAATGTTGTTTTGTCTTAGCAGCAAGGCGGGGCGTGGTCGCAAACAAAAACGCCTTCTTTATTTTTGAAAAAAAACACTAAAGAAGGAAAACCTTACACCAAGGTTATAACATGTATTCAATCACCCGCGCGTCGCCATAAGAACCTTGCGCACTTAAATCAGCAAAAACATTTCAAATCATTTGGATATCACACCAAGGCGATAGAATTAAATCCCAACCTTGCTGCAAAGTATTAAATACGCAGTATTGTTTTGAAATGATTAGGTAAAACCGAAACTGCCATCGCGAACTTTACCAAAGCTCGTGCAACAATTTGGTCAAAACCTTTGCCCCAATATATAAGGCAAAAATAGCAACTACTTTTGAATCAACCGTAAAGCATCGGGGGCCTTACAGCGATTTAACTCAGCATTCATCAGTGCACTCAATTCAAGCAACCTTTGTCGTGCCATTGGATCAGCAATCCTATTTACCAATTCCTCGGGATCAGTTTTCAAATCATATAACTCATCCCCTACACCGGGTTTCAAATAATGAATGAACTTCCATCCATCGTAAACCAAAGAATTATACCAAGGCACATTACTATGCTCCGCCTTGCTAGAATTTTCGTGCAAAACCTTTGCAACATCAGAACCAAAACTGTAACCGGTATGCTGATACAAGCAAGGCTGTATTGACTTCGCCTCCGGATTTTTCAGCAATCCCACAAGATCCCTGCCATGCGTATCCCAAGGCAATTTAATATTTGCCAGCGATGCAATAGTTGCAACCATATCCGGAGCATTCACGGGCTGATTACAAACTTTACCCTTAGGAGTTATGCCTGGCATGGAAATAATTAAAGGCGAACGATAAGTCGCATCGTAAGGGCCAAGCTTGGTCCGAAAGCCATGCTCCCCCATGCCAAAACCTTGATCTGCAGCATAAATAACCAATGTGTTATCCAACTGACCAGAGTCCTTAAGCGACTTTAACAACTTGCCAACCCCTTCATCCACTGCGGGAACGCACTCGTTCATCTGACGCACAAAGTCTGCATGGGTCTGCTCTTTTTTACCACTTTCATCGCCAAATGCTTCGCCACTTTTTCCAGCCACCGCAACGCCCTTATCATTCTTCAACCAAGCTTGGGTACGATTCAAGTAATCGGGTTTTCCAGGCCGGGGGCCAAAAATATCTTTGGGAATGGGCACCTCCGCAGAAGCATACATTCCCTTATGCCGTGCAGCGGGTTTCGATGGGCCATGAATGCTCCCATAGCAAAGCCAAAGAAACCAGGGTTTATCTTTATCTCGGAATTTTCCCTCGATGAATTCTCGTGCCCATTGTGTGTAATTATCCGCAGGGTAACCTTCAGCCCATTGCTCCTTTCCAATGATTACCAACTTTTGCTTTTCGTAATAAGCCCCCGCATTTTCAGGATACAACGGGCGATTCCAAACAATCTGATGATCCCAATCCCGACCCCAACCAGAATCCACACCCGTGTGCCATTTTCCAATCTGGCCTGTGTAGTAACCCTGCTTACGAAATACCGCAGGCCAAAAAGGAGTCTTCTCAGGATCATAAGCACTGGCGGGATATTTACCTTCCATGCGCATACTCTCAATCCCGTGCGGGTGCCTGCCTGTTAAAAAACTCGCCCGCGAAGGCATACACCATGAACCGAAATATGCAGAATGAAATCTCACACCTTCAGATGCCAGGCGATCTATATTAGGCGTCCTCACCCACGAAAATGATTCCGGATAACATCCGACAGTCTTGTAGGATTGATCATCCGAAAAGACAAATAGAATGTTAGGGCGTTTTGCAACCTCAACTGCCCCCAGCAATTGCACTCCGAACAAAAAAACCATCACACCAATAAATTGCTTGATCAAAACTTCACTAGCTTTCTTTTTTAACAGGGAACATCCCTTCGATTTTTATAAAAAAAGAACTCGTTGACATTATCCCCAAGTCTCGCTTGATCAACTGAAAAAACTCTAAGATCCTATCCGTTTTAACTTTGAGAATCTTATCTGTTTTTAACCTCTCGAAAAACAGCTTGTCTTCCGCCATTAGGCGTCCGTAAAGTGTTGCCCGATCGTCGGTGGCTACATTCATTCCATAAGGTTCAGCAAAGCCCAGTCTGCCTGCATTATCTTTGGTGAAAAAAGGCTGATCAGCAGCACTATAATCCAATTTAAACCTAAACCCCTTTTCATTAAGGTCAGTCCAATTGGTACCATGAATCGGCCCACCTCTCACAGAAAATTTCGAATCCATCAAATGAAAAATCTCATGATGAATGGTTCTTCGATAAAAATCCCGGGAACTACTTTTCATCGGGTCGAAACTACTAATTGCATAAGCGAATGAAACCTGGGGAAGCCAACTGAAACTCTGGCCCGCAACTTTTGCATTGCGAAAAACAAAATCATCAAGAATGTAAATATTCTTAACATTCAACTTCGAAACAATCTCATCTGGATAAAGTTCTAATTCCTCTCGGAGTAAATGCACAAAATCCTTGAACGATTGCAATTTTTTATCGGTATGGTAAGAATACTACAGTCTCACCTTAGCAGGCATAGGTGGAACTTCGGAACCCGGTTTCCAAACAACCTTGAGCGACCATTTCTTCTCAATTAAACTTAGATCGTTTTGTATTTCTTTATCGCTTTTGATTTGCTCAATATTTTTAATATCTTCAGGGTTGTTTAGCGATATGTTTCGCTGCGACTCTGGGATCGTCTCGAGGTTCTCCCAAAATGCTTGGTTAAATTGTGGATCGAGTGTGCTCAAAAATGCTTGAACGATTTTTATTCTTTGCTTTAGTAGAGGATCGCTTTTTGCAAGTTCTTTCAACTCCCTTATTTCAAAAGGATCCCATAAAATCTTGAAAAGCCCTTCTCGCGAATTGCTACTTTTCAAAAGCCTTTTCGCAGATTCACTTTCATTTTCCAAATCCTTCGACTCTAAGGCTTTCCATTTCGCAAGTACTAAAGGGGAATCAGGCGATTTCAAATCATCAAGCAAATAGGTAAATACCGTATGATAAATACTACTTTTAGCAAGGAACTCTGTAGACGGGGCGATAGTACTTGGCACCGTAACCAAAATTGAATAGCTTCGTTTTTCCGCGATGGTAGTTGGCGAATAGGGAACCCCCGGCCCTTTCCATGTTTTAGAAACATAAGCATTCGCCAATACGAGATTCTTCGAGCCATGCTTTTTAAAGAATCCTGCGTTTCCAGCCAAGTGAGTACTTTAATAGCGTTTTCTAATTGAGCAGGTTCAAGAATGCGTACATCATAATTTGTTGCTACCACATCATCTTTGCTTTGAGCCAGTTTTATGGTTGCACCAAAATCAGTTTGAAACCGTTCAGCAATTGCTTTGAATTTCGGATCGTCTTTAATTGGGTCTACGGCGAATAGGTATTGGCTTATTGAGGCTAATAAAATAGAAGTGAGCAACCAACGATTACGCAATAAAAACGACAATTGTATTTTCATAAAAGGGACTTAATTAGCCATAAGCTACACTTAAAAAAAGACTCGTAACTTAATTGCTATTTTAATCCAATCATTTACTAATGCAACAGTTCTATCGTATCAGCCAAACACTTACTAAAACAAAAGAAGTTCAATCGCTGATCAAGGTTACCCCAACATTTTGATTTTTGGATGCTTTTCAGACGGTATGGGTAAGATGCTTGTAACCCGCAAAAAGAGGTTACCCACACAAAAAAATTAAATAACAGTGGGATTAATGAATTTTAAACAGAATGGGTTTAAAGTGAGAGTGAGTTGAGAGGAACAAAAAGGAAAAGAAAACAAATGCCCCGAGTAGGGATCGAACCTACGACAAGCTGATTAAGAGTCAGCTGCTCTACCAACTGAGCTATCGGGGCTTATTCTGTTACTTCTTTCTTATCTCTTTACCCCCATGCTTGGCAAGTATTGAAAATAGGAAAGATATTACTTCTAAATGAAATAACAGAACTAACTTAGATGTTATCGACCAAAGTAAGAAATTTCATTAGGCCAATGATCGGGAATTAATCTGCGCCGCCACTCGTTCGACCTAAAGCAATGTCAAATTCACTCAAGAGTGGAACTAACATAGCAGCCAAAGCGAAACCAAATGCGCCCCCCAAAACTAAAAACGATAACACCGGATCCGCAGATTCCTGCGAGCCAGGCTTCGCTACCAAAGCGTTGGCAATGCCATAAAAAACACTCAAAGGGCAAAGCCAACTAGCTAAAGTAAGTGCGGGTGAAGGCCTGTCACCATTGAGAACCCACCAAAGGCCCCCAATGCCAGCGGCTAAAAAGAAGATGAAACTGGCCCACTGATATTCGAATTTCCCGTTAATCAAAATCAAAGAGATAGTGATAAGTGTGCCAGCAGTAAGAAAGAAAATCGTGCCAAGTGTGTTTAAGATTGCAATCCTGCTGTTTTGATTTCGAAGCGAGACATGAACCCCAAGAACCATGGCAAAGAATTGCAGTACAGCAAAACCAGCAACAAGACATAAAAAAGAAACCAAATTCATAGATGCAGAAAGCTGTGGCTGATTGGCAGGGGGAGTTGCAAGAAATCCATTCCAAGCATAAAAGGCAGCAAGCAAGAATGGCGGGATAATATATTCCTTAGTGTTGTAAAGAATGCCCCCGAGTTTCCCAAAGATAAATTCCTGAGGGGTTAGATCTGTAACTAAAAGGAGATCTAGTGCACCAGTATCGCGTTCTGAAGTGATAGAGGTTGCAGCCTGAGCAGAAACCAAAAGAAGACTTAAAACCGTAACGGGAAGCAACCCATAGGCTGCGAAGAATGCAGCTTTTTCTTGATCAAGAAAAATAGGCCTAAGCGCAGCAAAGCAAATAAGAACTAGAGCAAAAGCATAAGCAAGTTTAATAAGGATAGGTTTTCTGCCATAGGCTCGGGTATAAATTTCACGCCAAAGAATTGGATTACCCTGAACACTGCGAGTGATGCCTGGTGCAGCATGTGCGGAAGCCCGGTTTTTTTCTTCGATGCCCGCATCTTCAGGCGCTTCACGTTGCATTAGGGGTTCGCCACTGGGGTTCCAATCGCGAAGTTTAAACATGCCCCAAACATTTAACGTCAAAGAAAAAAGAATCATGAAAAGGGCATAGGAATAAGGTGCGCTTAAACCAGAATCGGATGCAGAAAGCGGATCGAGCACGGTGCCAAGTGCAAGAAAAGGATCGAGCCGTTCTTGGATAAAGAAAGATTGCTCCTGACCGATACCCGGGATGAAAGCAACTGCACGAACAAGGCCAAGATAAAGGACGAGGATAAGGGTAGTAAGAGCAAGCGCTTGGAAAGTTTTCTCGCGCCAAAGGGCAACCAATCCGCCGACTGCTCCAGAAACCAAGGAGGTTGCGGCAAGAATAACGAGAGCTTGACCAACTTGAAAAGGAGCGATACCTCCCAAAAGTAATAGTGATGCGAGAACAGGAGCAGAGCCAGCAAGCAGGAAGACAATAGGCAGAAGGCTGCCAAAGATTTTACCCAGAACAATTTCGTAATCACGCAAGTCGGTGATGAGAAGGAGAATAAAAGTTCTACGATCTTTTTCGAGAGAGACAGCACTAGCGGAAGAA
>Ga0255095_1000756_pt1 | contig 15348 bp, 10 predicted proteins | sample Colum_Law_RepC_8_2_FD_188435 | JGI IMG/M metagenome (GOLD analysis project Ga0255095, IMG submission 188435) | Freshwater microbial communities from Columbia River, Oregon, United States - Colum_Law_RepC_8d | ecosystem: Environmental > Aquatic > Freshwater > River | place: USA: Oregon...
GAATGGGGACTGCATTAGCAGATACGAGTGAGGCTTTCGGGACTATTCTTTCCGTGTCAGATCACCAGCAGTGCCTCGCATATGACAGATATCAAGTGATCGAATGCTTAGTGCGATCGCCCCATCAAAAAAATGTCTCATTAGGCTTCACCCCCGGTTTTGCGATAAATCGTGGACAGATTTGACCGTGTTTTCGACTACGCTCGTTTCGATGGTGTTTTTCCATCTTGTCAGGTCGAATGTAAGTCGCTGAGAGAGTTCAAGAGGCAGCGGCACTCGTTGCGCGAGTGCCTCAGTTGCAGCTTCATCAAACTCAAACTTCTGCCCCATGACAACCTGAAACCAACGCTCGCGATCACGGAGCACACGAAACATCTTTTCATCAGCCCCGCCAGCAACGAAGGGTTGGGCAATGCAGATCGGACGGCGACACAGTTCGGCTTTGGAGTGAATGCGGTCTAGACGGCCGGTTTGCTGTTCAAGGGTACTGGGATTCCAGAAGCCATCGTGATGGATCACGTGCCTGCAGAATCGGTGCAGGTCAATACCCTCGCCCATCACAGAGCTGCTGACCAGTATCTCCGGGAACAGTGGACTGTTGAAGGCCTGAGCAAGACGATCCCGGGTCTCGGTTGGAGTTTCCCCGAACACCATCCGCACGAGCGGCATTACTCGATAACTGCCATCGTCTTCATCGGAATCCCGGATGTCATCACGGTCAACATTCGCACGCCGTCTGGGGCGGGAGTAAACCGAAACGGACCGAATCAGCTCCTGAAGTGGGTCATTTGCCTCATCATCAGCTTCGTGGGCACCAGGCTCACCTTTAGTCTTTGCCCGTTCCGCCTGTTCGACCGCATACTGAAGGAATTGCAGCAGTCGGGCCATGATGGTCTGGCCGGATTGATCAGTGGTTTCCTCGATGCAACGACGTAATGCAGCCCGCCCGCGACTAATCACATCTGGGCGTCCCTCGCCAAGCTCCCACGCGTCTCGAACATCGGCGTCATCAAGGGGGAGATAGCGGGCGATAAAAGATGGCGATCGGAAATAGGCCGCCAACACTTCGATGAGTTGCGATTGAAAGGGGGCCAGTACCGTAAATTGCTCGTCGCGAAAACGCTCTGACAGGAGGTTGCGAACCTCGATCGAAAAAGGGCGACCTTCCTCAGAAAGTCGACGAGCAATTCGCTCAAGTCGATTCTCAATCTCGCTGCGGTTCTGTACCGGGTCGACTCCAAGCCGCTTTCCAGCAAGTGCGATGAGTCGCTCCTCAACTTCGTCTTTGAGATGCTCGTACAAAGCCCGTGCCGTCTCACGATAAACGCAGAACACCAGCACCTTCTCGCCATTACTCCACAAGTCAATCGCCCGACTTACCGTGGCCGACACCTTGGGATGAAGTAGACGGGCTCGCCGTTCTGCGGTCTTCGACGGAATCAGGGCGGCCACTTGACGTTCGTACCAACTTGTACTCTCGGCAATGGAATCGTCGGAGCTAGTATCATCCGAAGGAACAGGCAACCCGTCATCTCCAAGGTCCCGAGCCTTTCCACGAGCATCCCTGGTATGGTGAAAAGCCTCGTAGGACGACGACAGTCCTTCTGCGAAGAAAGCCCTCGCACCAGAATGGCTCGCCAGTTCTCCCTGAGCCCTTGCAGACAACAAGAAGGGCAGCACAGCTTCATTCGAGATGGGCAATCCTATGTCCCTCCCCTCAAACGCTACATCGAGCATCGCTCGTCCCGTTTGAGACTCGCGACGAATCCTCGGTATGTCACCGCCTTTGAACGGGAAAAACGGGGAACGATTGTGACGAATGACCCACGGACGAAGCAGAACTTCTGCATCGGTACGAGTCTGACAACAGTGCTGAACAGCCTCGACAAGCCGACGCTCCCACGCATCCCTCGGACTGGCCTCAATCTGTTGCCACCATTCATAGGCAGACATCGGACCGAGCATCTCCGACGTTATCCTGCCCCAAAGCTGGTCGAGGTTTCGACCAGCAAGCCGATTACGATCCAGGGCTTCTGCAAGTTGATCTATCGTCTTCTCAAACTCTTCTCGTGTACCACGTGGTGCACGATCGCCGTCCCATAACACAGCCCCAAAGGTACGCAGGACCTGAATCAACTCGTGATGCCCAAGCTGAAACGGCGTAGCAGTCAGCAGCAGCATGCGGCGGAACTTGCCGCCGAGAAGTGCAATGTCACGTTCGCTGGATTCACGAAAGAACTTCGCCAACCGTGTAGTATCATTCTTGGCATGATGAGCTTCATCAAGAATCAGCAGTGGAGCTTTCCAGGGGATCTCACCAAGCCACTCTTCATAAAGACAACGACAGATCTCATTGAACTTTTGGCGGAGTGCGGTGCGGCGTTCTGCCTTGATGCTTTCCGGACTCCAGGACGGTAACTCCTTCCGAACAAAGTCGCAGAGCGGTCGCCAATCCAGCCGATATCGCTGGCGACTTTCATAACGAGCCAAAAGTTCGGGAACTGGGTCATCGTCTTCTTCAGTCAGAACACCGTTCTGAACAAGAATCCCACTCCAGCATGTCACGGGCTTACGCATCAACTCCTCAACGACCTCGTTTGTCAGGTGTCGTGACGTAACCTGACGCACCAGAGTTGAGCCCCAGCGACCGATACGACGCTTGAGCTGGGGAGACAGTTTGGTGTGTCGACGGGCAAGGCGGATGAAAGCGAGCTTGATCCAGGGGTCCTGTATTCCCAGGGAAAAGCAACCGGTTGTCATGAAGACAAGGTGGCAACGCCTCGGTCCCCGATCGTCCCGCAACCTGAAAAAATCGGTTGGGGTGTGAGCGTATTCGGTGCGTACCCAGTCGAGCGACCCGGCGGGAGTGCAGTGGTGCTTGAACTGTTCCCATTCTCGTTGCCACTTTCTACGCAACCGACTGGGAACCATAATCACGACAGGACCACCACGACCTCGTGTTGAAGCTATGACGGACGCAGCAACTGCCAGAGCGACGTAGGTCTTCCCCATGCCGACTTCATCCGCAAGCACGACACCGGGCTGGTTTTGCAGATCATTGAGAATCGCTTCGGCTGTCACCCTCTGCCGATCGCCATCAGCCGGGTCAATACGACGCTTCCCTGATCCACCGAGCTGAAGTCCATCAAAAAGTTTCCAATCAACTGGCATTGGCAGCCTCCGTCGATTGCTGTCCAGCCAGGTCGGCAGTCTCCTTCAGAACCTCCGAGACATATTGAGCCAGATTTATCGCAACGCTGGCCCCAGGATCGTCTCGTCGTGATTCGACTTGTGTGGCAAGGTTGGTAATGGCCTCCCGAATCAGTTCTTTCATCCACTTTCTGGACTTCTTATCCGACGATTTCAGCATTCGGCGGGTAGATTGGGCAACCGAGAGCAGCAACTCTGTCAGCAGAAACAGGCGGTGTTCACTGGACATTGCTGCAAACGTGCCAGAGCCACTGCCAGGTGTGGTCAGAGCCTGTGCCAGTGACAAGGGACCGAGTGGATCATTGAATAGTCGGTACCGTACGGCCGCAGGGAGCAAAACTACTCGCTCCATGCGTTCGCACATTCCCGACATGGCCCGGCCGAAGCGACGTACCTGGTACAGCGTGTAGCTGGAGGTATCCACAGATCGACGCGAATCGAGAGCTTCGTTGAGGCCGACTCCGAGAGTCTTTCGGTTCAACTGCCTTTCCTGCCATTCCGCAAGGCTCATCCCGTGAATCAGGCAATCAATCATGGCGTCGACGCCAAGAGCGGCAAAGTGCTGCGACGCGACCAGGTCATCCTTACTTTCGATGGAGACCATCAAGCGGGCCTGTCGGGTCTGAAGTTCAGAATCCTGCCACTCAATAAGCAACGCAGTCAGGCTCGCCGCTCTGCTGTCCTCTGCAAAAGTGTGGGTCAACTCCGTCAGTTCGGAATGGGTTGCACGACGAAACAACACAAGCTCTTCCGTATCGAGACCCTTAAGCCGAATCGTCCATTCACCAGGTTCAATGACGCTTCGATCCAGGGTCACCTTCAGCACACCAGTTACCTGCGAGTAGCTGGCACATACAAAGAACCGAGGCAACATCGCAGCTTTGTCGATGCAATCCTCCGCAGGCTCGCATTGTTCATCCCACTGCACCGCATCAGCAGGCTTCCATTCTTCCCAGTTGATTGGCACCTCGATGCGGTTCCAGGCTTCATCCGCAACATCTTCGAACAACAAGTTGGCTTCGACGTTGAAGACGCCAACACCCATGCCGTGGGGCGTAAAGTTGCTGGAGCCCATCATCAGGAAATGGTGCTCGTCGTTTTCGAGCGAAAGCAGCTTGCTGTGGAGTGTACGTTTGACTTTGTCGATACCTTTGACGAATTGCGGGAGAGCCAGGACTCGTTCGCCACCGCGAGACTTGAACGCATCCCTCCAGGCATTGCCGAATGATTCCGGCAACCCGACCCGAATTATGGGATCGTCTGCTTCGGCTGGATGACGTGGGGCAACCAGCCAACCGACACAATCACGAGATCGCGAAATGACGGAAAAACGCTGTATGACCTTGTCTCCAGCTCCATTCGGCTTCCCCACGAACGGAGTAAAGACGGTCACCTGTGAAACAGACCGAGATCCCCACAAGGAAGTCACCTGATCGATCGCGGACGTCGGTCCAACATTTCCCTCCGCTGGGACGGTGGCAATGAGTCGAACCCTGGGCTTCTCCCGCGGCCGGAAGTCATCCGGGGTCTCTGTCCATCCTGCCAATTTATTCCGAGCCAGAGTCAGCGTGTCGAGAGTTCGTTGCCGAGTCGCCTCTGGGACCCGAGACCAGCGGATAATCCGCTCCAACAACCCAATGGTGTCCTCCGCAACGAGCTTTGGCACCGACTCAGCATCATCGTGAACATCCAGAGCAGCAAACAGCTCTCGGTTTCTTCGATAGCCGGTACGGGTGAGATTGGCGGAGCCAACAATGATCCGGATGAGTTTCTCCCAGACTAGCAGCACAATCTTCGAGTGCTGAATGGCCTGAGCACCTGGGACGGCAATCGGAATCTGATCCCAGCGAAGGGTGGTTTGGCCTGGGTCCACCTTGTGGATATCGACAAGAACGGACGTCGATGTCAGGGCCAACTTCTCTTCGCGTTCAATCAGGAAGGTCTGCTCGTTCTCCGTGTGGTCGAAAGTCAGACCAAGAAAGCGAGGAATGAGTTCTGTCTCAAAGAAACTGGCGTCGAACTCAAAAGTGGACGCGATGCAGGCAACAGGTTCGCCAACGCCACCTTCCACGATGTCCGTGGGAGGACACCAGAAGCTGGAAAGCGGACCGACATTATTCGAGGTCTTCTTCGGCATCACCCTCTCCTAACCGTGGCACAGCTTCAAGGTCGGCAAGCATCCCGTAGATGTTGGTCACCCGGTATGGATGCAGGTACCAGTCATACTGTTGCGGCTCATCCCCGGTGTCTCCAAAGCCTGGCATTAAAGTCCATTGCCTATCTTGCTCGATCCAAACTCCCTTGTTCTTCTCCTTCTGGACTCGCACATGTCGCTCCATGATTGCGGTAACGCCATCATCACCACGCCGAGAGGCAGCGACCGAGTCATCTAACAACTTGTGCATTCGATCGACATCGACGGAGCCGCGTTTACCAGCCAAGGGATCGGCTTCAAACGTCTCCAGCTTCTTCTGAAACCGGGTTGAAGCGGAGTTGATCCTGGTGTGGACTTTGGCAAGGAAGGGGCGAAGCGTTGGCTCCTGAAGAATCATTGTCCGTGCGGCTTGTCCGTTATTTCGAGTCAGCCCCCACACCAGCCCACGGAACATGGTTTCCAGGAGGCCGGACAGGGTCTCGTACGCATCAATCAGCTCGACGGTAACGTGAATCGATTTTCCAATCTCATCCTGTGCCTTGATCGCACGGAACCCAGTGGTGAGAACCTCTCTTTCACGGTTTCCGCGATTCTCGCTGGCGTTGATCGTGCGATAAACGGATAAGACTTCAGGCTCAGTCAGGCAACTGACCATGCGGTCTCGCAACCCGAGAGGATCGGCGGATAGCAGCTTCAGGATCACCTCACGCTCACGTGAACCTGGCTGATCCAGTCGAAGCCTGTTCGCCAAATCCTCCCAGCCGGGCCAATACTTGCGAGGCCAGTTGTTGCGGTCATCGCGATAGGAAGTGACCTGCCGAACCAGTTTCCGAATCCAGTCCGCTCCTTCACGTCCCGCATCGTCGTCCAGCAATCCCGGAAGATGTTGATCGGCAGCCCATGCCAAAAGCAATTCCGTACCCGCACGTTCCAACTCACCCGACTCATTCACGACGCCTACGTCTCTCGCAAGACGCGAGATTACCCCAAACGGACCGTTGACTCCCTGACCCTTGAGGAAATTCGCCTTTTCCAAAGGCTGATCCCCAGCCCGCAAGGCCTGTCGAGCCAAACCAATTCCAGGCAATCGACGTGATGCGGGTTCCCAGGCTTGACCCGCTTCTTCCTGCCGTGCAATTGCTGAAACGAACAGACGTTCAAAGGCCAGGCGAGCATCAAGACGACGATCAGGATTTACCCGTCCTGAAACCTCTGCTGCCAGTGCAGCGAAGGTCAGCAGTCTCACTCGCCACATCCGAGCCGTGACACCTGGAAACAAGACCTCCGCAAGTTGTTCCGCTCCGGTCACCGTCCCCAATGGGTCTACGCTGCCGGGCGGATCTCCTGCAGGATCGTATGGAGTGGACTGTGGGATAAAAATGGACCTCATGGAGACTTACAAACCTCAGATTGGAGATCAGAGTCCCCAGCCCGAAGATTTCAGCCGACAATACAGCCTGCCAACCCGGACGGGATTCCGTGCATGTATCGTAGTAATCCTGCGTGAACCGTGACAAGCGATGGATCACTGAGAAACAATTCTGGTCACGAGCCATCTGAGCAAACAGGAGAGAGATTTTGGGCTCGCGTATTCATTGGCGAATATTTGAGACTCTACCTGAAATTGGGACCGACGGCGAAATGCCCCCCAAAACCAACGGGGAGTCGCACGCACCGGGGCGGAGTAGGCCCCTTCTTGTGGCCCGTTTCCTCCGCAAGGTGCAACTCCCCTGAATTTCCTGCTCGGTCTTCTTTCTCTGACGCGACCAGTTTCGACTCAACCGGGTGATTCGCGTTTGGTCGGCCCGCAGCGTCTTTAGAGGGCCAGCCCATCTTTCTCGCCAGTGTGCATGCAATTCTGTTGGGGGTTGACCGTGCTGCTCCATGTCCCACACCTGCTCTTCAATTGCATCCACCGCGCCCAGGAACGCCACCGTACTCTCTTCACGCGAGCGTGGCGATTTCTCAGGAACGCCCCAAAGCAGATTCCCGAAGCCGCATGTACGGGCGCCCAAACGCCACTGAGATCCACCCAACTGGGGCGCTCAGCCACTACTCATGCCCATATGTCGCTGCTACTCGCTCACCACCAACTTGGAAACGCGCACGGTATTCTCCGTTATTCCCGTTTTCTGATTTGCTCTGGCACTCTGTTTACCACGGTCAGCAACTCCTCATCGTCCGCTTCCAATGCGTCAGCGAGGCTGTGGACAAGGCAGCGGCGCCTCGCCACCAGGATTCTGCCACTCGTGCTCAACTCGACTCAGGTAAGCCGACATCGACATTCGCAGCCGGCTCCATTCTTTTCCGTGACGAAGCTCCCGTATTCTCTTTCCACACGTCATCACAAGATGGCTCCACAATGGCAATTGCCGGTTGCTGGGCTTCCCCCAATTTCGTAGGATACTTGCAGTCAGCAGACAACACACCAAAGGTGACGTGCCAGAAGCCCCACTAAAAACCGGTATTCGACACCAACGTGAGCATCCCCAGGCACCAGAGAAGTTGAATCAAGGTGGCGCGTGACCCCCGAACAGAAATCCCGCCAGCAGATCGACCGGCAACTTGAACAAACTGGCTGGATCGTGCAGGACTACCGCCGGATGAACATCACCGAAGGGTTGGGGGTGGCAGTGCGTGAGTTTCCGCTAACTACGGGTTACGCCGACTACATGCTGTACGCTGATGCTAAAGCAATTGGTAGTGTTGAAGCAAAGCCCGAAGGCTTCGGGCTTATGGGTGTTGCAGAGCAATCGACGAAATATTCCATTGGCCTGCCCAAAATGCTGCCGAATTGGGAAGTCCCATTTCCATTTGCTTACGAGTCAACAGGAGTTGAATGTCGTTTTACCAATCGCAAAGAACCTGACGCTCGCAGCCGAACAATCTTCACGTTCCATCGGCCGGAAGAACTTATTCGTCTCGTGAAGCTCGACAAGCAAGTGCGGGGACTTCTTCGAGAAATGCCACCGTTGAACACCGGCAATCTCTGGAATGTTCAGATTGACAGCATCAACAATCTTGAAAGGTCACTTGCACTTAACAAGCCTCGTGCATTGATCCAAATGGCAACCGGTAGCGGCAAGACATTCACCGCCGTTAACTTTTGCTATCGGCTCATCAAGTACGCTGGCGCAAAACGCATTCTCTTCCTCGTGGATCGAAACAATCTTGGCAAACAAACGCTGAATGAGTTTCAGCAGTTCGTCAGTCCGGTGAATGGCTACAAGTTCACCGAAGAGTACACCGTTCAGCATCTCAAAAAGAACACCATATCCCCCGCCTCGAAGGTCTGCATCACAACGATTCAGAGGCTCTACTCAATGCTCAAGGGCGAGGAGGACTTCCAGGAAGAGAATGAAGAAGGCTCGCTGTTCGAGACGGAGACCTCGTTGGTCAAAGAACCGCTGCCGGTCATTTACAACGACAAAATTCCGATTGAGATGTTCGACTTCATCGTGGTCGATGAATGCCACCGCAGCATCTACAACATCTGGCGGCAAGTGCTGGAATACTTCGATGCGTCCCTGATTGGTCTGACTGCTACGCCAACCAAGCAGACCATCGGCTTCTTCGGTGGCAATCTTGTCCAGGATTACGCCCACGAACAGGCCGTGGTCGATGGGGTCAATGTCGGCTACGACGTGTATCGAATTGAAACCAAGATCACCAAGGACGGGGCCAAGCTCTTTCGTGAACCCGGCGTCTTCGTACCTCACCGGGACCGCCGTACCAAGAACAGGAAGTACAAAGAACTCGATGATGACCTGACCTACACCGCCAACCAACTTGATCGGGACGTGGTGTCGGAAAATCAAATCCGACTGGTAATCCGCACGTTTAAGGACAAGCTGCCGGAAATCTTTCCGGGCCGTACCGAGGTTCCAAAAACGCTCGTCTTCGCCAAGACGGACCTGCACGCCGAAGACATTGTGCGGATCATCCGAGAAGAGTTCGGCAAGGGGAACGATTTCTGCCAGAAGATTACGTCAAAGAGCACCGGCAAAAAACCCGATGAACTTCTGTCCGAGTTCCGCAATTCGTACTTCCCTCGCATCGCCGTCACTGTGGACATGATCGCCACGGGAACCGACGTGAAGCCGCTAGAGTGTCTCATCTTCATGCGTAACATCCGTTCTCTGGGTTACTTCGAGCAGATGAAGGGCCGAGGTTGCCGGGTGGTTGATCCCGATGTCCTGCAAAGCGTCACGCCCGATGCTCGGAGTAAAACTCACTTCGTCATTGTGGATGCTGTGGGGGTGTGCGAGGACGAAAAGTCAGCAACCAAGCCAATGGACCGCAAGCCTTCTGTGCCGCTCGACAAGATTCTGAATCTGGTTGCAGCGGGAGCGGCCAGTGATGACGTGGTGTCTACACTGGCATCACGACTCTCCCGACTCGATCAGGAAGTGGACCCGATCCAACATGCCGCCATTCAGAAGGCGTCAGGCGGGAAGTCGCTTGCCGAACTGAGTGCTGGGCTACTCAAGAGCATCGACCCGGATGCGAACACCGTGTTGGCTGTGGAGAAGTTCAAAGTCCCGGAAGGCCCCAATGGTGAACCACCAGAGCCGACCGAGGAACAGGTCGTTGAAGTTGAACGGGAACAGATGGCGACGGCATTGAAAGCCTTCCACGATCCCAAACTGCGGGATGCGATTCTGGCAGCGAAGCGGTCGTTGGAGCAAGTCATTGATGAGCAGACCCCTGACCAACTTCTCCGGGCGGGCTTCGATGCCGAGGCGTTGGAAAAAGCCAAGTCAATGCTGACCAGTTTTAGGAAGTTCATCGAAGACAACAAGGACGAGATCGAAGCCCTCCAGGTGTTGTACAGCGTGCCATACCGGGCTGGGCTGAAGTTCCGGCACGTCAAGGAACTGGCGGCGAAGCTCAACCAGCCGCCGTTCTTCGTGGACCCGAACCGGCCAGAATCGCTCACCCGACTGTGGCAAGCGTTTGAAGTGGTTGAGCCAGACAAGGTGCGAGGCACAGGTGGCAAACAACTCGTGGATGTGATCGCAATGGTTCGCCACGCCATTGATCCGAACACACAGTTGGCCCCGGTGGGCATGACGGTTGAAGAGCGGTATCAGCAGTGGATGGCCGAGAAGCAGACTGCGGGCGTCACATTCACCGCCGATCAGCGGAAATGGTTGGACGCAATCAAGGACCACATCGCCGCCAGTTTGAACATTGAGCAGGACGACCTCGAAGAAGTCCCGTTCAATTCAATTGGCGGGCTGGGTCGGGCCTACGAACTCTTCGGCGACAAGCTCGCTGCCATCCTGGATGAACTCAACATGAGGTTGGCGGCATGAGCGACGACAATGGATTGGCAACAGGTTGGGTGTGGACCACGGTTAGCGAAATTGCCAGTGTTGGGACGGGAACCACGCCAAGCCGCACTCAAGACCGCTTCTGGAGCGATGGTCGAATTCCGTGGATCACGAGTTCAGCCGTAAATCTGCCGTTCGTATCCGAAGCCGAACAATTCGTAACAGATCAAGCGCTGGCGAACACCACGCTCAAGGTGTATCCCAAGAACACTTTGATTGTCGCTCTTTATGGAGAAGGGAAAACACGAGGCAAGGTATCGGAACTTCTGATTGATGCAACTATCAACCAGGCACTTGCGGCACTTGTACTCCATATCACCGATCAAGCTCACCGTCGTTTCGTCAAGTATTTTCTTCAGAGCAATTATGCTGCACTACGTCGTCAGGCTGCGGGAGGAATGCAGCCGAATCTGAACCTCAGTTTGGTGAATCGGATTCGAGTGCCAGTTGCCCCACTGAATGAGCAGGGTCGCATCGTCGCCAAGATCGAGGAACTGTTTTCCGATCTTGATGCTGGCGAGGCGGCACTGAGGCGGGCAAAGGCGAATCTCAAGCGATACCGTGCCGCCGTCCTCAAAGCCGCAGTTGAAGGCAAGCTCACGGAAGATTGGCGGGCCAAACATCCTGCAAAAGAACCCGCATCGACTCTCCTCGCTCGCATCCTCAAGGAACGCCGCCAGAAATGGGAGGCCGATCAACTCGCCAAGTTCGCCGCCGCCGAGAAGGAACCGCCAAAGAACTGGCGAGAGAAGTACGTCGAACCGTCGCCGCCCGCTACCACAGGATTGCCTGTATTACCTGATGGTTGGTGTTGGACTTCTCTCGGATACATCAAGGAATTCTCGATGTACGGTCCTCGTTTTTCCAGCGATGGGTATTCCAATGAGGGTGTACTCGTACTGCGAACGACTGACTTCTCGAATGATGGCCGTATTGACTTTGAAACGCCGCCACGACTTCCGCTAAATGAAAACGACATCCGCACTTACAAACTAGAAATCGGCGACTTGTTGATTACTCGCACTGGAAGCCTTGGGACTCTCGCCATTTTTAATGGTGGTCCTACCTCTATTGCAGCAGCATTTCTAATTTACTACCGATTACGATTAAGCACTGACACCATTCGCTATCTCTTTAATTACCTCAAATCGCCCAAGGGCCAGCAGCAATTGATTGGCAAAGGAGCAGGAGTCGGGCGACCGAACCTAAACATTCCAGCAATAGATTCAATACCGGTTTCATTTCCACCACTCGCTGAACAAGTTCAAATCAATCTGGAACTCGCAGAGCGATTTTCACAGATCGACGCCGCCGAAACGCAGATCGAACACGGTCTACTCCGTGCATCTCGCCTGCGGCAGAGCATCTTGAAGCAAGCCTTCGAGGGCAAGCTGGTTCCGCAAGACCCGAAGGATGAACCGGCATCAACTCTCTTGGCTAGACTCGCCGAGAGTCGAACGCAGGTTTGCCACTCCACAACGAAGCCCAAGACAAGCACGTCGAAAGGCTAAGTCATGAGGCCGGAGCCGATACAACGTCCGATCACAGTCAGTTGTGAGAACATCGACTGCTCTAAGCCTCAAACTTTGTCGTTCTCACCGACTGAGTTTGAGGACTATCTCGAAGAAGGCGAATTCAACTGCGGCACTTGCGGAGAAGAAATGTCTGCCGAAGGGGTTCGGATCGAGTGCTATATTTGCGACGAAGAGTTTGACGACTACAGCCTCTCTCAGCTTCCTTCACTCCTCGAAGAACGGTGCCACAATTGCGCCGGGCGTGAGGAGTGGGATGCCGACTTTTACTCCATCCGAATCGCTGGTTCGTGGTCATCGGAGTACGACATCTACGATTGGACTGCGAACGGAAAGCAAATTGCGTCTCTCGAACGGGAGGGACGAACGGACTATTGGGAGGGTCTTGTTCATTTTTGTACTGCGGAGGAATTCATCTCGATCTACCGAGATCGTCGGATTCGAGCCGCTTCAACAGGGCTGTATGGCAAGCGAAATCCAAACAAGACCAAGGCCGTGTGCCTAACCGAAGCCACGATGCCAAATTGGGATGAACTCAAAGCAGCACACGGCGAGTATGGCTTTGTGTTTCGTAAGCGTGACGTGATCCGTTTGCACGGAACACCGGCGATTTATCTCCCTCAATCCGTGATCGACAGCATGAAGACCAAGGCTGAAATGCTGCCCGAAACACTGTGGCCTTATCTGTCGAAACTAAAGCTGCCCACAGAAGAGTCGGCAGGAAAACATGACTACTTGCACGAACGGGAGTGGCGTGTTCCCCAGGACATTTCGTTCGACGAGGTTGCACCGTATGCCGTGACCTTTTCCAAGAGACGGCCAGGAATTGAAGACGAAGAATTGATTTTGCAGGCAGCAAGGGAGTTCCAGGAGCTTTCCAAGTCTGGGCTTCCACCGGAGGACGATGAGACAACATGAGCAACAACGATTCACAACAGATCGTCAACAAAGCCTGGAACTTCGCCCACGTTCTGCGGGACGATGGCCTCTCGTACATGGCCTACACCGAGCAGATCACGTTCCTTCTCTTTCTCAAGATGGCCGATGAACAGACGAAGCCGCCGTACAACAAGCCGCCCATCGTCCCGGCCAAGTTCAGTTGGGAGAGCCTTCTGAAGCGGGAAGGCGACGAACTCGAAGCTCACTACCGGCACATCCTCGAAGAACTCGGCAAGCAGCCGGGGATGCTGGGCGAAATCTTCAAGAAGGCTCGGCCTGAAATTCAGAACCCGGCCACGCTGCGACGATTGATCGTAGACTTGATCGACGTTGAGAAATGGTCCTCCATGCAGGCCGACGTGAAGGGGGACATCTACGAAGGGCTGCTCGCCAAGAGCGCCGCCGAAAGTCCGAAGGGGGCAGGCCAATACTTCACGCCTCGTGAACTCATCAAGGCCATCGTGGACTGCGTGCAGCCGACTGCCGACGACACCGTATGCGATCCCGCCGCAGGAACGGGTGGGTTCCTCTTGGCCGCTTACGATTACGTTGCCAAACATCAGGGCAAGACTCTCGACAAAGATCAGAAGAAGCACCTGCGGACGAAGTTCGTGAAGGGATGGGAACTCGTTCCGAACACGGCCCGCCTCTGCATCATGAATCTCTACCTGCACGGCATCGACGCCGATCCTTGCCCGATCAAATCGGGCGTGGATAGTCTTGCCAGTGATCCTGGCGAACGATTCAGCGTGGTTCTGACAAATCCACCGTTCGGGAAGAAAAGCAGCATCTCCATCGTCAATGAAGCGGGCGATCTGGAGAAAGACGACACGGCTTACGAACGGCAGGACTTCTGGACCACGACCAAGAACAAGCAACTCAACTTCGTGCAGCACATCAAGACGCTGCTCAAGGTCAATGGGCGCTGTGCCGTGGTCGTGCCGGATAACGTGCTGTTTGAGGGTGGCGCCGGAGAGACGGTGCGCCGCAATCTGATGAAGCAATGCGATGTGCATACGCTGTTGCGGCTCCCGACCGGCATCTTCTACGCCGGAGGTGTGAAGGCCAACGTACTGTTCCTTGACGCCAAACCCGCTCAGGAGAAGCCCTGGACGAAGACACTGTGGGTTTACGACCTGCGGACCAACATGCACTTCACGCAAAAAACGAATCCACTCCAGCGTGCTGACCTCGACGAGTTCGTGGAATGCTACCGCCCCGCAAAGCGACACTTACGCAGGCCGACCTGGAGCGAGGAGAATCCCGAAGGCCGCTGGCGATCATTCGATTACGAGGATTTGATAAGGCGGGACAAAGTAAACCTCGACATCTTTTGGCTTCGTGACCAAAGCCTGGAAGATTCCGACGACCTCCCAACACCCGACATACTTGCTCAGGAAATCGCCGATGATCTTCAAACGGCGTTCGAGCAGTTCACGGCGATTGCGGAGAAAGTGAAGAGGTAGTCGCACTCCGTGAATCTCTGAGGGACAGCAGACGCGTCATCAGAGGTGCGAACAGCACGTTCGTAACCGTACACCACAACCATTGTAGCCATGGTCCTCACACTGATTCGGTTTGTGTTTGTCTTCAACCGAATTCTTTGGAGGGCGTGTCATGGGGAGAGCCATTGATGGTGTCAAGGGGCGGGAGTGGGAGGAGCGGTTGCGGCGATACGCAGATTCCCAGTTGACCGTGGGTGATTTCTGTGTCTGGGAGGGCGTGTCGGTCGCTGCGTTTTACGTTTGGCGAAAGAAGCTGGGCGGTGGACAGCGTGAACGGCGATCGAAGGGAAGTGCGGCCACCGCAGAAGTCGCGTCGGGATCGATTGGTCCACTGAGCCGCGAGTCCTTCCTGCCAGTTCGTGTGGCAAGAAGGTCCGTGGCAACTGCGGGCGTGACGACGCTCCCAGTCAATAACCCACGTCGAACGAGGCACGGTGACACCGTCCAGGCGACGCCAGCTCACATCGAGGTCCGACTGCCGAATGGTGTCTGCATCCTGGTACCATGGACTGAACCGAACGCGTTGGACGGAGTGATCAGCGCGGTCGGCCGACTGCCGGCTCTGCCTTGTGCTGTGGCGAATCAAGGCGATGCACTGATGGAGGGCGTGTCATGCTGACCTGTCCGACTCATCTGCCGATTTACTTCTGCACGACGCCAGTGGATTTTCG
>Ga0255095_1000762_pt1 | contig 15283 bp, 15 predicted proteins | sample Colum_Law_RepC_8_2_FD_188435 | JGI IMG/M metagenome (GOLD analysis project Ga0255095, IMG submission 188435) | Freshwater microbial communities from Columbia River, Oregon, United States - Colum_Law_RepC_8d | ecosystem: Environmental > Aquatic > Freshwater > River | place: USA: Oregon...
GCTTTGCCGACTTCGCGTAGAGAGCGACCTTCGAGATATCGGAGGAGCAGCACCCGCCGGTCCTTCTCTGGAAGTTCGAGGAGAGCCTGATCCAGGGTGTCGAGCGGTAGAGAATCGGCGGGATCCTGGATGGGCATGGTGGTGGCGAGTCGGGCGGCGAGATCTTCACGGTTCCGGCGACGCAGGTCGGTTCGTTGGCGGAGCCGGGCTTCGAGGACTGCGGCCCGGTGGAGCCAACCAGCGAGGCCTCCATCTGGACGGATCAAGGCTGCTTTGCGGGCCAAGGTAATGAAGACATTCTGAGCCACTTCTTCGGCGGAGGTCCGCTCACCGAGGAGGCGAAAAGCCGTTCCGAAGACCAGACCCAAGTGACGTTGCACCAGGTGACCAAACGCGGCCTCATCACGCCGCATCAGGTAGGCTTGAAGCAGCTTTTCGTCAGCAGGTGGCTCGTCTTGGATCATTGCAGTTCCGGTTCGAAGGACTCTTATCTGGAAACCTGCCGGTGGGTTGGCGAATCCGACAGGAATCTTTGCCAATCCATACGGAGTTCCTCTCTGCGAGGGAGGCGGGACCTGTCTTGATCGGCGCCTGCCTCTGGATTCATCGGAGGGAACGTCGGAGAGTTGTCCTTGATCTGGGTTCAGGGTCCTACTTGTCTTGTCCCATCGACGAACGAGGACACAGCAACGGATCTGCGGCAGGACGCTCTCCTTTCCCAAACCCATGACCGAAATCCATATTCGACGGGCCGTCCGGGCTGACTGCTCCGGCATCTTGGACATCTACAACGATGCCGTGCTCAAGACCACGGCGACCTACGATTATGAGCCGCGCCCGCTGGAACACCGGTTGGCCTGGTTCGAGGACCATCAGCGCACGGGGCACGCCATCTTCGTGGCCGAGGCGGGCGACGGTCGCATTGTCGGATGGAGCGCTCTGAACCGGTACCACGACCGGATGGGTTTCCGGTTCACGGCCGAGAATTCCATTTACGTGGCCGAAGGATCCCGAGGGCAGGGGCTCGGGGCTCGTCTGCTGGAACCGTTGATCCCTGCCGCGGCGGAGATCGGCATCCGGGCGATCCTGGCGGCGATCGATGCCCAGAATACCGCGAGCATCAAGCTCCATGCGCGCTTCGGGTTCGAGCAAGTCGGCCTCTTCAAGCGGGTGGGGTTCAAGTTCGACCGTTGGCTCGATGTGGCCTACATGGAGCGGTGGGTCTGATCGGTCCGTGCCGCGGTCTTGGAACCGCGGTTCTGCGAGATCGCTTTTTCACAGCGACCCGGTAAACTTCCACTCGATGGGCAAACCGATCCGCATTTCCTACGCGTTCATGGCCGTGTTGCTGATCCTGGTGGGGGTTCTTCAATTGGCGACCCCGCTGATCACTGCCTTGTTCGCCTATTTCGCTCTGAGCCTTCTGTCGCTGAATCGGAGTCGCTGGTTGGGCCTGACCTTGTTTCTGCTCCTGCTGACCGCGATGGGCATCGGCTTCTACAGCTTCGTGAAGCACGCCTACGTGGTGCTACCTCAGATCGCGGAAAAGACCATCCCGGCCGTCGTGGAATTCGCCCAGAACATCGGTTTGGATTTACCCTTCACCGATCTGGCCAGTCTGAAGGTCACCGCATTGGACATGGTGAAGGCCAAATTGGCCAATCTCGGTCAATATGCCCGCATTGTGGCGGTCGAAGCCGTCTCGTTGCTCATCGGTCTGGTCGTTGCCATCAGCCTCTTCCTCAGTCTGAAACTCGACTTCGGAGCCGAACCGGATGCCGGTGATGACAACCTCTATACCGCGGTGGGGCGTGAGATTGCCGAACGATTCCGCGGTCTCTACGACAGTTTCTCGAAAGTGATGGGGGCTCAGATGCTCATCTCGGCCATCAATACCTTCTTCACGTCCGGTTTCCTGATTTGGAACGGCTATCCGTTCGTCACGGTGGTCATCGGACTGACCTTCCTCTTCGGCATGTTGCCCATCGTCGGCAACCTTTTGAGCAACACCCTTATTGTTGGTATCGGTCTCACCATCAGTCCCCATATGGCTTTTGCCGCCCTGATGTTTCTGGTGATCCTGCACAAGGGGGAGTACTTCCTGAACTCCAAGATCATCGGCAATCGGATCCGCAATCCGATGTGGTTGACGCTCCTGGGTCTGGTCATTGGCGAGAAACTCATGGGCATTCCCGGGATGATTCTTGCTCCGGTCATCTTGCACTTCGTGAAGGTGGAGGTCTCCCGCAACAAGTTCACACCCCAAACCCCTCCAGCATTTTGAGCGGCGGGCGTCGATGCGTTGGTCGTCACCAGTGCCTCGCCTCGCCGGCTCGATTCAGTTGATTTTGCGCAGAACCTGATCGGCTCCGAGTTGCACCACGTGGGGGTTGCGATCCTCCTCGAAGCAAACCGGAACATCGCCCGCCAATTCCGGTTGGGCCAGCAGGCGGCGTCCGTTGCGGGCGCTTTGGGCGGCCTCAGACAAGCGGTGCTGGTGGCTTCGGTACAAGTCCCAGGCGATTTGCGCCGAGTCGTCCAAGGGCCAAGGCGGCCGTTCGCCGGATTCCTTGATTAGACGGTCCACGAGCGCTCCGGCTCCCAGCGTGTCCTCGAAGGAAGCGTTCTCCAAGGTGCCGGCACACACCAGACACACGGAAGTGGCCCCGGTGGACAGGAGGTGCTGAGCCAATGCCGTGAGATTACCAAAGGAGGCGATGTGGACGGACTCGGCCTTGCGGCAGGCTTCGAGGGCGCGCGTGCCGTTGGTGGTGGTCATGATGATTTCACGGCCTGCCACGCGGTCCCGGGTGAATTCCCGCGGTGAATTGCCCAGATCGAAATCGACGCCACCCGTCAAATGGGCCCGGATGCGCAACCCGTCCCGCTCGCCGGCCAGCAATGCCTCCGGATGGCCTGTCCGCAGCGCCAGCGCCTCGGCGATCTCCCGGGCTGGCAAGATGCCCGTGGCCCCGTTGCCCAAGGCTTCGAGCATGGTGGAGGTGGCTCTGAGGACGTCGAAGACGACACACGTGACGCCCAGGAGGTCCTTCGCTGCGACGGCTTCGTATTCGGACGGAGAAAACAGCACCCGCAGCGACGGAGTCGGTCGGGCGGCGGCCAAAGAGGGGTGGCTCACGGTTGGCCGAAGCAGTGGAGGGCCTTGGCGGTGCGCACGAAGAGGTTTCCGTGACTCAGGGCGATGCTGCCTTTGCACGGGCCCTCGCCGGTGAAGGCATGGCTGGAGAGCACTTCGAAGGTGTTCCCAGCGCTCAGCGCAAACACGGTGCCGTTCTCGTCGTGGCAATAGAGTTTGCCGTCGGCTCCCGACAAGGAACCCCAGATCGGCCCGTTGCCCGGAATCTTGCCCGACCAGAGTTTCTCGCCATTGGCTGGATTCAGTTTGCTGACGATGCGTTTCTGCCCGTCGAGGACGAAGAGTTGACCGTCCAAAACGCAGGGCGTGCTCCAGTCGGTGGGCGCCTCCTTGAAATCCCAGGCGCGATGGGTGGTGGTCACATCTCCCTGGCCGCCTGGTTTGAACGCCACCACAGGCTGACCCTTCGGACCCGAAGCGAGGATGTATCCGCCGGCGATCACCGGGGAGGTCACAATGCGATACCAGTCGTCCCGCTTCTCGTAGAGTCGGGCCCGCCAAATCTCGGAACCATCCTTGGGCCGGTGTCCGCTGACATGGTCTCCGCCGACGATGATGAGCTCCATTCCGTTCGGACCTTTGAAGGCCACCGGCGTGGCGTACGATTCGCTGCTTTCCTTGGTGGAATCGGTGGAGCGGAGGGATTTCCAGAGGTCCTTGCCGGTCTTGGGATCGATGCACAGCAGGAAGGAATCCCGGTTGGGCTTACCGTCGAATCGCGGATAGTCCGGGGGCACTTCCTTGCGCTGCAGGATCGACAAGTAGAGGCGGCCCTCGTGCAACAATGGGCTGGCCCCGTAGATCCACATGAGCCCGAGGCTGCCGAAGTCTTTACTGAGGTTGCGCGACCAGAGGGGTTTTCCGTCGAGATCGAAGGCTGCGAAGTCGCCCGTGCCGAAGAGCGCATAAACCCGTTTGCCATCGGTGATGGGTGATGGGGCGCAGGTGTTGTTGCGGCCGGCCTCTTTGTCGCCCACGCCGACAGTTCGGCTCCAGAGAACTTGGCCCGAGGTTCGATCCAGACACATCAGTTGCAGGTTCTTCTGATCGTCGGGCGAGGTGAGGAAAACCCGGTTGCCGCTGACCACGGGAGTGGAACCGGCTTTCCCGGGCAAGGGGGTGCTCCAGCGCTTGTTGGCCGGGCTCAGCGTGCTCGGCAGGCCGCTCATGCGGATCGAGCCATCCTGGTTGGGGCCTCGCCACTGCGGCCAATCCGCCGTCGACGCCGCCGACAGGCACAGGGTGAGCGTGGAAGAGAAGGCGAGAAGAGACCGGAGGTTCATGGCTTCAACGAGGTGCTGGTGGGGATCATCGGTTTCAGGATCGCGGATGGCTGTCTCAAAGATGACGAATCTGGGACTTGTACTTCTTCAACAGACGATCGTTGTGGTCATCTCCCTGAGTGTTGCTGCTGATGTAAATCTCCGGCTCCACGCCCCGTCGGACCAATTGCTCGATGGCGTGCACCACCATGAGGTTGATGATGAGGATGCCCGTGATGGTCGAGGGCGGCCCGATGCGGTGGGGAAACCCCTCGATACCCATGGCGGCATCGCCATCGACCCCGCAATTGTCGATGACCAGGTCGGCGACATCGGCCAGACGCTCTCCGGAAGGATGCCGCGAGGGCCAGCGGTGGGTCTGGTCCATATTGGTGATGGCCACGGTCTTGAGTCCGCGGGCCTTGCCCTCGAGCACCATTTCAATGGGCACGGCGTTGCGTCCGCCGTTGGATGCAACCACCAACAAATCGCCCGCCTTGACCGGATATTGGTCCAAGATGGCCTTGGCCCGGCCTTGTTCCCGCTCCAGGTAGGTCGCCTCGATGGCGTTGAGGTGCATCATCAGGGTTTCTTCCAGGATCGGAACGGCCCGTGCGAGATGTCCGGCGCGGTAAAAGATTTCCTCAGCGACCATGTGGGAGTGCCCGGTGCCGAAGGCGTACAGAAAGCCATCGGTGGCCAATGAGTCTGCGAGCCAGTTTCCGGCGGTCGTGATCGGGGATCGTTGGGTGTCGGCGACGCGGTCGAACTGGTTGCGTGCCACGGAGACGAATTGATCGTAGGCGGACATGTGCTGCTGTTGAACGCCTTTGTACCGGGCGGGGCAATCCCAAATTCCACCGAGTTGCAGCCAGTGAGGGTCAAGCATGCGGCCCATGTGGGTTCATGGGCACCGATCGAGGTTTAATGGGAGCGGGAAACTTGGGGGGGCTACGCCATGCGGAGTTTGACCCTTGTCGAAGTGCACCCATAGTGTTTCCAACAATGTTGGTCGCACTTGAGACGCAGTCCGGGATCCCTGAGGCAATTTCTGTTGCCGATTGGGAGCCCGTGATCGCACCGGCTCGTGAATTCCTCGGCCGTGTCTCCGCCATGATGGAGGCTCAGGTCGAAGAGTTTGATTCCGAGATCGCCGAATACGCCCGTTACGCGCTGGAGAATCAGGGCAAGCAGTTGCGTCCGACTCTCGTGGCCCTGGCCGGAGGGGCTGTCGGGCCTTTGAACGATGATTCGGTGGCCGTGGCAGTGATCATCGAAATGATCCACCTGGCCACCCTGGTGCACGACGACATCATGGACGAGGCCAGCATGCGTCGTCGCAAGGCCACGCTGGCCGCCAAGTGGGGCAATCAGGTGGCCGTCCTGTTGGGTGACTGCCTCTTCGCTCACGCTCTCAAACTCGCTGCCAATTTGCCGAGTGCGGAGGTTTCGCGATTGGTGGCATCCTCCAGCGGTCGGGTTTGTGCCGGCGAAATTCTTCAAAGCCACCGACGCCGCCGTTGGGCGGTGGATCGTGCCGATTACTTCAAGGTCATCGAAATGAAGACGGCCGAATTGTTCGCGCTGTCCTGCGATCTAGGTGCCCGTCTCTCCGGGGGCACGCCCGAAGAGGCGGCAGCGCTGCGGCGTTATGGCTTGTCGTTGGGGACTGCCTATCAGATTTACGATGATTGTCTGGATCTCTACGGAGCGGAATCTTCGGCGGGCAAGTCTCTGGGAACCGATCTTGCCAGCGGCAAGGTGACGCTTCCGCTCATTATGGGTTTGGATCATTCCAAACCCGAGGATCGCGAACAGTTGGTCCGGTGGTTGGAGGACTGGCAGCCGGAATTCTTCCCCAAGGTTCGTGGGCTTTTGGAGCAGAACAGGGCCTTGGAGCGGTCCCGAGAGGTGATCGGGGAATTTTTGAACACTTCCGATGAAGCACTGTCGACCTTAAAGCCCGGACCGCAGGTCGATGCATTGTACGCACTCAGTCGTTTTCTGGCGCGACAAACCGACTTGCTTGCCGGCTCTTGAGCCGTGAGCGTTGCGTTGTTGATGGATCCAATCGCCGATTCGATGATGTCGGCCCGAGCTACCGCGAATGCCGAGGAGGCGTCCGAAGTGGTGCTCCGTGTGCGTCGTGCCCAGGCGGGTGATTTGGCTGCTTACGATCAGTTGGTCAGCCAGTTCCAGGAGCGGATTTACGGTTTGTGCTACCACATGACCTCCAATCATGAGGATGCCCACGATCTGGCCCAAGACGCCTTTGTGAAGGCGTGGCAAGCGCTGAGGAATTTCAAGGGAGACTCAAGCTTCTACACCTGGATCTACCGGATTGCGGTCAACACTTGCCTCAACCATCTCAAGCTGCGTCGCAATCGGACCCCGCACCTCAGTCTCAATGATTTGGATGTGCAGCCTGAGAATGACCCGGATTTGGTGGCGTTGGTCTCAGAAAACACCCCGCGTCGCGAAGCCAGTCTGGCCGAACTCCAGCGCCGGTTGAACGAAGCCATTCTCAAGTTGTCGGAAGACCACCGAACCGTGGTGACACTCCACGATATCCAAGGGTTGCCTCATGAGCAGATTGCCAAGATTCTCAAAGTGAATCCCGGCACGGTGCGATCGAGGCTCTTTTATGCTCATCAACAACTCCAAGGGTGGTTGTCGGATTGGATGAAATAACCGAAATCAACGTGCAGAGCAGGCCATGACCGAAGACGAATCCTCCAAGAGATTGCAGCAGTTGCTCCGTTTGAAGCGTCACGAAACGCCGCCTCCGGGTTACTTCAACGATTTGTCCAGTGGCGTCATGGATCGCATCCGGGCTTTGGAAGCGGAGCGGAACACACCGCTGTGGCGTCGGTGGTTTTTTCTTGGATCCGATTCTCAGAGTGCTGCCGCCCCGGCCGGTGGGCTGTTGCCGGTGTGGGTTTGGAACGGCTTGGGATTGGCCATGATGGCGACGTTGCTCGGCGGGATTTACTGGGCCAGTGGCACGAATGATTCACCGAACTCCGAGGGCATGCCGTCGCAGCAGGCCGCCGTCACAAGCCCAGGTCTCTCGCGTCCTTCAGAAGCTTTTTCGGAAAATCCTTCGATCGCGTTGAGTGGATCCAGTTGGGACTCCATCTCATCTCCCCAATATTTACGAGCCGCAGCGCCTCTGGTTCATGAGCGTTTCCGGGTGCCGGTGTCCGTTTCAATGTCCAGCCCGTCCGCCGAGTTGTCTTCCACCAACCCGTTTCCTGCCGGGTTGTTCCGATTGCCTGGAACCTCTGGAGACCCAGGCAGCAGTCCTGAAGCTTATCGTGTCCGATTGGGCAATTGGTCACGGTAACTCGCCTAGAGAAAAACGCCTGTGTTTGGGCGGGCATTGGGATCTTTTTGCAGCGGCTTCCCAATGGGGGCTTCGCACAGGGACAGCGTCCGGCCTGAAGTTATGTCCCGGTTCCAGAAGAACCCGCTGAGTTGACCAAGACTTGGCGAAACAAAAAGCCGGAACAATTCCATGGAATCATTCCGGCTGAGATTTTTTGGCTCGGCCTCGGGCTATGATCGAAGCGGAAGGGTCAGCTCGTGCGGACGAAGTAGACGGTGAATTTCTTTTCGCCGGTGCCAAACGACCAAGTCAGGCGCCCCGTGTCATTGACCAAAGCGTCGAGCGATTGCTTGGAGCCCTCAAGCTCCGCCCCGAGGACATATCGGCCGTCGGTCCGAGTCCAAGTGCCGTCGAAGGACTTGAGACCCTGGATGAATTCGATGCCGGGTGGCAGCTTGGCCACCTTGGCCGCCTTGGGTTGGGCTGCTGGGACAGCCGGGGTTCCGGCCGACGAAGGTCGAAGACCATAGCGAGCCATGTAGGCGTTCTGGGTGGCGGCCGGGCTGAGAGCCGCGGCCTCGCCACCCTCCGGGTTGGCCGCAGCAACCGGGGCGGCCGGAGGGGCGATCTTGATGGAGAAACGACCATCGGTGTAGGCCACCAGAGTTGCTCCTGCAAGAATTGGGCCCAAAGCCGCGCGAATGCTGCGCATCTCCGCCGGGCTCAAGTTCAGCCGTTCGCGCTTGAGTTGGGTGAAGACGGTGCCCGGATCCATCCGCCAGCGTCCGAGGATCTTTTCGTCTTCATAGCGGGGCGAAATTCCGGTTTCGAGGTACTTGCGGAAGTCCTTCAGGTCCACCTTGGCGAAGGTTTCGCGCAAGGTAGGGTTGAACAGCACCGCCGCCGCCTTCGGGTGGTTGAGCATGGCGGACAAGGCAGGCTTGCTTTGGATCAGCTTGAGGAATTCGGCATCGGAACCGATTTCCGCGAATTCTTGCTGAGCACCGAGGGCCAGAAACGGGGGGTAATTTTCAGCGCGACCCTGAACCAGCGGGTTGGCGTGCAAGATTCCGAGAATGTCCGACACCTCGTAGTACTTGGCCGGGGAGTTGTCCATCGCGGCGAAGGTGCGGGCCCAACCGGTGGATTCCATTTCGCCGCGCAATTGGGCGATGTATCGCACGGGGGTGGCTTCGCCGTTGTCGCTGGTGACCTGGGTGATGAGGTAGCCTTGCCGGTAGACGAAGTTGCCCACACTGAAGAAAACGCAAATGCCTGAGATCAGACCCACGAAGATTCCGATCGCTTGATTCATCCGCTCGAAGGCGGCGCGAGTCGGCTCATCGGATCGGTACTTGAAGAAGAGTTCCACCGGTCTGTGTGCCGCCACTCCGATCACCAAAAAGATGATGGTCAAGAGGCTGAAGACGATCACGCCGGGCAGCAGGGCCAAGTCGATATAGTCTTTGACCCCCATCATGGCGAGACCGGCGCTCACCACCCCACCGGCGATTCCCGCCAGCGCCAAGCCCAATGCAGCACCTATGAAGCCGATGCCCCAACGAATGGCTCCGGTCTGATGGCCCAGTAGGCCAAATCCACCGACCAAGACGACTGCGACGACCCAGATAAGCATGACCGGAGGCTAGAAAGTCCCGTGCCAACGCGCACGCGGAAAATCAGATTCTGAGAGGCTTGCGATTCGGGGCATTGGTTTTCATGGTTTGCCTGCATGAGTCTGTTGCCCTTTGGTGAATTACCGCCCCATCGCCCCCGCCGCTTCGTGCCTGTCGATCTGGCGCTGGGACAATGGGATGCGGTCGCTCCGTTTTTCGACCAATTGGAGGCCCGGGCTGCTGGGTGCGCTTCCGTGGCTGAGTTGGAACGGTGGTTGTTGGATGCCGGCGAATTGTCCGCAGCCCTCGACGAGGAGCGCGCGCGCCGATACATCGCCAAGACCTGCCACACCGACAATGCCGAGGCTGAGAAGGCTTATCTGCATTTTGTGGAGGTCATTGATCCGGCCCTGAAACCTCGGCAATTCACCTTGGCTGAATTGTTTCTCAAGCACACTTTCCGTCACCAACTCTCACCGGCGCAGTACGAAGTATTCGATCGCGCCACGGCCCTCCAGGTGGAGTTGTATCGTCCGGAGAATATCCCCTTGGAGACCGAAGAGGCCAAGGTGGGCAACGAGTACAACAAACTCAGCGGCAGCCTGACGGTGGATTTCCGCGGCGAGGAGAAGACGCTCGTGGCCATGGGTCGCTTCCAGGAAGAACCGGATCGGGCCTTGCGTGAAGAGGCCTGGAAATCCGTGGCCGCCCGACGGGTTCAGGAGGCCGATCGGTTCGATGCGTTCCTGGATGAATTGATCCGCATCCGCCACCAAATCGCCCTCAACGCCGGGTTCCGAGACTACGTCTCTTATGCCTATCGGATGCGCGGACGCTTCGACTATGGCCCGGAAGACTGCCACAAGTTCCATGACGCCATTGAAACGGAAGTCATGCCCATCTTCCGGAAGTTGCAGTCCCAGCGTCGCCAGAAACTCGGGGTGGAGCGCTTGCGTCCGTGGGACACGCAGGTGGATCCAATGAACCGCCCGCCGCTCAAGCCATTCTCCACCTCGGCAGAAATGGAAACCGGTGTTCAGACGGTTTTCGACCGCATGAACCCCGAGTTGGCGGCCGGATTTCGTGGGATGCGAGAGAAGCGCTTGCTCGATTTGGACAACCGCAAGGGCAAGGCCCCGGGTGGCTACCAATACACGCTGAGCGAGGCGCGTTTGCCGTTCATTTTCATGAACTCGGTGGGCCTTCAGCGCGATTTGGAGACCATCCTCCACGAGGCCGGGCATGCCTTTCATGCGCTGGCTTGTCGGGAGCAAGATTTACCGCTTTATCGGGAGGCTCCCATCGAGTTCTGCGAAGTGGCTTCCATGGCCATGGAACTGCTCGGCGCGGAACACTTGGAGGTGTTCTACAGCCCGACCGACGCGCTGCGGGCGCGCACGGTGCACTTGGAAGGGGTCATTGGTGTGTTCCCGTGGATCGCCACCATTGATGCGTTTCAGCACTGGCTTTATTCCCATCCCAACCACAGCCGAGACGAACGCCGTGCCGCCTGGTTGGCATTGATGGACCGCTTCGGGGGCGACATCGATTGGTCAGGGTGCGAATCGGCCCGGGCCAACCTCTGGCACAAGCAACTCCACGTCTTCCTGTATCCGTTCTACTACGTCGAGTACGGCATCGCCCAATTGGGTGCGTTGCAAGTTTGGGTGAATGCCCAGCGGGATCCGGTGAAGGCGTTGGCCGATTATCAGGCGGGATTGGCGCTCGGTGGCAGCCGTCCGTTGCCGGAACTCTTCGCCAAGGCGGGTTGCCGATTTGATTTCGGCCGCGAAACGGTTCGACCACTGGTGGTTCGGGTTTCGGAAGCCTTGGATCGACTGGCGGCCCTCTGACCCGTCAGTCGACGGGCGGCTTCAGTACGCCTCGGCGAGGACTTGGATCAGCACCTCATCGGTCAGACGGACGGGGTTGCCCTTCATGCTGCTGGAGGCTTGGGCGGGTCGGATGAGTTCCGGGAAATCCGAGACGCGGAGTCCATGCTGGGACAGTCGTGGGATGGGCCACCCGTGCACCGATTCGGTGATCCACCGCAGACCGTCGTCGATGGAGGCTCCCGGGATGCCTGTGAGCCACTGGGCGGCCTGTCGGTAGCGTTCGAGGGCGAAATGTCCGGGCGTCGTCCGGGATAAGGTTTCGACATTGGCTCGCCACACAGGGCCCAACAGCGCGGCACAAACCGCGCCATGGGGTGCTTGGAAGCGTCCGCCAATGGGGCCTGCCAAGCCGTGGACTGCCCCCAACCCGGAATGAGCCAGCGCCAACCCGCTGAGGAAGGCCCCGTAGGCCAGGTCGGTGCGGGCTTCAAGGTCCTGGCCGTTGGTGATGGCCCGTCCCAACGATCGCACCATCCGCGGGATTCCCTCGCGGCAGCAGGCGTCGGTCATGCCGTTGGCCTTGCCACTCACCCAAGGCTCCAGCAGTTGGGTGAGTGCATCGAGACCCGTGCTGGCCGTGAGTCCCGGTGGTAGCCCCAGGGACAGGCTGGGGTCGATCAAGGCGATGCGGGGCACCATTTTCGGGCTTCGCAGGCTGACTTTCAGGCGATGCTCGGGTGAGGTTAGGACGGCGTTCCGCGTGGCCTCGGCTCCGGTCCCAGCGGTGGTCGGCATTGCCAGGAAGGGCAGGGGCGGGTTTTCGAGCGGGAGCCCTTGCCCGATGATCTCCAGGAATCGGAATGGATCGCCTGTTTGAGGCGTCAGGGCCGCGATGGCTTTGCCGGCATCGAGAACGGATCCACCGCCGCAAGCCACCACGCAGTCGACGCCGAGATTCCGGGACGCTTCGGCGCCGGCCTGTGCCTCGGATACCGTGGGTTCGCCCGCCACGGTCCATTCCACCCAGTTCAACCCGGCTTTGCGGAAGGATTCGCGAACGGGTTCCGCCCGGCCTGGATCGCGGCCGGTGACCAGCAGTGCCGATTGGCCCAGCGAGGCGGTGAGCGTCCCGGCCTGAGCGACCCTCCCGGGGCCGAAGACGATCCGCTCCGGTTGGGCGAATTCAAAGGCACTGGCCGGAGAAGGCATCAGTCCGGAAGGTGGACGGAGTGGTAGCGCACGCTCTGCCGGGGCACGGCCATCATAGAAGCGACCGTATCGCGCCAGGTGGCGTAGTGCGGGGTGGCCTTGTGATCAGCCGGGGCCGATTCAGTGCGGTAGGCCTCCACGAGCACGAACCGGCAAGGGTCGTCCTGCTGTTGCACCACGTCGAAGCGGGCCACTCCCGGTTCCCGCAGTGAGACTTCGGCATTGGCGCGGGTGGCGGCGATGAAGTCGGCCACCGATTCGGGTTTCACCTGGACCAAGACATGAATGACGAGCATGGGCTTCAATTTTGGGGTGGTGCTCAAATGGAAATCCGGCGGCTGCGAGCTTGAACCGTCCAAGCCCTCGTGGCCCGTCCGTTCTCAGCTAGCCAGACCTCCTGATGCAAGGCCACGGTCGGGCACACATGCCAGGGCAGGGAGTAAATGACGTCGCCCAAACGCAAGGCGTCGGCCGCCGGCGATTCCACCACCAGATGCTCTTCGCTGTGACTGAGAGCGGTGGCGTCCGGGAGGTTCAGGAAGACGGTTCGGGGGTGGGGCATTTCCGCGGCCACGGCCTTGTGCCCGAGGTCCAGACACACTTGCCGGGCGGCAGGACGGCTGATGACGCGCGACAGCAGCACGGCGGCGGGCTCGAAGGGCAGGTCGGGCAGTTTTTGGGCGTAGCCGGCGTCCCAGAGAACTGTGGTTCCCGGGCTCAGCGATACATTGGCGCGCGCCGCATGGATGGCGAAAGTCGGGGAACCACCGGCGATGACTCCCAGCGGTCTGCCCAATTCAGTTTCGATGCGACTTCTCAAGGCGGCCACGGGCGCGAAAGCCTCATCGCAAGTGCGGGTGCGCTCGGTGAGATCAGTGATGCCCAAATGGCCGTCGTAGGCATGCAAGCCGTCCAAGCGCAACGCGGGCTCCGAGGCCCGAAGGGATCGGAGCAACTCACTACCCAAGACTAGATCCGGTGCGATGCCGGTGCGGTGTTGGCCGATGTCGAGGTCGATCCAAATTCCGAGCGGTTTTGAGATGGGACATGCGGCGGCGGCAGATCGAAGCGATTCCACGACGCTGGCGTCGTCGACGACCGCTGACCACTGGAGGTCCGGGAATCGGGAGGCCAGCCGGATCCATCGCTCGATTTGCGGACCCACGGGTTGGACCGCCAGCAGGATGCTCCGGACACCTTCGACCTCGGCCACCATTTCGGCCTCGGCGATGGTGGCGCATTTGAATTGAATGATGCCCAGACCCACTTGCCAGGCGATCAGTTCGGGCAGCTTGTGGGTCTTCACATGGGGCCACAACCGGAGCGGATCTCCGGCAATGGCCACCATGCGTCGCAAATTGGCTTCGATCCGGCCCCGGTGCAGGACCAGTGTCGGCGACGGGATTTCCGCCGCATTCTCCAGAACGAACCAGGGGTTTGGGGCCATCGGATCGCAGGGATCAGTGGAGTTCGAAGATCACCTCGATCTCGACGGGGATGTTTCCGGGCAGCGGTCCCATGCCGATGGCGCTGCGGGCTCCGATGCCATTCTCAAGTCCCCAGATTTCCGCAAAGAGCTCGCTGCAGCCGTTGATGACCTTGGGGTGATCGTAGAAATCGGCGGCCGAATTGACCATGCCCAGGGTCTTCACCACGCGCTTCACTTTGTCGAGGGATCCGAGTTGCGAGCGCAAGGTCGCCAGAATGGCCAGGCCTACTTGTCGGGCGGCGGCTTTCCCGGCGTCCAGGTCGAGGTCTTTGCCCACGACGCCGGTGATCAAAGTGCCGTCGGTGCGCACCGGACCGTGACCCGACACGTAGGCGGCATTGCCGAAGACCACCAGTGGCTTGTAAACGGCCACGGGTTTCGGGGCGGGAGGGAGAATGAGGGAAAGGGCGGCAAGTTGGGATTCGGCACTCATGGTCTTGAAAGATCTCCAAAATCCGCCCTTTGCAGCAAACCCTCAATTCCGAAGTCCGTGGACCGGAGGATGATTCGTCCCCCGCGATCTTCAGGATCTCCGATGGCGGTCAAACAGCACGGCAGCCTGGGTGCGCGAGTTCACCCCGAGTTTTTCAAAGACCCGTTCGAGATAGTTGCGGACGGTTTTCGGCTGAAGGCCCAGTGCCACAGCAATTTCCTTGTCGGTCTTCCCGTCGGCGACTGCGGCGAGCACGCGGCGTTCCTGCTCTGAAAGTTCCCCGAGGGGATTCGTGGGCGGGTTCGGGAGGACGTTCTTCAGTTCGCGGTCTACGGCGCGCACCACGATCGGATCAAACATCATGCCGCCGCTGAGCACGGTGCGAATGGCCGCCACGATGTCGCGCGGTTCGTTGTCCTTGAGCAAGTATCCGTCGCCGCCCGCCTGCATGGCGGCCAGGACGAGTGCATTGTCGGCAAAGGAGGTGAGGAACAACACGCGTGGCGCGCCGGGTTGGGTTTTGATTTCGCGGCAGACATCCATGCCGCTGCGATCCGGCAACCGCACGTCGAGCAGTACCACGTCGGGGCGGTATTTGCGCACGGCCAAGATGGCCTCCGCAGCACTGGCAGCTTCTCCGGTCACGAGGATTCTCGGGTCCACTTCCGTGATGATGCGAAGGCCCATGCGGACCACGGGATGGTCGTCCACGATCAACACGCGGATGGCGGGGGAGGATTTCATGTTTCCTGTTCCGACCTGGGATCGCGGGTGACGGGGACGGTCACGCTGACCCTCGTGCCTATTCCAGCCAGCGACTCCAACTCAAAGGTGCCGCCGGTGTTGGCAGCTCTCTTCTTCATGTTCTGCAGGCCAACGCCTGTCTGCGGAGGCGAGTTGGGATCGAAGCCTCTGCCATCATCGCGGATCTCCAGTGTTACCTGGCCGGGAGCG
>Ga0255095_1000769_pt1 | contig 15197 bp, 12 predicted proteins | sample Colum_Law_RepC_8_2_FD_188435 | JGI IMG/M metagenome (GOLD analysis project Ga0255095, IMG submission 188435) | Freshwater microbial communities from Columbia River, Oregon, United States - Colum_Law_RepC_8d | ecosystem: Environmental > Aquatic > Freshwater > River | place: USA: Oregon...
GGATCAGCGGTTGTGCGGTGTGCAGCATTTTCCGGCTGTTGGCGGTGGCTGTTGGTGTGTGTGCTGGCGGGTTTCGGCGAGTTGCCGGCGGACGAGGTGCTGTTGTCGGACATTGTGATTCGGTCAGCGGATGGTGAGCAGCGTCTGGCGGGGCGGGTGGTGGCGGAGGGGACTGCGGGCGAGTTGCTGCTGGAGGATCCTGCCGGGCGGATGCGTCAGTTGTCGGGGTCGGAGGTTGTGGGACGTGAAGATCGGCGGGGTGTGTGGCAGCCGGCGGACGCGGAGCAACTGGGACAACTGCTGAAGACTGAAGCGGGATCGGGATTTGAGGTGTATCAGACCGAGCATTATCTGGTGTGTTCGAACTGCAGCGAGGGTTACAACGAATTCATTGGTCGACTGCTGGAAACTGTGCATGCGCAGTATTTTGATTTCTGGAAGAAGCTGAAGGTCGATGTGGTGTCAGCGGGTCGTCCGCTGCCGGTGCTGATGTTTCAGTCGGAGTCTGAATTTCAGTCGTATGCAGGGCGGATTCATCCGGAAACCGGTTTTGAGGGTGTTCCGGGATTTTATTCGGTGCGGGACAATCTGGTGCTGGTGGTTGATCTGACTCGGGATCGCAGCCTGCGGGACGTATCTGCAGTGCGGAAGAAGCTGGCGGATCGTCCGTTGCAGGTGGCGACGGTGGTGCATGAGGCGGTGCATCAGTTGTCGTTCAATTCGGGGCTGCAGCAGCGGTTTGCAGATTTTCCGGTATGGTATTCCGAGGGATTATCGTTGTATTTTGAGCCGCCTGCGGAGCGGGCTGCGGTGTTATGGAGTCGTCCGGGGCAGGTGAGTCCGCGGCATCATCCTGAGTTTGTGCGGCTGGTGCGCGACGAGACTCTGCCGGTACCGCTGTCGGATCTGCTGGTGAATGATCAGGCATTTCAGTCGGCGGATGCGGCCGTGGCTGCGTATGCGGAAAGCTGGGGGCTGGTCAGTTATCTGTTGAAGAAAAAGCCGGTGGAATTTGCGGAATATGCAAGGCGTCTGCAGCGTTTGCAGCCGCTGCGGGCTGTGACGGGCAGCGAACGGCAGCAGATGTTTACGGAGGCGATCGGCGAGACACCGGCGGAGCTGTCGGTCCGGTTGATTCCGTGGGTGCGTCGTCTGCGAGTCGCTCGCTGAGTGCTGATTCCGTGACAAAAGTCGGGTTTTGGTGTGCCACGGAGCTTCCTGGTTGAAAAACGCGGTGTTTTTGGGGCGCTGGGTTGGGTAGCTTGCCCGGGCTAAAGCCGAGGCTACAGCTTTGCTGTGCAAGGTCAGCTGCTGGCTCCACGGTAGTGACTGAGTGACCAGTTGAAGACCATGCGGGAGAGGACGAAGCAGGCGGTGGTGGAGGCCAGCATGGCCAGCGCGAAGGCGGGATGTCCAGCGGTGTTGAGGATGGTCTGAGCGGGAATGGTGACGACCAGCAGAATGGGCAGGACCCACGAGAAGGCGAACTGCAGGGCTTCACCGGATTCGAAGCGACTGGCGTCGGTGCCGTCATAGATGCTGCGGGGGTATTGTGCGAAGATGGTGATGTAGAACCAGAAGTCATAGAGTCCCTGATTGCGGCCGAACCAGATGCTGGTGCAGGCGGTAGCAATCATGAGTGAGTAGAAGAACGTGACGGCAACTCCGATGTAGAACAGGTACAGGACGACGGCGTATGGCGCAATGGGCCGATTGAGTTCAGCGAGTGACATGATCAGCAGAGCGGTGGCCAGCAGCACCTGCGTGAACATGGCGGGGTTCAGTCTCTGAAGGGAGACGAGGAACTGTGCGTCAACGGGTCTGGTGAGTGCGAAGTCGAGTCTTCCGGTGCGGATCTGTTCGCAGAATGCGGCGCAATTTGGCATGAAGAAGGCTTCGACGATCGAGTTGATCAGCATGCCGGTGGCCATGAAGGTGAAATATTCGTCGCGGGACCATTCGCGAATCTGCTGGACTTCGCTGTAGATCAGTCGAAACAGGGCAACTCGGGCGGCGAACCAGAACAGCCGGGTAACGACCTGGATGAGAAAATTGGCGGGAAACATCATTTCCCGGATCAGGGCGTTGCGGATGAACTGGCTGAGCAGACGGAGGTAAAACATGCTGCGGTGAGTGCTGCTGTGAAAAGGGTATATTTGGTGAGACAAATCGGTGCTTGGGCGGGGTCATGAGGTGTTGGGGGGAGTCTTGCGGATTGACGGGGGCATTGGCAAGGGGCTGGCGGTATTTGTCGATTTGAATCCTCAATTCGCTGGTTTTCCCGAGTGTAAAAACATCGACTGGCAGGGGTGTAGTTGGTAGGATGTTCGGTGGCTGGTAGTGGTATCTGCGGTGGCAAGTGTGTCAACGGGGACAGGGAGCTGCGGCATGGGCAGACGAGGCATGGGGCAGCGCAACGATGCGGGCAGTCTGCTGGCATCATCGCTGATTCTGGGGCTGGGTGGTGGTGCCTGCCTGTTTATGGTCGGTGCGTTATCGCCGAATTCCCTGCCGTTGACGGCGGGGATCCTTGGTGCAGTGTTCGGGGGTCTGCTGCTGCTGATAGTCTTGCAGCGATTTGGGCGAGCGTTGTCAGTGGATCTGGGATTTCTGGGTCGATTTGGTCGCAGTCGGCGGGATGACGGGATGCGGGACTATGAACCGCGGAGGGCTGGTGGCAGTCGTGCCGGCCGAGCTGATGGTGCAAATCAACCGATTACAGCCGGGGAGGCTCGTGAGCTGCGTCTGACCAGTGCCAGCACGTGGGTGCCGGCGCGTGGTCGTCGGGCGTCAGAAGACTGAGCTGTTGAATTGGATTCGGGAGAGCTGATGATGCACAAGTCCGCTGTTTTTGCGGTGTCTGGATTGTTGCGACGGGTTGGTGTTTGCGTGGCGTTTTCAGTACTGTTGCTGGCGGGTTGCGAGGAAAGTTCGGGACCGTTAGTCCGCAGCGGGCCACCGCAGGAAATGGCTCCCTTGACGATCACCGAAGGTGATGGTTCGGGTGAGAGTCGGAGTTCGCTTTCGGTGAACTTCCATGTTCAGCAGCAGCGTCGGCACGCGCTGGAGCCCGGTGATGCGGCTCCGGGGTTATCGATCCGTCGCTGGATGCATGGCGGGGCTTTTGAGCTTTCGGCCGGGGACACGGTGCATGTGGTGGAGTTCTGGGCGACGTGGTGCGGTCCTTGTCTGATGAGCATGCCACACATTGCCGAGTTGCAGACGCGATATGGTGACAAGGTGAAGTTTGTGGGTGTGACGGAGGAAGAGCCGGAGCTGGTGTCTGAATTTCTACAGAAGCCTGCTCAGGGGGGCCAGCAGTCGTGGAGGCAACTGCTGACGTACCGGATTGCGGTGGATGATGCGGGGAAAACGAGTTCTGCCTGGCTGCAGGCTGCGGGTCAGGAGGGTATACCGTGTGCATTTATCGTGGGGCGTGGGGGTAAGGTGGAGTGGATTGGCCATCCGATGGCGATTGACAGGCCGTTGCAGCAGGTGGTGGACGGAACGTGGGATATTGCGAAGGGGAAGCGTGAGGCGGAGCTGCGTCAGGCTGCGAATGAAGCGATTTCGAACGGCAATTTCAGACGTGTGCTCTCGGTTGCAGAGCAGATGGATCCGGGGGATGTGGAGGCTGCGTCACTGAAGATGCTGGCCTTGTTTCAACTGAAGCGTGCGGCTGAGGGTAATGCGGCTGTGGCGGAATTGCTGCAAAAGCTGCAGAACGATGCTGCCGGTTTGCATTCGCTCGCGTGGACTCTGGTGTCCGAGGTCACCGAGGGAAATGTGGATCTGCAGTTGGCGCGGAAGGCTGCGGAGCGGGCTGTGGAGCTGGATGGTGGTCGTGACGCCCATTCCCTGGATACTCTGGCACGGGTTCATTTCCGGCTGGGGAATGTGGATCGTGCGCAGGAGCTGCAGCGGCGGGCTGTGGAACTGGCGGATGAGTCGTGGAAGTCGGGATTTGAGAAAGTGCTGCGTGATTACGAGGCAGCGGCTGGTGGCAAATCGTTGGAAAAGTAGTGTTTTTGGTGCAAGGACTGAAAATCCGCAGACGAACTGGTCTGCCTGGCTTGTACTGAGGGCGGGAGGTTACTGGAATGCACCCTGTCATGGATTCTTATGCGAATGGCATTCAGTGCTGATGGCAGTGGAGACCTGTGTTCATGGCTTCGGCCCCGCTTTGCGATTTGTCGGTATTTCAGACAGCGATACCTTTATTCACGCTGGAGGACATTCGAGGCGTGAATCCGCAGCGTTTCGAGATGGAACAGCTGACGGCGATCGTGCACGTTGACCAGTCGCAGCACCTGCTGGCGGGTTACAAGCAGTTGACGGATCAGGAGTTCTGGATCAGGGGTCACATGCCGGGATTTGCACTGATGCCGGGTGTGGTGCAGTGTGAGGCGGCGGCTCAGTTGGGCGGTTTTTACGCGCGAAAGTACAATCTGATCGGCGGAGATTATCTGGGATTTGGGGGTATGAATGAGGTGCGGTTTCGCAAGCCGGTGTTTCCGGGCATGCGTCTGGACCTGATCGCCAAAGTGACTCGCGTCATGGCTCGGAAGCTGGCCCAGTTTGATTTTCAGGGCTGGGTTGGTGAAGAGCTGATGTTTGAGGGTCAGATGCTGGGTGTTTCTGTGAATCGCGAGGGCTGAGCAGCGGGGTTTTCAGCAGACCGAGCAGTGTCTGAAACTGATCTGCGTCCATTCCTGATAATCCGGGTGCATTCATGGGTTTACGGGTATTAGGGCTGCGGGTTCCGAACAATCGATCCCAGGCAGAGAGTATGGCAGCGTAATTTGAATTTGTTTCGCTGCGTTGGCGTGAGTGGTGGACTCGGTGGATACCGGGTGTGACCAGCAGCCAGCCGAGCCAGTGGTCGAGGTGGCGTGAGGTGATGGCCGAGTGATGCACCTGGGAGACTGCCAGCAGCAGTGTTTCGAACAGCAGCAGCTGTGATGTGGAGACACCGAGCAGCAGAAGGACGGGGATGCGAGCGGCGGTTGAACAGGCCAGCTCACCGGGGTGAAAGCGAGCCGAGCTGCTGACGTCCATGGCGGAATCGCTGTGGTGGACCTGATGGAATCTCCAGAGTGCAGGAATGCGGTGGCAGGCGAGGTGCCAGGCCCATGTCCACAAATCCAGCAGCAGAATGGCTAAGGCGGCGCCAGCGACTGGGTGCAGGGGCAGGATGCGGAGCAGTCCGATGCGGTGGCGTTCGGCAAATTCGGTGGTGGTAACGACCAGTCCGCCGGCGGCCCACAGGACGGTGAGTCCGCTGATGACGGCCAGTCCGTAATTGCGGGCGGCGTGTCTGAGTCGGGAGGTGTTGTGGAGCGCGAGGGGTCTGGAGGCAGTTGGTGTCTGAGATTCGAGGAGCCACAGCAGGGCCAGCCCTGTAACGGCAGCCGCTGGGCGCATCAGTGCTGGCCATTCAGCCGAAGAATTGACGGGCATGTTGCTGTCAGGAACTGAGGGCTTCGGCGACGTCGGTACGATAGGCTGTCAAAGCCGGCAGGAATCCGACAAGGATTCCGAGTAGACCGAGTGCCGGAAAGAGGATGGCTTCGATGGCACTGACGGCCCATGGATCGATCAGCAGTCCGGTTTGCCGGATGACCCACGGGCTGGCGATGATGGCGAGTGCGTGGCCGGCCAGCCAGCCTGCGGCAGCACCACCGAGGCAGAGCAGTGAGGCTTCGGCAAGGATGATGCCAAAGACATGATGTCGCCCTGCTCCGAGGGCGCGCATGACGCCGATTTCCCGGCGACGATCAACCATCGAGTTGTAGATGCTGACAAAGATCCCAACTCCGGAGACGAGGATGATGACGGCAGTGAGCACCACGAGGGCCTTCTGAATATTGCCGACGACACTGGCCATAAATCTCTGAATTGGTCGAATGGGGTTGACGGCCATGGCCTGAAAGCCCTTCTGCAGCTCGGAGGCGAGGCTGATGGCGTCGAAGGGTGTCGCGGGTCGGGTTTTGACGAGGATTGCGGTGACTTCCTGCATGGCTGGGGGGCTGTCCATCGCCTGCCCCTCGCGAATGTCGGGGTTTGCTGCACGTCGGACTCGGTATTGCTGCAGTTGCTGCATGGCGGAATCCAATCGCTGCGGATCAGCCGCGTAAAAATCACGCAGCCGTTTTTCAACTTCGTCGATCGGCTTTTCATGACCTTCGATGGCATAGAAGCCCTGCAGGTTCAGGAATACGGTGCGATCGTTGGCGGTACCTGTGGGTTCCAGTACAGCGACGACAGTGAACAGTTCGTCGTGCAGGCTGCCCTGGGCACCTCCGTGAAGGATGGAAAATTGTGTGCCGACATCCCAGCCATTTGTGCGAGCGACTTCGGCGCCGATGATGGCGTCGAAGAGTGAGGCAATCCGACCACCTCGAAAACGGAACCTGCGACCGGGCATGTAATCATTTTCGAAGAATTCGGCCGTGGTGCCGACGATCGGAAAAGAGCCCTGCTGTGTGACATCACCGAAAGCCAGGGGGATGGCGGAGATCACACGGCGGTCCGCACGAATCTGCTCGAGATACATGTATGGAAGATTTTCAATGGGTGGCTGAACGCGGTAGACAGCGCTGAGTACCAGTTGCAGATCACTGCCTTTGGGGCCGACGATGAGATCGTAACCGATGCTGCGCTGGGTGAAGGCTGTTTCCACGGCTCCGGCGATGACCAGGACGAGGACCATCAGCATCACACCCAGTCCGATGCTGAGACTGGTGAGCAGCGAAGCGACGCGGCGCTGCAGGATGTTTTTCCAGGCAATTCTGAGCAGACTCATGCGGATCGCTCCGGAGCACAGAGTTCGGGGCGGTTGAAGTCCTGCAGTCGTTCAATTCGCTGAAAGGAGGCTGCGGCTTCCATGGAATGCGTGACCAGCAGGAGGGAGACATTGTGGTCGCGGCAGGAGTCACGGATCAGGTCGAGAATCAATTGCTGGTTGGCCGGGTCGACGTTTGCGGTGGGTTCGTCCGCCAGCAGCAGCACCGGCTTATTGGCGAGCGAACGTGCTACGGCAACCCGTTGCTGTTCACCAACGGAAAGTCGTTTAGGGGAATGGTGCAGGCGGTGGCCGAGTCCGACCCGCTGCAGCAGTTCCTGAGCGAATTTCGGGTCGACTCCGCGTCCGGAGAATGTCATTCCCAGCATGACGTTTTCGAGGGCAGTGAATGCGGGCAGCAGATTGAAGGTCTGGAAGACGATGCCGATACGGGATGCGCGGTACCGGTCCCGAACAACCTCCGGCATTGCGACAATGTCGCGACCATCGATCACAACACGTCCGGAATCAGGAGTCAGAATTCCGGCGATAATGTTGAGCAGGGTTGTTTTGCCGCCACCACTTGAACCAATCAGTGCGACCTGTTCGCCTCGCTGAAGTTGAAAATGCTCAATCCCCAGAACTGGCAGTCGACCACCTTCCGGCTGACGATAGGTCTTGCGGATGTTTTCAAGCAGCAGCGACATGCGGTGACTCTGTGGAAGAAAATCCCTGTACACCAGGTGACCTGTGGATTGGGAATGTAGCAGACAGGCCGGGGGAATTCGAGACGCTGAACGGCGATTCCTCAGGGCAGTGGCACTCCCAGTTCTCTGAGAATCCGGGACAGCCGCAGCAGTGGCAGTCCGATGATGGCTGTGAAATCGGTGGTACGGATCGAGTCGAACAGGGCAATGCCGGCCGCTTCAATACGGTAGCTGCCGGCACAATCCATGGGAGTGTCCTGTACGATGTAACGCTCGATTTCCGCCGTCTGCAGTGGCCGCATCTGCATTTCAATCAGCTCAGCAAACTCAAAGCGGTGTGTATTTGTCAATACGCAGACCGCTGTGATCAGGCGGTGCACACGGCCGGACATGGCCAGCAGCTGCCGACGGCACTGTTCGGGGGTTCCGGGTTTGCCCAGGATTGTGCCGTCGAGATCGACCAATTGGTCCGAGCCGATGATGATGGCGTCAGCATGCTGCCGGGCGACCGCTTCAGCTTTCATCGATGCAAGTGTACAGGCCGTCTGCAGGGGGGAGCGTCCTGAGTTCTTAATTGCGTCTTCATCCACTCCCGGAATCTGCACATCAAAACCGCTGACGAGGCGTGCGAGCAGTTCCCGCCGATAGGTTGAGCCGCTGGCCAGAATCAGTTTTTTCAAGGTTTTCCTCTTCCGTTCGGTAAAAACGAGCTAACTGGACTGGTGGTAAACGGGGAATTCTGTCAGAGAGAGGCTGGATGATCCAGGCACGTGGACGAATTCCGGCGGGCAACTGTGGGGACTTAGTGAAGGAGTATTCGCAGAAGTCCGAAAACAGAGCAGAGATCGTTTGGACGGGCTGCTGCAGGCTTCAGGCTGCGGGCTGTCAGGGAAGACAGGGGGCTTTGAGGATGGACCGGGTGGCCTTGCGGGCAGAGATTCGGCAGTTCCTGCCGGTGCTGGCGCTGTTTCTGGCTGCGGGATTCGCGCCTGCTGCGGTGCTGGCTGACGAGCCCATTGGTGAAGGTGGCTCGAGGGATGCCGAGCCTCGTGCCAATCTGGCAGAACAGACCGCGAAATCGCTGACTTTGCCGGTCGGAAGGTCTCGGCCAGACTCCAACGATCCGCTGGTGAAGCTGGTCTGGGAAACGCGGGAAGTGCAGCGGAAGCGGATGCTTTCCACGAAGGATCACACTCCGTGGCAGATCATGCACGGCGTTCTGGGTCTGCGTCAGGACCTGCAGATTCTGCACAATGGTGAACCGGTGAGCGGGCTGGAGTGGGTGCGGAGTGGCCCGCTGTATCAGAACGAGCATTGGTTTGAGAAGACGCCACACGGCGGGCGTGCTCATCCCTACATAAAGCCTTACTGGTTTGAGGGACACGTCAATCAGTTCGTGGCGGTTCTGTCGATGTGCAACCTGCCGCTGGACACGAAGTTTGGTACGGCTGCGGGGCCGATCAGCATGCGGGAGATGCTGAAGAATGCTCAGATGACAGTGAATGCTCGTGAAGAAGTCACGTGGACGCTGTGGGCATTATCCACGTATCTGCCCTCGGATGCGACGTGGGTGAATGCTGCTGGCGAACCGTGGAGCATCGAGCGGCTGGTGCAGCTTGAGACGGGCAAGCAGGTGGGCGGGGCGACATCACCGTGTGGTGGAACACATGGTTTGTTTGCGCTGGCGCGGGCCAGAAATGTGTACCTGCGAACGGGCAAGGAGCTGACGGGGGTCTGGTTTGAGGCGGATCGTAAAGTGAAGCGGTACATTGAGGTAGCGCGTGTACTGCGGAACAGTGATGGATCCCTGTCATCCGGCTTTTTCAAGACTCGCGAATACAAGCAGGATTTCGACAAGCGAATGGCCAGTCAGGGGCATTTGCTGGAGTTCCTGATGATGTCGGTATCGCAGGAGGAATTGAAGCAGCAGTGGGTGCGGCGGGCGATTGAGTGTGTGGCAAATGATCTGATGTCGAATCGGCGTGAGAACGTGAGTTGTTCTCCGCTGTATCATTCGCTGAATGCGTTGTCGATTTATCTTGATCGAGTGGCGTTGGAGGAGTCTGAGGCGAAGAAGGGTGTGGGACAGGAACCGCAGACGAAATCGATTTCTCAGACTCGTGAGATGCCTGAGTCGGCGGCGAAGTCTGCGACGGCGAGTAATCCGGCACCATTGATCGTGCCCACTCCGGCAACCGCACCTCAGCCCATTCCTGCCGCACCGACGGCTGCGGGGGTTCCCGCTCCCGCTGTTACGTCGCCGCCCGCACCAGCACTGGCACCAGCACTGACACCAGCACTGACACCAGCACTGACACCAGCACTGGCACCAGCACTGGCACCAGCACAGCCGCAGGGGATGCCGGCTGCAGCGGCGACGACTTTGCCGTCTGGGGGACGAGTAGATTTGCAGTTGGTTTCGCCGGGCACAGCGGTGCCTGCGGTACCGCAGGTGCAATCGCCGGTGGAGGGGACGGAGTTTGGTGCGGAGGTTTCGGGTGGTTTGAGTGATCAGTTTTTGATGGAGTTTATTGGTGAGTTGCCGTGGTCAGGTGTGATGCGGCAGGTGGGGGGTGAGTTGAACGGGGCGGCGGAATCCGGAGTGAGTGACGAGGTGTTGGATTTGCAGAGTTTCATGGGCGGTGCCGAGCCTGCTCCGCCAGGGCCGGTGCGTGCGGTGGTCCCGGGACAGCTGAAGTCGCCGTCCGGCGGGTCGCCAGCGAAGTTTCGACCGCCATTGCGACTGCCACCGCGGGTGATGACAGTTTCGGGTCAGTCTGAGTAGGGCGGCTGGGAATCTGCGGAGTCGGCGGCCTGGTTCTGACTTTCGCAAAACGTTCAGCGGTCGCGGGTTTGTCGGCTGTATTGCAGTGCTTTCTGCGTGTAGACTGTTGGGTTTTGCGGTGTTGCAGCTGTCAGCGGTTTGTGTTGGGTAAGTGCCCTGCCCTGCGGTCGGTGTGTACAGCCGAAGTTGCCTGCAGGTGGCTGGAGTCGGTTCGATGGGAATTCCGAAGGTGGCGATTACTGGTCGTCCGAATGTCGGAAAAAGTTCGCTGTTGAACTGGCTGGCCGATCGTCTGATTTCGATCGTGGATCCGACTGCCGGAGTGACACGGGATCGTGTCACGTGGATTATGCATGAGGACGATCGTTATTTTGAGCTGATCGATACGGGTGGCATTGGGATTGTGGACATTGATGATCTGTCTGAGGACATTGAGCGTCAGATACAGGCGGGAATAGAGGAGGCTGATCTGCTGTTGTTTGTGGTGGACGCCAAATCCGGGATTACTCCGCTGGACCAGCAGGTGGCCAGGCGGCTGCGGAAGTCATCGCGTCCGGTGCTGCTGGTTGTGAACAAGTGTGATTCTGTCAGGCTGGATCAGGAGGCTGCCACATTTCTGGAGCTGGCGGATGTCCCCTGTGTGACGACCAGTGTGAAGGCGAATCGTGGGCGTGATATGCTGTTGGAGCAGATTCTGGAGATGCTTCCGGAGGCATCGGAGTCTGAGCAGTTTGCTGGTGACCGCATGTTGTCTCCGGCGGATCTGCGGCTGGCGGTCGTGGGTCGGCGGAATGTTGGCAAGAGCACCTTCATCAATCAGCTGGCAGAGTGTGAGCGGGTGATTGTCAGCGAGATTCCGGGTACGACGAGGGACAGCATAGACATTCGATTTGAGGTGGACGGTAAGGCTCTGGTCGCCATCGATACTCCGGGTGTTCGCAAGCGGAAGAGTCTGGAAAACGACATTGAGTTTTACGGGCTTGTGAGGGCGCAGCGCAGTATTCGTCGTGCGGATCTGGTGCTGATGTTCTTTGATGCCACGCAGACGATTTCGCGGGTGGACAAGCAGTTGGTGGAGGAGATTTCGGAGCAGTTCAAGCCCTGCATTTTTGTGGTTAACAAGTGGGATCTGGCGATTGAGCAGGGGATGACGATCGATCGCTGGGTGAGGTATCTGACGACCAGTTTTGAGTCGATGCGACATGTGCCGATGGCGGTGGTCACGGCGAAGAACGGGCGGAATATCCGGAAGCTGGTCAATCTGGCTCAGTCGGTATTCAAGCAGGCCAGCCTGCGTATCAGCACGGCAAGGCTGAATCGGATTGTGCGTTCGGCCATCGAACGGAATGCTCCGCCGATGCGCAAGAATCGTCGTCCGCGGATTTATTTTGCATCTCAGATTGCCGGATCGCCTCCGACGATCATGCTGCGGTGCAATGATGCGACACTTCTGGACGAGGGCTGGAAGCGTTATCTGCTGGGTTTTCTGCGGGAATCAACTCCGTTTCGTGAAGTTCCGATCCGGCTTGTCCTGCGCAGTCGCAATGAGGTGGATCCGGATGCTGTGGCGGGGATACCTGAGGACGAGCCTGCCGACATCATGGATCTGACTGACGATCAGCTGGACGACGGAGATCGCAGTGCCGGACTGGATGCGGATCTGCGTGGCGAGGATGTGTCGGCAGCGGGGCTGCTGATGCTGGACGATGATGCGGATGATTTTGAGGAGGACCCGGACTACCCTGCTCCGAATTTCATCGATGACGATGCGTTTCGCGGCTGAGCTCTGCTCCGGGGGTTTCAGAGGGACTGACGGCGAGTCATCTGCAGGCGACTGAAGAACTGCTGCAATTCGATGGGTGCTCGATCGATATCCAGTTGCAGCAGATCGTCTGACTGGTAGCTGTCGATCTGCTGTTGAATATCAGACAGCAGTTGTTCAAGTTCGGTGCTGCGTGGTCGATCTCGAAGAGTCCATGCCTGTCCGATCATTCCCAGCAGTTGCAGGTAACTTTTTTCGGGGGCGACTTCACCTTTCTCGCGGACCGCAGCAAAGGCTCGGAAGGCCCCGGAGGCGTCGGGCACAGCACTGGCCATGAGGGCGACTCCCAGTTGCAGCGAGGCCATTTCGGCTTCGGTGGATTCGGGATAAAACCGGGAGACGGCATTCCAGAGATCCTGTCGATCGGGCTGGAGCATGGCGAGTGCATACTGTCGGGCGGCTGACGGTTGTTTGCGAATCTCCGGGTAGACAGAGGGGGCTGGCAGTCGGATGGGGGTGGCGGTGAGTCGAGCGAATGCCCACGTGGTGAGAGTGCAGGCCAGTATGGCTGCGACTGCGAGCGTCATAGTGGGGCGCCAGCGACGGAGCCGACCGGCGAGGTCAGCAGTTCCCGCTGAGAGGTCTCGAGGTGGCAGTGCGGCGGCAGCGGTGAGTGCCTGTTCGAGGGACCGTCCGTCCGGGAAGCGATCTTCAGGTTTTTTGGCCATCATGCGTTCGATGATGGTGCACAGTGGGAGCGGCAGGTCGGGTCGCAGGGTGGCGAGGGATGGTGGCAGTTCCTTCAGGTGCTGAACGGCGACCGTCATGGGGTTGCGACCCGGGAAGGGAGGTCGGCCGGCGAACATGTGCCACGCTGTGACACCGAGCGAGTATTGATCGGAGCGGTGATCGAGTTTTGTTCCCTGGATCTGTTCGGGGCTCATGTACCACGGGGTACCGAGTGTGGTTCCGGCCTGCGTAAGGTTCATGCGAGTGGGGGCGGGCTGGTTCAGTTGAGCGAGTCCGAAGTCGGTGACCTTGGCGGTGGCCTGACGATTGAGCAGGATGTTTTCCGGCTTGATATCGCGGTGCACGATGCCGGCCTCAGCCGCCGCCGACAGGGCTGCTGCCATCTGCTGCAGCCACTTGATCCCTGTGGAAAAATCGGGGGGGCCGTTGCGGCGGATCCACTGGCTGAGATTCAGGCCCGGGACGTACTCCTGCACGATATACGCGATATTGTTTTCGTGGCCGGTAGTAATGATCTGCACGACATTGGGGTGACTGAGTCCTCCGGCGGCCCGGGCTTCCTGTTCAAACCGTTTCAGGAGCACATCACTGCGTCCCTGCATGGAGTCGTTTTTCAGGACTTTGACGGCGACCTGTCTGCCGAGGCTGGTTTGTTCGGCGAGGTAGACGTCGGCCATGCCGCCGCTGCCCAGTCGTCGCAGCAGCAGGAATTCACCGATCCGCAGATCGCTGAGATCCGTGTGGTTCTGCGGGTCATGCGGGTCATGCGGTGAATTGGTTGTGGGGTTCTCTGAACTGTTCACGGAAGCCACCTGTGGAAGGAGACTGTGAAACGGGGCGACTCAGCGGCCCTTTTTGGCAACCGGCTGAATGGCACCACTGAGCTGCACCTTCAGATCGCCGCGGCACTTTGCCGTTGCGGGGACGTTGATGCGGAGGAACAGCGTACCACTTTTCTTCGGAGTGTATTCCACGGCGCCACCGACGAGAAACGGGTCGCCGGGTTTGCCATCCGTGAAGACCATGCCGATCACGGCGCCGAAGGGGACGCCACCGAGGTGATCTTTGGAGGGATCTCCGGTGGGCAGTCCGGCCAGTGTGACCGGTGTGGTCAGGTCAAGTTTGTATTCTCCGGCAACGACAATTCGCAATCCGCGACCTTCCTGCACTTCGGCCACGGGCAACCAGATCTTTCCGGTGTCGAAATCCAGTTTCAGTCCATTTTCCTGCAGCAGTTCTTCGCGAATACCGTCCATGCGCTGACGGATTCCGGGCATCTGAGGATTGATTTTTGCGATGCGTTCGAGGACGGCGATGGACTGTTCCTTCTGGTCCTGTCTGTAGTATTCATTGGCCACTTCAAGGTACTCTTCCAGCAGTTGTTCTTCTGCCTTGCTGATGCGGGATTCAAGCTGCTGCGGTGAGGCGGCTTTGTCGCCTGAATCCTTTTTCTTTGCATCGCGGTCACGACTTTGAGCCGTCAGGGTGGAGCAGCAGAGTGAGCAGGCCAGCAGCACTGTGCAGAACAGGCCGGTACGAACGCGTGTGGGGGCGGGTAATTCCGCATGTCGGGGTGTCATGGGGAGTCGTTCCTTGTGTCAGCGACAGTGGGGTTGGTAACAGGTTGGTCAGCAGGGGCCTTGTATGTCGGAGGATGTTGTGAAACTGTGGTGTATCAGGCAACGGACTCGGGCGGAAGCAGAATTTCTCCCTGTCCGCGTGCTGCCAGGTCTCCGCGGTGGATCGCCAGTGGTGTGCTGAGCTGTGGAATCTGGAGTGGGAAGTTCAGGGCTTGCAGTCTTTTTTGCAGCAGTCTGACGACGGTCAGGTGCAGTTGTCCGGAGTAACAGAAGCCTGGCAGGAGTGGTGTGAGGGAGCCACCGGCGAGGACGAGGGTTCCGCGTCGCATACCAGCTCCGGCGCGTCGGCCGCAGCGTCCTGCTGCGATGAGCGTTCCTGCGATCATGTTTCTTCCGGCGAATTCTCCGGGGGATCCGGCGATGGCAATCAGGCCTCGGCGCATGGCGAGTCCGGCTTCGTCACCGCAGTTACCGTGAATGAGCAGTGTGCCTCCGGTCATGCCGCGGATGGACCCTGGCAAAGCTCCGCCGGCGCAATTTCCGGCGTTGCCGTGGACGCGAATCAATCCCCGCCGCATTTCTGCTGCGACCCAGCCGCCGACGCTGCCGGCGACGTCGATCCGGCCACCTGCGAGTCCGCTGCCGAGGTGTCGTCCGGCGGGTCCTTCAACGCGGATGTGTCCCGACTGCATTCCGGCGCCAATCCAGTGAACGCCACTGAGGTCCCCCTGGAAGATCAGTTGCTGATCGGAGGGATTGCCGGAGATGTGGAAGAGGTCCCCGAGTGGTACATTTCGGTTGCCTTCGAAGACATTGATGCGGGCGATTT
>Ga0255095_1000773_pt1 | contig 15142 bp, 10 predicted proteins | sample Colum_Law_RepC_8_2_FD_188435 | JGI IMG/M metagenome (GOLD analysis project Ga0255095, IMG submission 188435) | Freshwater microbial communities from Columbia River, Oregon, United States - Colum_Law_RepC_8d | ecosystem: Environmental > Aquatic > Freshwater > River | place: USA: Oregon...
AGGCCACGCCGGCCGTCAGGCACGCGGGCCACACGCCCAGCATCCCGTGCCAGCCAGCGTAAGCCCACACCACCCAGAACGGCACCAGCAGCGAAAAGAACGGCAGTTGCCGACCGACCATCGCCGAGAGCGCGTGAAGGTCCAGCCCCGTCACTCCCGCGAGTGCGATGATGGGCGTGCCCAGCGCGCCGTAGGCGACGGGGGCCGTGTTGGCAATGAGCGAGAGCCCGGCGGCTTGCAGGGGCTTGAAGCCAAGTTGCATCAAGATGGCCGCCGTCACTGCCACCGGTGTGCCGAAGCCCGCCGCACCCTCGAAGAACGCGCCGAAGCTGAACGCTATGAGCACGAGCTGCACGCGCGGGTCCGGGGCGAGGTTTGCCAGGCTTCCCCGCAGCACGGCGAAGAGCCCTTTCTCCACGGTGAGCTGGTAGAGAAAAATCAGGTTCAGAATGATCCAGCCAATCGGAAACAAGCCGTAGGCCGCGCCGTAGCCCGCCGTGGCCAGCGCCGCATCCACCGGCATGTGAAACGCGAACAGCGCCACCGTCAGCGCCACGCCGAGGCCGAGCAGTGCCGCGAGATGAATCTTCATCTCCAGCCAAGCAATGGCTCCCAACAACACCACGACCGGCAGCGCGGCGATCAGCGTGGAGAGCAGGGGGTTGCCCAGCGGGTCGTAGTTTTGCGGCCAAGGTTGCATGTGCGTGGGCAGCAAGAAGACGGAAAAGCACGCGCAAGTCCAGTCCGCAAGCGGCTAGGCGCGTGAGCCGCAGCCGGTCTAGCGGACGCGGACGAAGAGCTTGCCGGGCAGTTGTCGCACTAGCCGCTTCATCTCCAAACTGAGCAACCCGACCGACACGGCGGACGCGGGGAGGCTGCTGGCCCGGATGACCTCATCAATGTGCGTTTCCTCCTGTGTGACCACGGCGAGGATTTTGGATTCGTTGTCGGACAACGTCAGCGCCGGCAGCACACCGGTTTCGGCGGGCGAGGCGGGTTTGTTGGACGCGGGGAAAAGATACTCGAACTCGCTCAGCACATCCTCTGCTCCTTCGCAGAGTTTCGCCCCCTTCTTGATCAGGTCGTGGCAGCCCTTGCTGCGCGGGGAGTCGATGCGCCCGGGCACGGCAAAGACCTGGCGGCCATAGTCCGTGGCGAAATTCGCGGTGATGAGCGCGCCGCTGTTGAGGTTCGCCTCCACGACCACGGTGCCGAGGGTCATGCCGGCGACGATGCGGTTGCGGATGGGAAAGGTTTGCTTGTCGGCGGGACGGTTGAACGGGAACTGGGTCAGCACCGCACCGTTGGCGGCAATCCGCTCGAAGAGCTCGGCGTTCTCCGGGGGGAAGACCAGGTTGATCCCCGTCCCAAGCACGGCGATGGTGCGCCCCTTGGCCGCGAGCGCGCCTTGATGCGCCGCCGTGTCGATGCCGCGTGCGCCGCCGCTGACCACTGTGACGCCGACATACGCGAGCTGATAGCCCAGCTTGCGTGCGGTCTCCACGCCGTAGCTGGTGGTCTGTCGTGAACCGACCAGCGCCACGGAGTTTTTGTCCTGCGGGGTCAGGGTGCCTTTGACGTAGAGGGCGATGGGTGGATCGTAAATCTGCCGCAGCAGCTCAGGATATTCCTCGTCCGCCTGCGTGAGCACGTGGCAGCCGAATTCCTTCACGCGCTGCAGTTCGCCGGCCAGGTCCACTGAGTTTTCCCAGCCGCAGATCGCGTCGGCGGTGTCCTCGCCAATGCCGCGCACCTGCAGGAGCTGCGGCTTGCTGGCGCTGAGAATGGCCGGGGCGTCGCCGAAGCAGTCGAGCAGTTGCCGGACCCGCACCGGACCAACGTGTTCGATGAGATTCAGCGCGATGAAGGCTTCCTTGGCGGTCATGCAAAATCGGATACCGAAGAAGCGATTCGCCGGCAAGCCGCGAGTCGTTTCAGCCACCACGGGAAGGTGGTCGTCCGTCCGGGTTCAGGCTGGCTTACCCGCTCGGTTCAACACCACTTCCACGCCCTCGCGGGCGGCTTCCACCACCACGCTGCCACCGTGGATGGCGACAAGCTCGCGTGCCCACTCGGCCATGCTGTCCACTTTGGTGTCGTCGTGATCGGGGTCGTGGTGGAACAGGAAGAGCTGCTTGACCTTGGCGATCACCGCGAGCGCCACGGCATCGTCCACACAGGTGTGGCCCCAGCCAATGTGGGAGCGGTATTCGGCGGCATCATATTGTGAGTCCATGATCACGACGTCGCAGTCGCGGATGAACTCGATGAGCTTCTCGTCCTGCTTCTGGGCGTAGGCGAGCACCTCGTAGGACTGGGCGCTTTCCGTGGCCGGGGCCATCCGCAGGCGGGAGTGCGGCTCGTTGTCGGGCAGGAAGGCGATGGAGCCGCCGCTGGTTTCCAGCCGGTAACCCACGCAAATGCCCGGGTGGTTCATGAAGGCGGCGCGCACCTTGACCTTGCCGATCATGAACTCCATTTCTTTCAGTTCCTCCACCTGGAGGTAGCCGGGCAACTGCTGCATGGACACGGGAAAGAAGGGGCTCTCCATCTGGCTGGTGAGCACGCTTTGCAGGCCGACGCGCGCTCCCTCATAGCCCATGATGCGGATTTGGTTTTGTGAACTGTAGGCCGGGATGAAGAAGGGGAAGCCTTGGATGTGATCCCAGTGTGTGTGGGAGATCAGAATCGAGACCTCGATGGGCTGGGACTTGAACTCTGAGGCCAGCTTGCGGCCGAGGTTGCGGATGCCGGTGCCGGCGTCGAGCACGATAAGTTCGCCGTCGGCCCGCACTTCGATGCAGGTAGTGTTGCCCCCATACTTGAGCGTCGAGTCGCCGGGAGTGGCGATGGAACCGCGGACCCCCCAGAAACGCACCGTGGGCGGATTGCCGATGGCCCGCCGGAAGAACGTTGTGTCGGGCGGGGTCGCGTCCTTTGGCGGACTAGGGTTGCGGCGGATGAAGGTGGTGCCGCCTTCGATATCCAGCAGGTGGAGCAGTTCGACCGGCTTGATGGGCTTGAGGAGGAAGTCGTCCGCCCCAGCGTCAATTGAGTTGCTCCGGTCCGCCGCGTAATTGCTGCTGGAGACGACGATGATGCGGGGTTGCGGGAAGTAGGCCTGGTTGGACCGGATGGCGCGGCAGACTTGGTAGCCGTTGAAACGCGGCATCAGCAGGTCTGTGACAATGACTTCGGGCCGGTGCTCCAAGGCCAGCTCCACGCCGGTGTCCCCGGCATCCGCCTGCTGCACGGCCCAGCCGGCGTCCTCAAGGGTGCGGCTCAACACCGATCGCACGATCGGGTCATCATCAATGACTAGGGCGGTTCTCACACGGCGCGGTCAAACGGATGACACGAGCACACCACCAATGCCGGGCAAATGCAAGCGGCAGGTCGGTCGATCGGGGGAGATGAACAGCCTCACTCGGGCTGCTTCACGACGGGGATTTCCGCTTTGAACCGGCCCAGCAAAGCCAGCTCCAGCACGCCTGAGGCCTCGCCGGTTTTGCGGGGGGACATCGTGACGGACGCGGCTCCCTTTGCCTTGTCCATAGTCAGGGGGAGACGGAAGGCTGGCTGGCTGCCCTGGCCATAAACCACGAGCTGGAACTCGCGTTTGGTGGAGCGCTCCAAGGCCAAGGTGAACACCGCGAGCTCCAGCTCCTTGTCCTTGGCGCTGACTTTCACCAGCCGGAGCTTGTCGTTGGACAGGGCCACATCCTTGTCCTTGGGCGTCAGCTTGGAGGTCCAGAGCTGGCCGACTGGCATGGGCTCGTTCTTGAGCTTTTTGCGGGCCTCCTTGTCTTCCCGCTCGAACTTGAAGCGTTTGTCAGGGATAAGGAGTGCCCCCACTTCGCCGCCCTTAAAACCCATGGCCTGATCCAACGCGAGCTCCAGCTTGAGCGGCTGGGATTCCAGCCGGGCGCCGGCTTCGACGAGCAACTGGGTGGCTTTGGTCAGCTCATCGCCTGTGAGGCGCTGCAATTCCTCGGCGCAAACGAGCGAGGCAGTGGAGCCAAGGAGGGCTAGAAGCAGTTTGGTTTTCATGTCCGAAAGAGACCTCGCCGCGGTTGGCGTGTTCAATGTGGGCCTGTGAAACCGGGGCGGTTACGGTCCCCACAGCCCGCCATCGTTGCGCAGCCATTGCTCCCGGGACACCAGTCGGGCGGAGCCGTCGGCGAAGCAGACGTTGCCCTTGTCGCTGGAACTCATGTTGGCGTTGAACGGCAGGTTCGGGCTCTGCCGGTCGTGGTGGAAGATGAAGTTGTTACAGATGATGCCCATGGGACCGGTGTAGAGGGAGTTGTTGCTCTCCAGTGAGCCGTTGCCGTCCGTGTCCATGTTGAAGGGCCACACCGTGGGCGTGTAAATGACGAGGTTGGTGGATTCACCCACCAGAAAAGTGCCCACAGGGATGTCGCTCAACCGCATCGATCCGCCTGTGCCGGTCGCGTTGACGTGGTAGTTGATTACCCGGCCGTAGTTTGGGGCGGTGCTGATGCCACCTCCAGTGAGGGGAGACATTAGCGCGGGGCAGCCCAGTGACCTCTCAAAATTTCCGGCCCCGACACCAAGGAATGGTTCAAGAACAGTTTTCCAATCGGGGGCCTGAGTTGGCGTGCCAGGTGGCGGGTAAACGCCACCGTAGTTGTAGGCATACGGGGGCAGCTTGTCCTCGTGATCGCCGGCATAGATGTTGAATCCCAAGGCCACCTGTTTGCGGTTGCTCAGGCATTTGGTCATCTTGGCTTTGGCCTTGGCCTTGGCGAGCGCCGGCAGGAGCATGCTGGCGAGGATGGCGATGATCGCGATGACGACGAGGAGTTCGATCAGGGTGAAGGCGGGAGAAGAACGCACTTTCATACGCTTATCCCGACCGTAGGGACGGTGGAGAGGAGCGTCAAGCGGTTGTTCGCTTCGTTCTTTTCATCCGTGTCAGTCGAGGCATTTGTGACCCCGGCAAAACCTCCTTTGCGCGCTGGCCGACGGGCGTTACGCTGCCTGCAATGCAGCTTGTTTCGCCCTCCAGCCGACCGGCCTTGGCCGCAGGATTGGCCTGTGTGGCTATGGGGGCGTTCGCGCTGGCTGGCTGGTGGTTGAGAGTCCCGCCGTTTGACACCTGGGTCGCTTCCGGGGAGTTCATGAAGGCGAACTCGGCGCTTTGTTTCATCTGCGCCGGCGGAGCCCTGGCCCTGAACGTCACGGCATCCATCCGGCGCTGGGAATGGCTGGTGGCCGCCTTGCTGGCTGGATTGGTCATGCTGCTGGGCGGGTTGACGGCTACGGAATATCTGCTCGGCCGCGATCTGGGACTGGACGAGCTGCTCGTCAATGATGTCGGGGGCGATGAGCTGGCGCCGCCGGGGCGCATGTCCATCAACGGAACCATTGGCTTCCTGCTGGCGGGCAGCGCGCTGCTACTGCTCAACGGCCAGCCACGGAAACGGCACCGGCCGATGATGGTTGGCCTCCTGGCCTGCGTGCTGTTTGGTCTGGCCCTCTTCTCCCTGTCGGGAAACATCCTCGAAGTGCCGACGTCCTATCGGTGGGAGGGGGCCAGGCCGATGGCGCTGACCTCCGCGCTGGGATTCATGATGCTGGCGGCGGGCCTCATGCATCTGGCCCATGGTTGGAGCCAGCGCGATGGCTTGGCGTTGGTGCGCTGGATGGGGCCGGCGGTGGGGACGGGCGTGCTGACAGTCTCGCTGCTCATGTGGCAGGCGTTGCGCGCCCAGGAGGAGCGGGAAATTGATCGGGTGATGACCCAGCAGGTGCGGGAGGCGCGGCAGCTCCTCATGGCCCAAGTGCAATCCCGCATGCTCACGCTTACACGGGTCGCGCGTCGTTGGGAGAACCAGACGATCCGTCGGCCGGGCAACTGGGACTTCGACGCGCAACTCTATCTGAGCCACTACCCGGACCTGAAGGCTGTGGCGTGGCTGGATGATAATCTGGCCGTGCGGGAAGCCGCGCCGCGGGTCATCCGTGGAAAACTGCTCCAGCTCAATGCCGAACCGGATTCCAAGCATGCGGTCTGGGTGCGCGCCGCCCGCCAGCGTCCCGAGGGCATCATCACCCCGACACTGGACCTAGGCGGTGAGCGCGGCTTTTTCATGGTCGTTCCCATGGCCCAGGGCACCAGCGCCGCCGGCTTCGTGGTCGGTGCGTTTCAGGTGCGGGCCTTTGTGGAGGCAGCGCTGGGCCCGGTGCGCCGCGGCTATTGGTTCAAGCTGATCGAGCAGGGGCAGGAAGTCTTCCGGAGCAGTTCCGCGCCGGCTGACACGGCGCGTCCCCACATGGCGGATCTGCGGCTGGGCGACACCGTTTGGGAAATGCGCGCCTGGCCCACCAGCGCCACGCTGACGGAACTTCACACCCCCCTGGCGGCGATCGCCCTGAGCGGCGGCAGCACGCTGGCTGTCCTGCTGGGGCTGGCCATCCACCTCACCCAGACCGCCCGCACGCGTGAGTCTGAGGTGCGTAAAATCAACCGCACGCTTCAGGCCGAAGTGATCGAGCGCAAGCAGGCGCAGGAACTCCTGCGGGACAGCCAGCAGCGGCTGCAGGCCATCTTGGACAACAGCTTCGCCGTCATTTATCTGAAGGACGCGCAAGGCCGCTACCTGTTGATCAACCAGCGCTACGAGACGCTCTTCCATGTCCAACGGGATGCCATCTTGGGCCGCACGGATCATGACATCTTTCCCAAACTGATGGCGGACGCCTTCCGGGCCAACGACGAGCGCGCGATCCAATCCCGCAACGCCATCACCATCGAGGAGATTGCCCCCCAGGACGACGGGCTGCACACCTATGTCACCATCAAGTTTCCGCTGCTGGACGCGCGGGGCGAAGTCTATGGCGTCTGCGGCATCTCGACCGACATCACGGAGCGCAAGCGCGCGGAAGCGGAGCTGCGGGCCAGCCACGTGGCGCTGGAATTTGCCCATCACCGGCTGCGGGGCATCATCGAGGGCACCCAGGACCGGATTGCCGCGCTGGACCTGCGGTTTCGCTTCATCACCTTCAACTCAGCCTATAAGGAGGAGTTCCGCCGGGAATTTTCCCGCGAAATCGAGATCGGCACGCGCCTGTCCGATCCGCTGGCCCATGTGCCTGAGGAGCGGGAGGAACAACTGGCGCTGTGGGCGCGGGCGCTGAGGGGTGAGGTCTTCACCGTCCAGCGCAGCCGGCACGTCGGCATGGAAACGGAGCAGCACTTTGAGATCAGCTTCAGCCCCATCCGCAACGAGGCGGGGGAGCTGCTCGGTGCTGCGCAGCACGTTCGCGACATCACCGCGCGCCAGAAGGCAGAAGCCGAGCGCGCCCGCCTGCTGGCGGAGCTCGCCCGGCGCAACGGCTTGCTGGAGGCGGCCAACCATGAGCTGGAAGCCTTCTCCTACTCCGTGTCACACGATCTCCGGGCCCCGCTCCGGCACATGGATGGGTTCGCCGGTCTGTTGCAACGCACGGCCAACGACAAGCTGGATGAGAAAGAGCGACGTTATTTGAACCTGATCATGGAGGCGGCCAAGCGCATGGGGCGCCTGATCGATGATCTGCTGGACTTCTCCCGGATGGGCCGGGCGGAACTCCGCCAGGAGGACGTGGACATGAGCCGCCTGGTGCAGACCGTGTTGCGCGATCTGGAGCCGGACACCGCCGGCCGGCGCATCACCTGGGAGTTTGGATCGCTGCCAGTCGTCCGTGGAGATGCTGCACTGCTGAGGCAAGTATGGATGAATCTCCTCGCCAACGCTGTCAAATACACCCGTCCGCGCGCCGAGGCGCGCATTGAAGTGGGGTGTGACGCCAACCAACCGCTGGAGCACGCGTTCTTCGTGCGCGACAACGGCGTTGGGTTTGAGATGAAATACGCCACGCACTTGTTCGGCGTCTTCCAGCGCCTTCACCGGGCGGAGGACTTCGAGGGCACGGGCATCGGGCTGGCGAATGTGCGGCGGATCGTGGCCCGCCACGGGGGCCGGACCTGGGCGGAAGGCACGCCCAACGTGGGCGCCGTCCTGTGGTTTAGCTTGCCTCGGGCCCCAATGAAGACCCAGCCTGCTGGGCCGCAGGGCAGGGCAGACGAAGTTGTAGCAACCAAGTGATATGAGCTCAGGACTCAAACGGATTTTGCTCGTCGAAGACAACCCGATGGACGCCGAGCTGGCCCTGCACGCCTTGGAGGAACAGCGGGTGGCCCACGAAATCGTCGTCTTGCAGGACGGGGCGGATGCGTTGGACTACCTCCTGCAGCGCGGGAGCTTTGTCAGCCGATCACCCGGTCCGCCCGTGGTCGCCTTTCTGGATTTGAAGATGCCCCGCGTGGATGGCCTCACTTTGCTGCGCGAGATGAAGGCCCACGGCTCGCTCCGCACCATCCCGGTGGTGATGCTCACCTCCTCACGGGAGGAACAGGATTTGATCCGCAGCTACGAGGCGGGGGTCAACGCCTACGTCGTCAAGCCGGTGGATTTCCAGCAATACGTGGAAGCCGTGCAAAAGCTTGGCCAGTTCTGGGCGTCCGTGAACGAGCCCCCACCGTTGCCGCGCACCAGCGGCTGATCCCGGGCGCGCCTCCCGCGCACCGTAAACACGGCTGGTCTTCGCGACAAAATATCGTCCGGCGGACTCAGGCGAATTCGCGCTCCTGCTCGCGCACGGTCAGCACCGGGCAGGGGGCCAGCCGCACCACGCGTTCCGCCGTGCTGCCCAGGAACAGGTGCTTCAGTCCGGTGTTGCCATGGGTGCCGATGACAATCAAATCCGTGTCCAGCTCCTTGGCCGTCTTGGTGATTTCCTCGAATGGCACCCCGAAGTGCACCACGCATTCACGGGCCAGCTCCGCGGGGATCTCCTTCCGGGCAAAGGCCGTGAGGCTTTTACGGGCTTGTTTGAGCCGGGCCTGATTCGCCTCTTCCATCTCGGGCGGAATGATCACGCTTTCCGGATAGCGCACGGGTTCGACCACATGCACGAGCACCACGTCGGCGCTGAACTGCTCGGCGAACCGCACGGCGTAGTGGACGGCCTTCTTGGAGAACTCGGAGAAATCCACCGGCACCAAGATTTTTTTGAGCCGCAGGAAGGACGGCACGAGGTCAATGACCGGGGCCGCAGAGTTGTCCGGCGGGGTGACCGGAGCGGGGGTTTTGGTGGAGGCTTTGGTTTTCATAAGCTTCTTTTGGTTGGGTCTCGACAACGGACAGTCAGGCATGCCGGTCCTGCCGGCTTGCCGGTTATTGGCCAAGGCCCGCTCTACCTTGCAACGCGCTGAGCCAAAACGATGCCGCTGGGAAGCCCAACGTCTTCTTCATCTGCGATGACCTGACAGCCACCGCGCTCTCGTGCTACGGCTACACCAGCCCGCGACCGGCCATCGCGCGAGCGGGCGACGCGGGCCATGGAGTTGATTCAGCAGCACGCGGGCAAGCCGTTCTTCCTCGCGGTCGATTGTGTGCATCCGCATGGGCCGCGCCATCCTCGCACAGCACACCGACGCCGTGCCGCCGGGCGGTTCACCCGGCTGCAAGGCGAAGCGGAGGGGTAGTTATTGCCCCGAAGGGGCGCAATGAGCGCTCCACCCGTCACTTCGACTTCAGCCCCACCGTGTTCACCGCGATGACGCGGTAGCTGTGCTGTTTGCCGGGCTCGGCGGTTTTGTCGGTGAAGGTCAGTGGCACGAGCGGCTGCGTGGGCGTATCGCTGTATTGCAGGCCTTGGAAGATGGGGCGGCCGAACGGGTTTTTCGGCTGCTCGGGCAGCTTGGCGATTTCTTTCCCGTCGCGCTCAATGATGAAGCCCGCGAGGCCGCTCTCCAAATCCGCCTCGGCCTGCCACGCGAGCTGGTTGCCGGTCACGCGCAGGTTTGTCGGCGCGGGCGGCGGCGTGGTGTCGGGCAGCGCGGTGTCCTTCACGTAGGCCATCCACGCTTTGGCGACGGCTTCGCTCGGCAGCCAAACCGCCGTCTTCGCGTCGCCGGTAAACTTCGCGGCGGGGACGGCTTCCTTGCCGAGCAACGGCGCGAACCATGATTGGTTGGCGGGCATCGGGTTCAACGGCGCGCCGGCTTGCTTGGGCAAACGCACGGCGAGGCAGGCATCTAGCCACGCGATGGCCATGTAACGCTGGTTGCCGCACTCGTGGCTGGTGAGCGGGTCCACGGCCAGCCCAACCAGCGCGCCCTTGCTGCGCAGGTCGGTGATAAAGGCCTCGTTCGCCGGCCACACGCCGGCGAAGCGGTTGGTCTTGTCGGTCACGCCTTCCTTCGTGCCGGGATTGCACATGATGGGCACGAGCAGCGCGGCGTTGGGCACGGTGTGGGCTTTGATGCCGGTGCGCTTGGGGTCCTCCTTGAGCAGCGGCACGCCGGAACGCAGCCACGCGGCGGCGACGCGGTCGGGATGCAGCAGCGTCATGCCGCCAGCCCAATGCCCACCGCCGCTGTGGCCCCAGAGTGCCCAAGGCACGCGCGCCAGCTCGGGATGGCCGGACTTCGCGCCGAGGTCGGCGAGGCATTTTTGGAAGGCGGCGCTGGAGCCGTTGCGCGGGTCGCACCACATCTGGCAGTCGGCCTTGTCCGGCTGCTCATACGAGGGCGAGAGCAGCGCGCAATCGTGCTTCTTGGCGAGCGCCTGCCAGTGCAGGTCAAACGCGCCGGTGAGGCCGGACTTGCATGAGCCTTCGCCGCAGCCGTGCTGGTGCACGATGACGCCGCGCAGCGTCTTCACGCCGGGCGGAATCCAAATGGTGTAGTTGACGGGGAAGATAAGTTCGCCGGCCTTCGGAGCCGCTGGTGCTTCGTAGCGCACACGGTGGTAAGGCGCGTCTGCGGGCGGGAACACGTCATACGGTGTCTTCTGGGCGGAGGCGGTGAAGGTCGCTAGGACCGAGGCGAGCGTGAGGGCACGAAGGGCGAAGGAAGCACGGTGAGCAAGCATGGGAGAGGATTCGCGGTTGAGTTCAGTTCAGGCAAGCTCCGACGCGCGGGGATGCCGGAGAAATCACCGCAGCGGCGGGACGGACGCGGAGAAGGTAGCTCGCCATTCGAATGTCGAGCCACACCCGGCCTACAAAATCCGTGTCCATCCGCGTTCACCCGTGGTTAATCTCTACCCCCATGCAGCCATCGCCTTCCGCCCTCTTTGCGCTCCTCTGCGCTCTTTGCTTCTCCGTGTTGAACTTATTTGGCGCGCCCAAGCCCAACGTCCTCTTCATCCTCCTGGACGACCTGGGCTGGGGCGATCTCGGAGCCAACGGCGGCGCGGGTGTGCCGACACCGCGCATCGACCAGCTCGCGCGCGAGGGCATGCGTTTCACGCAGTTCTATGTCGCGTCGCCGATTTGCTCGCCGTCGCGGTGTGGGCTGATCACCGGGCAGTTTCCGGCGCGCTGGCGCATCACGAGCTTTCTCCAGACGCGTGCGGGCAACGCCGAGTGCGGCCAGGCGGACTTCCTCGATCCTCAGGCACCCTCCTTCGTGCGCCCTTTCCAGCAGGCGGGCTACGCCACCGCGCACATCGGTAAGTGGCATCTCGGCGGCGGACGTGATGTGGTGGATGCGCCGAAGTTCGCGGCGTATGGCTACGATGCCGGCCTCGGCACTTACGAAAGTCCCGAGCCAGCCGCGCAGCTCGGGAGCAAGAGTCTCCCTTGGGGCAAGGAGCGGGAGCCACAACAGGTTGCCCGCCATGACCGCACCCGCTGGATGGTGGACGAGACACTGGCTTTCGCGAAACGCAGCGGGGCAAAGCCGTGGCTCGTGAACCTCTGGCTGGATGATGTCCACACGCCGTATCGCCCCAAGGACGGCAAGGACGATCGTGATTTGCCTGCCAGGTATCGTGAGGTCTTGATGGAAACCGACCGACAGGTCGGGCGGTTGCTGGATGGCTTGCGCGCGCTGGGTGCGGAGTCGAACACGCTCGTCCTCCTCGCCGGCGACAACGGTCCCGAGCCTTCCCTGAACCGCACCCGCACCGGCGGCCTGCGCGGGATGAAGTGGAGCCTCTACGAGGGCGGCCTCCGCACGCCGTTCGTCGCGCGCTGGCCGGGCATCATTCCCGCCGGGAAGGTGAACAGCACGACGGTCGTGAGCGCCGTGGATTTTTTTCCAACGCTTTGCACGCTGGCCGGTGTGCCGGCTCCGGCGGGGGTGCAGTTTGATGGCGAGGACTTGTCCGCAGTGTTCAAAGGCGGCCCGCAGCCGCGCATGAAACCGTTGTTCTGGGAATACGGAAGGAAGCCTGCGCCCGAGGGCAAGTCCGCCATCCGTGCCTTTCCGTATCCAGCGGAGCCGGATGCCAAGTCGCCCAATGTCGCCGTGCGCGAGGGCGATTGGAAGCTGCTCGTGAACGCGGATGGCACCGGTGCGGAGCTATACCATCTCGCCACCGACCGGAACGAGGCGAAGAACCTCGCCGGGATCGAGGCTGCGACAACCGCCCGGTTGAAAGCGGCGGCGCTGGCTTGGCGCAAGGCGCTGCCCTGAACACTCGCACCCGCGCACTGCCCTCAGTCTCGCCTCGCCGGGCAAGCGAGGACGCTTGCGACACGGCCGGCCGGAGGCCGGCGCTACGTAGCGTCGGCTCGGTTTCGGGGCAGGGTCAAGACACGTCCGCCCGGAGCAGTCGCACTTTTATAGGTGGCAGTTCCTTCGGTGCCGCCAGTAACCTTCCGCCCGTTCCATCCGACTACTTGCCAACATGAACCTGTTCTCCAGCTCCTCATTTTTGGTGGCGATGATGTTTGCCTGCCTGGCTCCGGCCACCCGGGCGGCCGACCGGCCCAACGTTGTTTTCATCCTGGCTGATGACATCGGCTACGGGGATTTGTCCTGTTACGGAGCGAAGCACGCCCGGACTCCGAATCTCGACCGTCTGGCGGCGCAGGGCTGCCGGTTCACGGACGCCCATTCGCCGGCCTCGACCTGCACGCCCACGCGCCGGGCCTTGCTGACCGGGGTTTACTCTTGGCGTCAGCAGCCCGGGTCGAGCATCGCGCCCGGGGACGCGGCGATCACGATTCCCCCCGGCACCAGCACCGTGGCGTCGTTGCTGAAGTCCGCCGGCTACCGCACTGGCATTGTCGGCAAATGGCATCTCGGTCTGGGGCCCGACGGCGGGCCGGACTGGAACGGGGACATCAAGCCCAGCCCGAACGATCTCGGGTTCGACTCCTCCTTCATCATGGCGGCCACGGGCGATCGCGTGCCGACGGTTTACATTCAGGATCGCCGCATCGTTGGGCTGGATTCCAAGGACCCCATCACCGTGAGTTACAAGAACAAGGTCGGCACCGAACCGACGGGCCGGGAGAATCCCGAGCTGCTCAAGCTCAAGCACACGCACGGCCACGACATGACCATCGTCAATGGCGTCGGGCGCATCGGCTGGATGACTGGTGGCCAGTCGGCCCGCTGGAAGGATGAGGACATGTCGGACACGTTCGCGGGCAAGGCCATAAAATTCATCGAGGAGAGCCAGGGCGCGCCCTTCTTCCTCTACTTTGCCACCCACGGCATCCATGTGCCCCGGGTGCCGCACCCGCGCTTCAAGGGCACCAGTCCGGTGGGCACGCGCGGCGACGCGATTCACGAGCTGGACGACGCGGTGGGGCAGGTGCTGGCGAAGCTCGACGCGCTGAAGCTCACGGAGCGGACGCTGGTCATCTTCACGAGCGACAACGGCGGGGTGATGGATGATGGCTACGAGGACGTGGGCAAGTTTGATTATCACCCGAATGCTCCGCTTCGCGGCACGAAGGGAACGCTCTTCGAGGGCGGCCACCGGGTGCCGTTCCTTGCGCGCTGGCCGGGCAAGATCAAGGCCGGCTCGGAGTCGCCTGCGCTGCTGGCGCACCTCGACATGCCAGCAACCCTGGCCGCGCTGGTCGGGGTGAAAGTCCCCGCCGGCCAGTGCGGCGACAGCGTCAATGTGCTGCCGGCGTTGCTGGGCGAGACCAAGACCTCGCCGCGCAAGGATTTCGTGGCGCACGTGGGCGGGACCAAGGGGCCGTTCGGGGTGCGCGACGGGACTTGGAAATACATCTCACCGGGAGCGGGCGGCTATGGCAAGGCAGCCAAGGGTGAGAACAAAGGCAAGGCCGCTGGTCAGCCGCAGCTCTACAACCTGGCCAACGATCTTGCCGAGGAGCGGAATCTGGCGGCCAGCGAGCCGGCGAAGCTCAAGGAGATGGAGGCCTTGCTGGCGCGACTGCGCGGCCAGTGACATCTGGCTTGGATGCGGCTCAAATCGGCGGCTTCCCGACTGAACCTATCACTTCCTGCAGCAGCTTGTCTTCCATCTCGACGAGGTGGGAACGCCCGGGGAAGCGTCCCTCCTTCACATCGGCGATGTATTCGCTGAATGCTGCGGTGCGCTCGCGTTGCAGCCGGCGGTTCTCCTCCAGAAAATTGCGGTAGGCCTTGGCGTGGCGCGGCAGCCGCTCCTCGTAGTCGCCAAGAATATCGTCGGAGAAGAGGAATTGCGTGTCGCACCCGCTGCCGGAGCCGAGCGACATGAGGATGAGCTTGGTCTGCTGGCAGAGCCAGCTTGCGAGGTTGTGGGGCACCAGTTCGAGCTCGGCGGCGTAGGCGCCCGCGCTCTCCAGCTCCTTCATGCGCTGGTGAAGCTGCTTCGCCTCCGCCACTGTTTTGCCGATGGCGCGGTAGTTTGTCCAGGTGACATGGCGTGGCACCATGCCGAGGTGTCCGACCACGGGAATTCGCTCGCGCGCCATGGCCTCGATGAGGAACGGGCTGGCGGAGCAATAGACCGAGCTGGCACCGAGTTCGAGCGCGCGGAAGCCGACGCGGATGGCCTCCTCGGGTGAGGCGAGTCCGTGCGGTGTGGAGCCGGAGATGAAGCTGTTGGGCGCGGCGGCGGCGAGCCGGGGCAGGCGCGCTTGCGCCTCGGGGGAATCGAACGGACAGCTCATCAGGTCCACGCCGGCGGCCTCGGCGGCGGCGGCTTCCTCGGGCGACTTCACATGGACGTGGGTGAGGCAGCGCTTGCCCTTGAGCTGCTGGAGATCGTGAACGGTGTATTTCTTGCGCGGTCGGAGCATGCGCAGAGCGTTGCCAAAACGGCGGTGCCGATCAACCTCCTTCGGCCTGTTTGCGTCCTGCGGCGTGAGC